>Ga0209168_10001467_pt1 | contig 18452 bp, 11 predicted proteins | sample Coa_R1_FD_187156 | JGI IMG/M metagenome (GOLD analysis project Ga0209168, IMG submission 187156) | Surface soil microbial communities from Centralia Pennsylvania, which are recovering from an underground coalmine fire - Coalmine... | ecosystem: Environmental > Terrestrial > Soil > Unclassified ... | reverse complement strand
GCTCGCAGGTTCGCTGACCTCGATCGATTTGCCGCGACGCGCGTGAATGTAGGGCTCGCGGTTCGAAACAATGAACAGCTTGCCATCTTCCAGACGGCTGCGAACGTGAATAGCGAGACGATCGGCCGTCCACAAGGACTCCCCGCTGGCGCGTAACCTTGCTTCCAATTCAGCAGCGGAACGAGCGGTATTCAGACTTTCCGCAAATGTGGCGACTTCGCGGGCCAGCGGACGGAAAAGCTCCAAGTCGGGCACCTTGATCCGGGCCGACATGGCTCGGCCCGTGCGCAGCGCTCGCATCCAGCGGGCCGTGCGGGCGATGGGGCCGGCGATGCTCCAGCGGACGATCAGCAGCGTGACCAGAACGATCACAACGACATGCACGAGCGCGCTCAAAAATGTTTCGCGCCAGATGCGCAGACTCTCGGCCTTGATATAGCCGGAGTCGTGAACGATGGCGAGACCGCCAATGAGGTGATCTCCATTGTGAAGAGGCAGCGCGTAAACGTGAATGGAGGAGATACCCATGCGCAGGAACGCGCTGGTATCGTGATCGGTCTGCAGAGATTGGCGGACGACGGCCGGAGTATTCGCGATCAGTGGCTGAAGATCGGTGGACATCGCCACGGCACGGCCTGAGGGATCGTAAACGGCGAGGCCGGCCAGATGCTGGCGATGCGCGAACTGTTCGACCGTATGCTGCAGAGTATGCGCGGCATCGTGATCAAGATCGTGCTCGACATTGCTGGAGAGGGTTTCTCCCAGCAATTGGGCGCGGCGATCGAGATCGCGGCGCATCCCGGCGGTCAGTCCTGCGACCTGGTAGTAGGAAAAGAGCAGCGACACGACCGTGATGCCAATCGCGAGCGAAATAATCAGGCGTGCGCTAAGAAGTCGCATTCACAATTCCAATAAGAATCTATGCGCGGCAAATGTGATAACGGGTCCGAAAAGGGGACCAGTTTCGGAACCTCGGGCTCGATGCCGAAAGGTTCGCGTCAGGAAACGGCAAGGCGCTTGGACGAAGGGCATTCCCCGTCCCTACTCAAAGGTTCGCAAACGGCGACGAGCCCTGCTTAGGTGACGGGACGAAGTAAAAGGTTGCACAGAGCTTGCCAAACCGCAAGTCGTAATATCTACAGCGTCTTTCGGTGGAGTCCAGAAACCGCTAGAGTGTAATTATTTCCCGTCGGCTAAGGTCTACTATCAACTCCACGAGAGTGTAGCGACGGATTTCGGGGCGAGCGTAAGCTCGACCTCTTTGCCAGCCTGCTGCAATTTCACATTTTTCGCTTCTCGGGAATTTGTCAGCACCAGCACTTTTTCCCCACCGGGATTTTCGAATGCAACGTGCTCAACCCCAGGAATGATTCCGGTGGAATCGATTCGTGCGGCTCCGCGGCGAATGTTGCGCGAGAAATGCGCAAACGCCCAATACTGTCCGCTGCGGGTAATTTCTTTCGCCTGAGAGTGAATCGTGACCATACCGCCGCAGTTGAATGGTCCGATATTCGGTCGCCCTTTTTCATCGAGCGCAAGATTCCATCCCGTGATCGAGCGGCACCAGTTACGGAGCACGCCCGTGAATGTTTTGCCCCAGTTCGCCCAGTCTGTTCCATAGTCAGGAGCGGTGTAGTCCGGGCCGCCTTCGGTCCAGTAGAGCTTGGCTTCGGGATGTGCTTCCTGGACCTTGCTCATCATGTCGGGCGTGCCGACGTATCCGTGGAAGGCGACGGAATCGCAATATTTGTGGAGACCGGGATCATCGAGCTCAGCGATGGCGCGTCCCCAGAGATTGTAGTTGTGGTCGAGAATCCAGATCTCGGTTGACAGTCCGTTCTGCCGGAGCACTGGACCGAGGTGCCCTTTCACAAATCCGATTTCGTATTCCTGCGGCCAGGAGCAGGCGGGCATGCGGCCATCCTGATCGGTATCGACCTCGTTCTGCACAGTGACGGCCTGGATAGGTACGCCCGCGGCCGCATAGGCCTGCAAGAACTTCAGGAAATAGAGCGCGTAGGGGGCGTAGGAATGCTGGCGCATGGAACCGCCCAGCATCGAGCCTCCGGCTTTCATCCATCCCGGCGGACTCCATGGCGAGGAGAACAGGAAAAGATCGGGATTGACCTTGCGGGCTTCCCGCAACATGGGAAGAACATAGGGTTCATCGTGTCCGATGGAGAAGCGCTTCATCTCGGGATCGGGCTCTCCTTCGTCATAGCTGAAGACTTCGGTGGAATAGTCGCTGGAGCCAATACAGGTTCGGCAGACGTTAAGGCCCATTTCCGAGGAATGGAACAAATCGTGGAACAGCGGTTCGCGCTCGGAGGGCGACAAGCGGTTGAATGTATAGCAGGCTCCGTCGGTGAAAGCCGCGCCGAAGCCGAGGATGTCCTGAAACTTCTTGTCGGGGTTGATGTCGATGGCGCTCTGAGTCGAGCGCGACGCAGTTTTCCACGCAAGCGCGGGCGCGGCGGCGTAACGCAGATCTCCGCCCGTCACTCTAACGCTTATTGAGCCCGATTGCGGAGCGGGCGCGGAAGACAAGGCGGAAGCAAATTCGCCGGTTGCGGCAGCGGTCACTCCGGCTGCGGATAGTTTCAGAAAAGTTCTTCTCGTCTGTTCGCTCGACACGCGGTTCTCCTGGCAGGACCTCGCCGATGTGAGTATAGTGCGGACGGTCATGGATTTCATTGGAGGCTCGATGAAAAACGGCAAGCATAACCGGAAATGGGACGCAATTATTTTGTGTTTTGTTTTGTCTACTGCAGTGATCGTGGTCACCTCGAAATGTGCTGTCGGGCAGCGAGCAGCCGCGGCTCCCGCCGGCTGGGCCCTTGCGTGGAGCGACGAGTTCAACGGTCCGGATGGTTCTGCAGTGGATTCTTCGAAGTGGGTGATGGAAACCGGCGGTGGCGGATGGGGCAATCAGGAACTCGAGTACTACACGGCTCGCCAGCAAAATGCGTTTCTGCAGCGTGGGAATCTTGTGATCAAAGTGATGGAGGAGAAATATACCGGGGCAGACGGGGTGACGCGCAACTACACATCAGCTAGGTTAAAGACGCAGGGAAAATTTTCCCAGAAATATGGACGGTTCGAAGCGCGTATCAAGATTCCACGGGGGCAAGGAATCTGGCCGGCGTTCTGGATGCTGGGCGATGACATCGAGAAGGTGCAATGGCCGGCCTGCGGCGAAATCGACATTCTGGAGAACATTGGCAAAGAGCCCTCGATGGTTCACGGGACGATTCACGGGCCGGGATACAGCGGCGACAAGGGGATTGGATCCTCATATGCGCTACCCGCGGATCAGCGGTTCGCGGACGATTTCCACGTGTATGCAGTGGAGTGGGAGCCGGAGGCGATCCGGTTTTATGTAGATGATCACCTCTATGGGACGAGAACTCCAGCAGAATTGCCGAAGGGAACGAAATGGGTTTATGACCACCCGTTCTTCATCTTGCTGAATGTTGCGGTGGGCGGGCCTTGGCCCGGGAGTCCGGATGCGACGTCAACTTTTCCGCAAACCATGCTGGTGGATTATGTACGGGTGTACCGTTCTACGAAGACCTCGGGAGAACAAAACAAAAACCAATAAACACAAAGGACACGAAGTTCCACGAAGGAATTTTTGCCCGTTATCTCTTTGCGTGGACTAGGGACAGCCACACTCGCTCCGAGGCCGCTGGGCCCAGTGATACGGTTCCGGCGGGAGTGACGAGGGTCAGCGTCTGGTCGTAGTTGCGCTGGAGGACTTTCAGCTTAGCGCCCGGACGGACGCCGCGGTGTTCGAGGAATTCGAGTAGTCCTCGGTCGCGCTCGTAGATTCCGCTGACGGAATAGTTGGTTTCAAGCTCGGCGTCGGCCAGCAGGACGAGTCCGCGGCGCCGGCGACTGGACGAGCTTTCCACTTCACTGAGATTGCCGTGAGGGCAGGCTCCGGCAGACCCCAGGCGGGCGAGAAGTTTCTCTTCAAAATCCGGTGAGACGGCATGTTCGAGACGCTCGGCTTCATCGTGAACCTTCCACCATTCCATTCCAAACATTTCGGAGAGCATGCGCTCGATCAGGTGATGGCGGAGCGTGAGCTTGCGGGCGATCTTGCGTCCTTCGGCGGTGAGGCGAACTTCACCGCTGGATTCGACGCGGACGAGGCCGTCTTTTTTGAGCCGGCGGAGGGCCATGGTAACCGCCGGCGGCGAGACTTTGAGAAGGTGCGCCAGGCGGGCGGAGATTACGGTTTCGCCCTCGGTTTCGGCTTCGAGGATGGACTTGAGGTAGTCCTCCTTGGAGACGGTGATCATTTGAGGGCGATTATACGACGTGGGGTTAATTATGGTTAATGCCGGAAACGAATGTTGACGATATAGGAGAGTCTGGATTGCGATGAGGTTTTTGTGGAAAAATCCCGGGAGCTTCAAAAAAGACAAAAAGGACAGTCCGGAGCCCCCGAGACTGTCCCCTCAAACCCTCCCGGTTAGAAGGGCAACTTGATGACCCGAGGGTACTGTCGAGATGTTGCAAACCGATTGCAGAATGATGAATATCTGATGAATTCAGACTGCTATATTAGTCCCTTACGCTGGCTGTGTTTTTTGATATCTGTCTCCGTGTCGAGAGGATCCGATGCCCACCACTTCCGCGCGTAAAACCGAACAGTCGCGCCGCCTGCAGGAGCGGGCGGAAGCAATGATTCCGGGGGGAGTGAACTCTCCGGTGCGGGCGTTTCGAGCAGTGGGAGGCGATCCGCTGTTCGTGGTGCGTGGCAAAGGATCGCACATTTGGGACGCGGACGAAAACGAATACATCGATTACATCGGATCGTGGGGACCGATGATTCTTGGACACGCGGATCCGGCGGTGCTCGATGCGATTGTGGGGGCGGCGTGCAATGGAACGAGTTTCGGAGCGTCGACGCCTTCGGAAGCAGATCTGGCAGAGCTGGTGTTGAGTGCGTTCCCGAACATGGAGAAGGTGCGGTTCGTCAGTTCGGGGACTGAAGCGACAATGTCGGCGATCCGGCTGGCGCGAGCTTATACGAAGCGAAAGTACATCATCAAGTTTGAAGGGTGTTATCACGGGCACGCCGACGCGCTGCTCGTGAAGGCGGGGTCCGGTGTGGCAACGCTGGGGATTCCGGGATCGGCAGGCGTTCCGGAGGAGTTCACGCAGTTTTCGGTGGCATTGCCGTTCAACAATCTGTCGGCCGTGGAACATGCGTTCCAGAAATACAAACATCAGATTGCATGCGTGATCGTAGAGCCGGTGGTCGGGAACATGGGATGCGTTCCGGCGGCCGACGATTATCTGGTCGGGCTGCGGCTGATTACAGAGCGCGAGCGGTCGATCCTGATTTTCGATGAAGTGATGACGGGATTCCGCGTGGCGTTTGGCGGGGCGCAAGAGTTGTACAACATCAAGCCGGACGTGACGACGATGGGGAAGATCATCGGCGGAGGATTACCGGTGGGCGCATACGGCGGTCCGAAGGAGATCATGGATCTGGTGGCGCCGTTGGGGCCAATGTACCAGGCGGGAACGCTGTCGGGGAATCCGCTGGCGATGGCCGCGGGCTGCGCCATGCTGAAACAGTTGCGCGATCGCAAGAGAGAGATTTATCCGCGGTTGGAGAAGTTGAGTGGGCAACTGGTTGACGGAGTGGCGGCGGCGGCGAAGCACGCGGGGGTTCCACTCTGGACCAACCGCGTGGGATCGATGTTTACGTGGTTCTTCCAGGAAGGTCCGGTGACGGATTGGGATTCGGCGTCGAAGTCCAATACTGAGGCGTTTGGGAAATTCTTCGGGGTGATGCTGGACAACGGCGTGTATTTACCGCCTTCGCAGTATGAGGCTGCGTTCGTCGGCGCGGCACACACGGAAGAGGACGTGCAGCGGACCACCGCAGCTGCGAAGCAGGCGTTTGCCGCGGTGCGCGGCTGAAGTCTTTTGTTTGGCGCTGAAGCGCCGCTCTTCCACTTCAACCTTTCATTTCATTTGTGTGAGGGCAGGACGGTCCAGATTTCGGGATCTTCTGCACCCAGGACCCACGAGCAGAATCCTTCGAGGCCGCGGTCGCGGACGAGGTTGAGCCGCTCCTGAAATCCGCGCTTGTCGGTGTAGAAGACCCAATCACGCTGGTCGTCACGATAAAAATAAAACCACGAGACGCGGTCGGTGGGATCCCACTCGATCTGAGGATGGTAGGCGTTCACGTATTCATCGATTTCCTGCTGGCCGATGTAGTCGGCGGTGGGGTTCGGTTTGTCGTTCGAAGGCTCTCCGGCGTACCAGTGATAGGCGTAGATTGGAATTCCCATCGACAGCTTGTCTTTCGGAACGAACTGCAGGGCGTAGTCGACGTTGCGGACGGTCCAGGGATATCCGGCGACGGGGCCGGGCATGGTCCAGCGCGTGTTCTGGTCGTACGTCATCAGGCAGATCAGGTCGACCGATTGGGCGAGGGCTTTGAGATCGTAAGCTCCGCGCCAGTTTGCATAGAGCCAATGCGAGTACTCACTTTTGCCGGGATATCCGGGGGCATTGGGCACGGTCGCAATTGTGAGTTGGAGATGCTCTTTGTGAAGAGCAGTTGAGGTTGAAGCGACTAGCGCGGAGAGCAGGTCGCGGTCGGTCCAGTTCACGTTTTCGAAATCGATCTGGAAGCCGGAGTAGTTGTATTTCTTGCATTCGGTCAGAAGGTCGTTGATGAAGGCCGTCTGTGCGGCGGGAGTTGTCAGCAGGTGGTGGAGATCGGCTTGGACCATCAGCGCGACGATGGGCATGACCGGGACGTGATGAGCCTCGGCGGTTTTGAGTACGTCGGGATTGGGACCTCCCCAGACTAGGCCGTTGCCATCGACGGAGTACCAGGCGGGAACGATGAGATCGATCTTGTCGGCATGCTCGGTGAAGGACTTCACTGAGTTCGGAGTTGTAACCATGTAGAACAGGGATTTGGGTTGGGCCGCGGCGGCGCAGGTTGCCAGCAGGATGAATGGAAGCAGGCGCTTGATCACTTTTTGAACCTCGTTCGAAAATTTCTCTCTTCTTGATTTCCTTCGAAAACCCTCGCTTCTGGCAAAACCGGCCAGAAGTGGGGCACCCATTCGCGCTACTAGACTGGGGCTGCGATGCTCGGAAGATTTCCCATCATTTGCGGGATCGTGACGAATTCGTAGCCTTCGGATTTGTAGCGCTGGATCAAGTTGTTGGTGGCGAGGACAGTTTGAGAGCGGTCGACTCCCATCTGCTTATGGCCGCCGTCATGGAGAAGAATCACGTCCCCGCCGCGAATCTGGCGGGAACACTTTTTTTCAATCATGGCGGCCGGCGGGGCGTTCCAGTCATAGCCGGTGACATCCCACATTACGGGTTGCAGGCCGAGTTCGCGAGCAATGCGCAGAACGGCAGGCCGTCGTCCGCCAAATGGGGGACGGAACAGTGTGGATGGAAGATCAACCGCGTCATGCAGAGCGGTGCGGCAATCGGTGAGTTGCCTGCTAATTTCGGTGTTGCTTTTGAGCGTGAGAAGGGGATGAGTGAAGGTGTGATTGCCGACGACGTGTCCGGCAGCGGCGACTTCGCCAGCGATGTCAGAGCGCTGCTTCACGTAGCGTCCGATTAAAAAAAAAGTTGCGTGCACTTCGTGTTTGGCTAGGACCTCGAGCAATCGCATCGTGTGCGGGTCATTGGGGCCGTCGTCATAAGTGAGGGCGATTTTTTTGGTTCCGCGAGGCAGCCCGGTGAATGTGCGGCCGAACCATTGGCCAGTGGGAGCCATGGATTGATAACCGGCAGCCGCGGCAGCGGCGGCAACGGCTGTTCCGGCCAGAGCGGAGAAGAGCATGATCCAGATTGTAAATTGTTGAATTTTGATTGTTGAATTAAAAACAGCAGCACCGCGACTTTCTACTGCAACGATTTGCTGTTAACTCATCGCGCAATTGTCAGTGAAGACCATCCGAGATATCCTGCGTCTTCAGTTGCAAGCATCCGCCATGGCCAATCTTTTCGAATTACCCCGTTACATTGCAGTGGAAGGTCCGATTCGCGTCGGCAAGAGCACGCTGGCGGCCGTTTTGGCAGAGCGGCTGAACGCGCAGCGAGTGATGGAGCCGGAGACGAATTCGTTTCTGCACGATTTTTATCGGGGAGAGCGGGGCGCGGCGTTTCAGGCGCAATTCACCTTCCTGGTGCGCCGGTTCGAGCAGTTGCAGGCCCTGGATGTTGGTCCGCGCTCGCAGAAAACGGTTGTCTCCGATTTCATCTTTGAGAAAGACAAGTTGTTCGCGTGCCTGAATCTGACCGACCAGGAACTCGATACTTACAACCGGTACTACAATTATTTTCGCGAACAGTTGCCGACGCCCGATCTCGTCATCTATCTGCAGGCGACGCCGGAAGTCCTGAAAAAGCGGCTCAAGAAAAAGAATGCTCCGGGAGAAAAGGCGGTAAGCGAAGAGTATCTGGAAGAAGTCGTGAAGGCTTACGAGCACTTCTTCTTTCACTACACATCTTCAGACCTGCTGATCGTGAATACGTCGGAAATTGATTTCGTGGACCGCAACGAAGATCTGCAGGAATTACTCCGCAAAGTTACTGAACCAATCAAGGGGACACAGTACTTTCTGCCGCTGGGTGGGCAGGAAGCGGCTAGCGCATAGCGGGCTGTGCGATGTCTTTCCCGTTCCCTTCTTCCGCAAGAAACCTAGGGTCCCTCCGGGCCGCTGCCACTCCTTTTGGGAATGGCAGCTACGGTCGGGATAACGGGGGGTGGGACTCGGCAGCCTTGCTCGGGTCTGGCGGGCTGTGAAAAACTATCAGCTACTTTCAAATCCTATGGCAGCAGCACGTACTTTATTCGAGAAGATATGGGAGGCGCATCTAGTCGCGCGGCCGGCGGGGCGTTCTCCGATTGTTTATATCGATTTGCATCTCGTGCACGAGGTCACTTCTCCGCAGGCGTTTGATGGGTTGCGGGCGGCAGGGCGGAAAGTCCGGCAGCCGCTGCGCACGATCGCGACCGTTGATCACAACGTTCCGACTGAGCCACGCGGAACTCCGATTACCGACGCCATCGCCGCGAAACAGATTGCCGCGCTGCAAGCGAACTGCAAAGAATTCGGCGTCCGTCTGTTTGACATGGATGCACCGGAACAGGGGATCGTTCATGTGATCGGTCCTGAGTTGGGGCTGACGCAGCCAGGAATGACGATTGTCTGCGGCGACAGCCATACCAGCACGCATGGTGCGTTTGGAGCGTTGGCTTTTGGAATTGGGACGTCGGAGGTGGAGCACGTTCTGGCGACCCAGTGTCTGGCGCAGCAGAAGCCGAAGACGATGAAGATCGACGTCCGCGGGAAATTGCCGGATGGAGTTACAGCGAAGGATCTCATTTTGGGGATCATCGGGCAGATCGGAACGGATGGCGCAACCGGGCACGCCGTTGAGTATGCAGGTCCGGCGGTGCGGGCGCTTTCAATGGAAGGGCGCATGACGCTCTGCAACATGAGCATCGAGGCGGGCGCACGGGCCGGAATGGTGGCTCCGGATGAGACGACCATTGCGTATGTAAAGAGACGGCGCTTCGCTCCGACTGGCGCCGAGTGGGAGAAAGCGGTTGCGTACTGGCGCAGCCTGCCGACGGACGACGGCGCGAAGTTCGACAAGGTGGTCGAGATCGATGCCGCTCAGTTGTGTCCATTTGTGACTTGGGGAACGAATCCGGGAATGGTGGCTCCAGTGACCGGGCGCGTTCCCGAGATCAAGGGGTTGCAAGAAGCGGACCGGCGGGCAGCGGAACTGGCGCTTCAGTACATGGCGCTGGAACCGGGCCGACGGATCGAAGACATCAAGATCGATCGCGTGTTTATCGGATCGTGCACGAATTCGCGCATTGAAGATTTACGCGCGGCGGCACGCGTCGCCAAAGGACATCGCGTGAACTCGAAGGTTCGAGCGATGGTCGTTCCGGGATCGCAAGTCATAAAAAAAGTGGCCGAGCAGGAAGGGCTTGATCGGATTTTTCTGGATGCCGGATTTGAGTGGCGCGAGTCGGGCTGCTCCATGTGTCTGGGGATGAATCCCGATATTTTGCAGCCCGGAGAGCGCTGCGCTTCGACGAGCAACCGGAATTTTGAGGGCCGGCAAGGACGCGGAGGACGGACACATTTGGTCAGTCCGATGATGGCGGCTGCGGCGGCGATTGCGGGGCATTTCACGGATATACGGAATTGGAAGTTTCAGTAGTGCGGCGGCGCGGGCAAGTTGCCCTCGCGACAGCCGGCGGGACGCCGGCGCTACGGATGAGATAACCAATCTTATGAAACCTTTTACTGTGCATCGCGGGCGGGTGGCTCCTCTGGGCCGGGTCAATGTGGATACGGACCAGATCATCCCGAAGCAGTTTCTGAAGCGGATCGAGAAGACTGGATTTGGGCAGTTTGTGTTCTATGACTGGCGATTTGGGACGGAGGGCAAGAAGAATCCGGACTTCGTGCTTCATGAACCGCGATATGAAGGCGCCAGCATCCTGGTGGCCGGGAGAAATTTTGGATGCGGGTCATCGCGGGAGCACGCGGTGTGGGCGCTGGCGGATTTCGGGTTCCGGGCGGTCATTTCGTCGTCGTTCGCGGACATATTTGCGAACAACAGCACGAAAAACGGTTTTTTGACCGTAAAACTCACCGAAGATGAGGTCGCCACGCTGATGCGCCGAGCTCAGGACGTCGATGATTATGCGGTCATGGTCGACCTGGAAAAGCGCGAAGTGCGGGATGACCAGGGATTTCGCGCGCAGTTCCCGATCGATGAATTTGTCCGACACTGCCTGTTGAACGGACTCGACGATATCAGGCTTACGCTGCAGCACGAAGATGAGATCTTCCGGTATGAATCGCAGCATCCAGTCTCGGCGTCGATGAGGATGTGACCTCGGTGAGCTTTCGAACAATCACTTAAATTCCGGTGGTTTTCTCGCTTTTTCCCCGCCGAATAGAGCCCACGAGGTCAACGTACCGTCAACCCGGGTAAAAGTATGTAAAACACGCGCTAAGTCCTTGACCTGCTAAGGACCGGCGGTTGATGCTAGAGTGGCGCGGTTCTGCCGAAGCAACTGCTCTCTTGTTGTCATTCCAGTAACTTCAGGGGCCTGGCCGCATGGGATCCCTGCATCGGGCTAGTTGCCGCGACCGAGTCTGCAATTGTACGTCTAATACTCGGAGCTCCTGCGGAGTTCGAGTCAAAGGAACGGCGACGGATTAATCCTGTGAATATAAACGATTGCTCTAAAGGGAAAAAATACGCAGTCATGGTTGTGCGTACAGCAGTGGTAATAACGATTGCGGCGCTTCTGGCCGTGGCGATTGGATGCAGCACTGCGGCTGATTCAAAACAGCAGAAGGCCCACGCTGCGGGTCCGCGCGCGGTTTCGGTGTCGGTGGCGCCGGTTGAGCGGCAAGACGTGCCCGTTTATCTCTCGGGTCTTGGAACCGTAACTGCCTTTAATACGGCGAATATCAAGAGCCGCGTAGACGGCCAGATCATGAAGGTCAACTTCCGCGAAGGGCAGGACGTACGCGAAGGCGATTTGCTGATTGAGATCGATGCCCGTCCCTACGAAGTGCAGGTGGAACAGCTGCAGGCGCAGCTGTTCAAGGATCAGGCATCGTTGCGGGATGCAAAGCTGAACCTGGATCGCTATACAGCGCTGATTCCGTCGGGGAGCATAGCGCAGCAGCAGGTGGACACGCAGAAGGCGACCGTCGATCAGCTCGAGGGAACAGTTCGCAACGACCAGGCGCAAATCGACAGCGCGAAGCTGAATATTGTGTATTGCCACATTCGGGCGCCGTTCAGCGGACGAGTTGGATTGCGCCAGGTCGATCCGGGAAACATTGTCCATGCGTCCGATACGAATCCAATGCTGATCCTGACGCAACTGCAGCCGATCGCGGTGATCTTCACGCTGCCAGAGGATGTCCTGCAGAGCGTGGCGACGCGGATGCGGAAATCCACTCTGGAAGTAGATGCGTTCAGCCGCGACGATCAGACGAAGCTGGCGAGCGGAAAGCTGCTGACCATCGACAACCAGATCGATCCGACAACAGGCACAGCGAAGCTCAAAGCGGTGTTTGACAACAAGGACAGCAGGCTCTGGCCCAATCAGTTCGTGAACGCGGACCTTCTGTTGGAGACTCGAAAGAACAGCACCGTCGTTCCGACAGCGGCGGTTCTGCGCGGACCTCAGGGGCCGTTCGTATATACCGTGAATTCGGACAAGACCGTACAGGATCACGCGGTCACGATTGCGCTGACGCAGGGGGATACGACGGTCGTGACCGAAGGCGTCACTCCGGGCGATGTTGTCGTGACCGACGGCCAGGACAAGCTGCAGACGGGAAGCCATATCGAACCGCGGGCTGCTGCTCCAACCGCGGCCAAAGGGGTAGGTCCGGCGAGTGGCAACCGGCATAAGGCTGCCAACAGCGGCGGATCGAGCTTTTCTGGAATGCCGATCTCCGGCGGATCTTCAGGTTCATGAATCCTTCGAGAATATTCATTCTCCGGCCAGTAGCGACCACGCTGCTGATGTTCGGAGTGTTGCTGATTGGCTGGGTTGCGTTCATGCAACTTCCGGTATCGGCTCTCCCGGAAGTGGATTACCCCACAATCCAGGTGACTACGTTTTATCCAGGGGCCGATCCGGACGTGATGTCGTCGTCGGTGACGTCTCCGCTGGAGCGGCAGTTTGGGCAGGTTCCGGGACTGACCCAGATGACGTCGACCAGTTCGTACGGGAGTTCGGTCATTACGCTGCAGTTTGGACTCGACCAGAATATTGACGTCGAAGAGCAGCAGGTACAGGCAGCGATAAATTCGGCGTCGACGTATTTACCAGCGGACCTGCCGAATCCTCCGATCTACAACAAGGTTAATCCGGCGGACGCGCCGATTCTGACGCTCGCGTTGACCTCGGACTCCCTGCCTTTGTCGAAGGTCGAAGATGTCGCCGATACCTCGCTGGCGCAGAAGATTTCGCAGTTGCCGGGCGTGGGGCTGGTTTCGATCAGCGGCGGACAGAAGCCGGCGGTGCGAATTCAGGCGAATCCTACGGCGCTCGCGTCCTATGGCCTGAGCCTGGAGGATCTGCGGGCCGCGCTGGTGCAGGCGAACGTCGATCAGGCCAAAGGAGTGATCGACGGGCAACGGCAGTCGTACACGATTGGCGCGAACGATCAGCTGTTCTCAAGCGAACAGTACAAGCCGATCGTGATTGCGTATCACAACGGCGCGCCGGTGCGACTGAGCGACGTCGCGAATGTGATTGACGGGACGGAGAACGATCAGCTGGCGGCGTGGATGAACCAAACCCCGGCGGTGATCGTCAATATTCAGCGGCAGCCCGGGGCGAACATCATCAGCGTGGTGGACCGGATCAAGAAGCTGCTGCCGCAACTGCAGGCATCACTGCCAATGGCGGTGAAGGTGCAGATTCTGACCGACCGGACGATTACCATTCGCGCGTCGGTCCAGGATGTCTATTTCGAACTGGCGCTCGCCATCGCGTTGGTGATCATGGTCGTGTTCCTCTTCCTGCGCAATTTGTGGGCGACCGCGATTCCGAGCGTGGCTGTGCCGCTGTCTATCATCGGCACGTTCGGAGTGATGTACCTGCTCGGCTACAGCCTGAACAACCTGACCTTGATGGCGCTGACGATCTCGACTGGATTCGTGGTCGACGATGCGATCGTCATGATCGAGAACATCGACCGCTTCCTCGAGGCGGGAGATTCGCCGCTGGATGCGGCGTTGAAGGGTGCGGGGCAGATCGGATTCACGATCGTTTCGCTGACGGTTTCGCTGATTGCAGTGCTGATCCCACTGCTCTTCATGGGCGATATTGTCGGGCGGCTGTTCCGGGAATTCGCGATCACGCTGGCTGTCACTATTCTGGTATCGGCCGCGGTTTCGCTCAGCCTGACGCCGATGATGTGCGCCAAGCTGCTCAAACATCGGAAAGAAGGCGAGAAGGGGCGGTTCTACGAGGTAACCGAGGACTACTACAACCGCATCATCGCGTTTTACGGACGGACGGTGAAGTGGGTTCTGAAGCATCAGACGGCAACGTTGCTGGTGACGTTCGGGACGTTGGTACTCACTCTCTTTCTGTACGTCATCGTCCCCAAGGGATTTTTTCCGGTGCAGGATACGGGCGTGATTCTGGGAATCTCACAAGCTCCGGACAATGTTTCCTTCGAGGCGATGTCACAACGGCAGCAGGAACTGGCAAAGGTCATTCTGAAGGATAAGGATGATGTCGAGAGCCTTTCGTCGTTCATTGGAGTGGATGGGACCAACACAACGCCGAATTCCGGGCGAATCCAGATCAATTTGAAGCCGCGCGATGAGCGCGCCGACGATGCCTCGGCAATCATACGGCGCTTGCAGCCGGAACTGGCGAAGGTGCAAGGGATCACCTTGTACATGCAGCCGGTGCAGGACCTCACGGTGGAAGATCGGGTGAGCCGGACCCAGTTCCAGTATTCCATCGAAGACGCGGATGCGAACGAGTTGGCGCAATGGACGCCCAAACTGGTAGCTAAGCTGCAGACGCTGCCGGAGCTGCGGGATGTGGCAACCGACCAACTCAATGGCGGGCTGAAGACCACACTCTCGATCGATCGCGATACGGCGTCGCGGCTCGGGATTTTTCCTCAGGCGATCGACAACACGCTGTACGACGCGTACGGGCAGAGGCAAGTCTCGACCATATTCACGCAGCTCAACCAGTATCACGTGGTGCTCGAGGTGATGCCAAACTTCGCGGATAGTCCGGCAGACCTGAAGGATATCTATATCCGGCCGAGCACGGTAACACCCAACACAGGAGCGCCGACGGCAAACGGGGCGGCGGTCACAACCAGCGGGGCTCCGATTCCGATCTGGGCATTCACGAAGATGAGTTCAGCGAGCGCGGCGCTGTCGGTGAACCATCAGGGGCAATTCCCGGTTGTAACCTTGTCGTTCAATCTTGCGCCCGGGGCCTCGCTGGGAGACGCGACGAAGGCGATCCAGCAGGCAGAAAAAGACATTCAGCTGCCAGCCAGTATTCACGCGGCATTTCAGGGGACGGCGGCCGCATTCCAGAACTCGCTGGCGAGTGAACCGTACCTGATCCTGGCGGCGGTGATTACGGTTTATATCGTGCTGGGAGTGCTGTACGAGAGCTACATTCATCCGGTAACGATTCTTTCGACTTTGCCGTCGGCTGGCGTCGGCGCGATTTTGGCGTTGATGCTGACGGGCAACGATCTCACAGTTGTGGCGTTGATCGGCATCATTCTGCTGATTGGAATCGTGAAGAAGAATGCCATCATGATGATCGACTTCGCGCTGGAAGCGGAGCGGGAAGAGCATAAGCCGCCGGAGGAAGCGATTTATCAGGCGTGCTTGCTGCGTTTCCGGCCGATCATGATGACGACAATGGCGGCTCTGCTCGGGGGATTGCCGCTGGCGCTTGGAACGGGCACGGGCGCTGAATTGCGCCGGCCTCTCGGCATCACGATTGTGGGCGGATTGCTGTTAAGCCAGTTGCTGACGCTGTATACGACTCCCGTGGTTTACCTGTGGTTTGACCGGCTGGCGCACCGGTTCTCTAAGTATCGCATCGGAAATGAGATTCCTTCGCAGCCGATGTCAGCGGACTAATGCATGAGCATTTCAGCCCCATTTATCCGGAGGCCGATTGGAACGTCGCTGCTGACGGCGGCGCTGCTGTTGTCAGGAATACTTGCGTTTAATTTTCTACCTGTAGCGTCCCTGCCGCAGATGGATTTTCCGGTAATCAGCGTTGGCGCTGGATTGCCGGGAGCCGATCCGCAAACGATGGCTTCGGCAGTGGCGACGCCGCTGGAGCGTGAATTTGGGCGGATTGCGGCAATTAACCAGATGACGTCGTCCAGCCAGCTGGGAAGCACCGGAATCTCGCTACAATTTGACCTGAATCGGAATATTGATGCTGCCGCGCGAGACGTCCAGGCTGCCATCAATGCAGCACGCAGCCAGCTTCCCGCAAACCTGCCGAGCAATCCGAGTTATCGAAAAGTGAATCCGGCGGACGCACCGATTCTGCTGTTGGGGCTGACTTCGGACACGATCACCGTGCCGCATATGTACGATGCCGCCGACTCGATCCTGGCGCAGAAACTGGCGCAGGTGGAGGGAGTGGGCCAGGTATTCGTTTGGGGCTCGTCGCAGCCGGCAGTGCGTGCGGAGGTCAATCCAACTCTGCTGAACAAGCTGGGCATCGGGCTGGACACGGTTAGGAACGCTTTGAATGCGGCAAACGCGAACCGGCCGAAAGGCGAGGTATCGACGGGCACCACGAGTTATATGCTCGACGACACCGACCAGTTGTTCACGGCGGATGAATACCGGCCGTTAATCGTGGCTTATAACAATGGAGCAGCGGTGCGGCTCGGAGATGTGGCCGACGTGAGCGATGGCGTCTCGGACCGGCGCCAACTGGGCCTGATCAATGGCAAGCGGGGAGTCATGCTGGCCGTTTTCCGGCAGGCCGGGGCGAACATCATCGACACGGTGGACCGTGTTACCTCGATCATCCCTTACCTGCAGGCATCGATTTCGCCAGCCATGAAGCTTTCCGTTGTCATGGACCGGACCACGTCCGTCCGGGCGTCAGTGAAAGAAATCGAGCGGACGCTGCTGATTTCGGTGGTACTGGTGATTCTGGTTGTGTTCGTGTTTTTGCGTACGGTGCGGGCGACGATCATTCCGAGCATCTCCGTTCCCCTTTCGCTCGTAGGCACGTTTGGGGTGATGTACCTGCTGGGATACAGCCTCGACAACCTGTCGCTGATGGCGCTGGCCATTTCGACGGGTTTCGTGGTCGACGACGCGATTGTGGTCTTGGAGAACATCACGCGGTATATCGAGCACGGGATGGGCGTGGTGCAAGCGACATTCAAGGGCGCGGCGGAGATCGGATTTACGGTCGTGTCGATGAGCACATCACTGGTGGCCGTGTTCATTCCTCTGCTGCTGATGGGCGGGATTGTCGGGCGTTTGTTCCGGGAATTTGCCGTAACCCTGAGCGTCGCGATCGGAGTGTCGTTGGTGGTTTCTCTGACGACGACTCCGACAATGTGCGCGAAGTTTCTCCGATCAACGGTCGAGGGCGAGAAGCACAACATCTTCTACCGGACCAGCGAGTGGGCTTTTGATCGGCTGCTCACTATTTACAGGCACTCGCTGAAGTGGGTGCTGGCCTACCAGCCTGTGACTCTTACGGTTACGATTGTCGTAGCCTGCCTGACCGTATATCTCTACATCAAGGTGCCTAAAGGATTTTTCCCGCAGCAGGACACAGGGCGGATCTCGGGCACTGTAATTGGCTCTGAGGACGTGTCATTCCAGTCCATGTCAGAGAAAATGAGGCGCTACGTCAAGATCGTGCTGGCGGATCCGGCGGTCGATTCGATGGCCGGATTCACCGGCGGAAATACTGCGCTTAACCAGGGACGCTTTTTCCTGACCCTCAAGCCGCTGGAACAGCGCGGGGGGTGCCAGAAGCAACATTTCTGGGAACCATGCCACTATCCAAGTGCGGACGATGTGATCAACCGGCTGCGCGGGAAACTGGCAGTGGTGCCGGGGGCGACGCTGATTTTGCAGTCGGCGCAGGAACTGACGATCGGCGGCCGCTGGGGCAACGCGCAATATCAGTACACGCTGCAGAGCCCGGATGTCGACGAATTGAATTCGTGGGCTCCGCGTCTTCTGCAGACGATGCGCAAACTGCCGGAGTTGCGCGACCAGAATTCCGATCAGCAAGATAAGGGTTTGCAGGCGCGACTGGTCATTGATCGCGATACGGCCAGCCGGCTGGGAGTCACGCCCCAGACGCTGGATAACGCGCTGTACGATGCATTCGGGCAACGACAAGTATCCACGATGTACGAGTCGCTGAATCAATATCACGTCGTCATGGAAGTTGCTCCCCAGTTTCAGCAGACCCCGGAATCTCTGCAGAACATTTATTTGAAGGCGGCGAATGGAGGAGCGATTCCGCTGGCCGCTTTCACGCATTTTGAGCCGTCGAACACACCGCTTGCAGTGAATCACCAGGGGCAGATGCCATCGGTAACGATCTCGTTCAATCTGGCGCCTGGTGTGTCGCTCGGGCAAGCGACAGATGCGATTGAAAAGGCCGAGCGCACAATTGGTTTCCCGCCATCGATCACCGCGAGTTTTCAGGGAACCGCGGCAGCGTTCCAGAGCTCGCAATCGAACATGCTGGTCTTGATTATCGCGGCGCTGGGCGCGGTCTACATCGTGCTGGGTATGCTCTACGAGAGCTACATTCACCCCATCACGATTCTTTCGACAATCCCGTCGGCGGGCCTTGGGGCATTGTTGGCACTGCTTCT
>Ga0209168_10001466_pt1 | contig 18458 bp, 13 predicted proteins | sample Coa_R1_FD_187156 | JGI IMG/M metagenome (GOLD analysis project Ga0209168, IMG submission 187156) | Surface soil microbial communities from Centralia Pennsylvania, which are recovering from an underground coalmine fire - Coalmine... | ecosystem: Environmental > Terrestrial > Soil > Unclassified ... | reverse complement strand
TCCGCTCGCCACCGCTAAGAGCTTGTTACGAAGACACTTACAACCCGGTCGAGGCGTGGCATGACAATTGCCAATTCTCCAGTGACTGGGATCACCGGGTTCCGCTTGAGACGACCGATTCCAGTTCGCACTGCGAGCCATGCCAAAGATCTTCAAAGCCGTGATCGTGGGCGCTGGTCCAGCGGGACTGACCGCGGCATACGAACTGTCCAAGGAGAAGGCCCCGGTTGTGGTTCTCGAAAGCGACCCCGACTACGTCGGGGGAATCTCCCGAACCGTCAACTACAAAGGGTTTCGTTTCGACATTGGCGGCCATCGTTTCTTCTCGAAATCTCGCGAGGTCGAGGACCTCTGGACCGAGGTTGGCGGCAAAGACATGCTCGATCGTCCGCGATCTTCGCGCATTTTCTATCGCGGACAATTCTTCAGCTACCCGTTGAAGCCCTTTGAGGCTCTGGCCAAACTTGGCCTGATCGAGTCGATCCTGTGTGTACTCTCGTTCATCAAAGCTCGCCTGCGCGCGACTCCCAATCCGAAGACCTTCGAGGACTGGGTGGTCAACCAATTCGGCGAGCGACTCTTCCGGATTTTCTTCAAAACCTATACCGAGAAGGTGTGGGGGATGAGTTGCCAGGAAATCTCGGCGGATTGGGCCGCGCAGCGCATCAAGGGACTGTCGCTGGGCTCGGCCATCAAGCACGCATTCCTCTCCTGGCGGAGACCGAAAGACCGCAAGCAGGTCGTCAAGACCCTCATCGACACCTTCCGCTACCCCCGCCAGGGACCGGGCATGATGTGGGACGCCTTCGCCCGGAAAATCCGCGAGTTCGGCGGCGAAGTTCTGGTGGGGCGCCGCGTTACCGGCTGCCGCTTCGATTCCGAGCGCGAACTTTGGATCGTCACCACTCTCGATTCCAAGGGCAACGCTGAGGAGTATCTCGGCGAGCACGTGGTTTCGTCGATGCCCATCCGCGAACTGGTGACGCAGATTCAGCCGCAGCTTCCGGAAGAAGTCAGGCGCGCAGCACAATCTCTGCGCTACCGCGATTTCCTAACCGTCGGGCTGATTGTCCGCGATAAGGGACGCTTTACCGACAATTGGATTTATATTCACGATCCTTCCGTGCAAGTGGGACGGGTGCAGAACTACAAATCGTGGTCGCCGGAAATGGTTCCGGACCCGGCGTTCAGTTCTTACGGGCTGGAATACTTCTGCTTTGAAGGCGATCAGCTCTGGAACTCACCCGACGCCAAGCTGATCGATCTGGCGAAGAGCGAACTGCAGCGAATCCATCTTGCCAACAGCGCCGACGTAGTCGATGGCTGCGTGATCCGGCAGCGCAAGGCCTATCCTGTCTACGATGACCTCTACCAGGAACATGTGGATACGATTCGCACCGCACTGGAACGGAACTTTCCGACGCTGCACTTAGTCGGTCGCAACGGCATGCATAAATACAACAATCAAGACCATGCCATGATGACGGCGCTACTGACCGCGAAAAATATTCTGGCCGCAGAGCGCAAGTACGATGTGTGGGCCGTCAATCAGGATGCTGAATATCACGAGTCGGGCGCAGCCGGCGAGAAACCCGCGGCTGCCGCAAACAGCGCTCCCGCCGAGACGGCCTTGAGCACCACCTGATCATGCTGTCGGACACTTGCCATTCTGATTCTGAAAGTCCGCGGACCGCGAGCCCTGCACTCGAAGCACCTGCATCAGTCGCGCACGAGAGAAGCGCAGCGATGAGGACTGCCACCGAGCTCCGCGCGCTGTTGCGATTCCGCCCGGTACAACTGGCCGCTCTCATACTGCTGCTGGCTGGCATCGGAACCATCGCGTTTCAACTCAAACTCTGCGTTCTCGATCCTGACATCTGGTGGCATCTCAAAGTCGGCGACTGGATCATCGACCATGTAGCGGTTCCGCACACCGGCATCCTCTCGCGCACGGCCGCGACGCGGCCCTGGGTCGCGTACAGTTGGGGCTATGAAGTGCTCCTCTCGCGCGCTTACGGGTGGTTTGGCCTGATTGGGATCGGCGTTTACGGCACGCTGCTCACGATCGCGGTTGCCTATTCTGTCTTCTGGATGCTCCGCCGCCTGAGCGGTCAATTCTGGCTGTCGTGCCTCGGCGCGGGCGTCGTCTGCTCCGCGTTCTTGTTCAACGGAATGCCGCGGCCCTTCTTCTTCTCCATCGCTCTCTTTGCGGTGACGTTGACTCTGCTTCTCGAGGCCAACCGCAGCGGGCAGGTCAAGCCGCTCTATTGGCTGCCGCTGATCTTCTTCCTCTGGGCCAATCTGCACATTCAGTTCATCTACGGATTGTCTCTCGTCGGATTGTTTGTCGGTGTGAATCTGACCCAGCGAATCGCCAGCGCTCTCGGAATTACTCCGGATTTTCTATCTGCTTCTACGCTGCCCGCTCTGCAACTCGTGCTCATCGGCGCGGGCTGTCTGCTGGCGACGCTGGCCGGGCCGTACTTCTATCATCCGTATCAGGTCGTTCTTGAGTATTCCAAAGCGAAGTTCACTTACTCGGTCATTATCGAACTGCAGCCGCTGAGTTTTCGCGGGTACAGCCACTTTGCCGAGCTTCTGCTGACGGCTGCTGGATTTTTCGCCGTGGGCTGGCGCAGGAAGCTTGATCTCTTCAAGCTTGCATTGATGACGGCAGCCAGCGTGATCGCCTATCGCACGATGCGCGATGCTTGGTTTATCTGCTTGCCGGCAGCAGCGTGCATCGCCGACGCATTCGCGCCGCAGGCCGGTCTGGAGCAGAAAGAAACCTCGTCGGCGGATACATGGCGCAGCGAAACTTGGCTGGAAAAACTCGGCATGGCGGCAGCGGTCGCCATCCTGCTCGCCATGGTCGCCAATGGCACCGACTTCAATCAGCGCGGACTCGACCGCGCTATCAGTTCTCAATATCCGGTGAACGCGATCAACTTCCTGCGCCGCAGTCCAGTGCAGGGTCCGCTCTACAACAACCTGAACTGGGGCGGATTTCTGATGTGGTATATGCCCGAATATCCCGTTGCGGTCGACGGGCGCAACGATCTCTACGGCGATGAACTCGATAAGATCTTTTACAACTCCCAGAATGCCGAGAAGTCATACACAACTGACCCCTATCTGAACGAATCAGGCATCGTGCTGCTGGGATCAGAAATGCCGCTCGCCAAGATTCTCACCGTCGATCCGCGCTTCCAACTCGTCTTCCACGACGACATTGCCACAGTATTCGCCCGTCGAGTGGGGGTTCAGTAGCGCGTTGAGGGCGTCATCCCGAAGGCCCGCGATTTCTCCAGCGGGCCGAGGGATCTCCCGTTCCACAGACCTCATGTTCATCCGTCACAGACTTTGTTCTCAATGATGGAGTAGAAACCTACGATGCGGAAACCCAAACAGTTCTACCTCTACATCATGACAAATGGACCCAAACCCGCAGTCCTTTACGCTGGAATTACCGGAGATCTGGTCCGTCGCGTATGGCAGCACAAGAACAAGCAGGTGCCCGGATTCACCAGTCGATACAACCTTGATCGTCTTGTGTACTATGAACGGTTTTTCTATCCAGATGCGGCCATCGCACGAGAAAAGGAGATCAAGGGCTGGCGGCGCAGTAAGAAGCTAAAGCTGATCGAATCGATGAATCCCACTTGGGATGATCTGGCAAGGGACTGGCAGAACTTGTACAAGCCCGAACCGGGTTCGGAATTGAGGGAGATCCCTCGGCCCGCTCGATAGAACGCGGGCCTTCGGGATGACGCCCAAATCCGAGGAGGGGACGGCTCGCCGAGCGCGGGCTTCAGCTCTGAAGTCAACTCAGAAGAACGTCCTCGCCGTCAGCACATTGTTTCCTTCATTCGACAGATCGAAATGACACTGACGGCAAAATTGGGCCGACGATGTTGTCGGATAACCGGCCAGCTTGTCCGGCGCCGGATTGTATGGCCCATTCAAGAAAAAGTATGTCGTATAAACCTTGCCGCTCGCATCCCCGGCAATCGGACTGCCCCCGCCCGACACATAGATATTTCTCACATGCTGGTCGTGGCACGTTGTGCACAGCGTGTATGGTTCGCCCAAGCTGCTCACCCCATATGCGCTCGAGCGCTTCCTCGGCGCCAGCGACGGCCAGCCGTAGTTCGCGATGAACTGCGCATACGGACTATGCGGAAGCACCGTGAACGTACCATTGGAAAAGACCAGCCCTCCGCCCGGATTGATCGGCGCACTCCCTCCGATCGGATGATCGTCGGCCGGTTCTTCATCCCGGCCTAGCAACGACGGGACCTTCTGGCTGCGGAACTGCGTCTGAGCAAGCAGTCCTACCTGGTACTCATAAGACCAGCTTTGCAGCATGTTATGCGGAGTCAGATTTCCGTCGTGGCAACTGAGACAGAGCAAAACTCCCGCGACTTCCTGGCTTTGCCCCTTCGCAGGACTAACCTCGGCCCATCGCGCACCGTCCACCAGTGGAACCGCCGAGCCGTAATCGGGAGTGGTATTGGATCCCCACAAAAATGCGAGAGCGCTCGCTGTGGCATCTGCCTGTGGGGGCGCAGCTTGGGCCGAACGCGAAGCATGACATACGGTGCAGCCGCGAGCCCCGTCGCTGTGCGGACCGAGAAGGTCCGCGACTCCGGCATCCACCGGCGATGATTGCGCCGATGCGCCCGGCACTGATAGCAGTTGAGCCGCCACGACTGTGAGCACGAATTTCGATAGATTACGCGTCCAAGTCAGGACACGAACGAACGCAACAATCCGAGTATCAGATCGGGTCATCCCCATCTCCGATGTGTGCGACTCGAAGGTCGCCTGTCTTAGTTAGATTTTCCGGCTATCGCCCCAAGAATGGCTGTGATTAGACCACAACTCGACCGGTAACGGAAGGCCAATGACGTTGGTTAGAGAAGTGTGTTACGGGTGGCGCAGAAGTAACTACGGGCGCACGCGACGAAGAATAAAGTAGCACTGCCGGACGTACACTCCGCGTTTGTAGATCATGTATCCATCGGAGAAATGCACGATGCGGTATCCTTCCGCATTAAGAACGGGAATGTCGTACTGCATCATCATTTCGGGTTGCTCGGTAAAGGTGATGACGTAGTCGGGATTCATTCGCCTGAATTCATCCACGTTTAGGTCAAAACCGAGCAAGGGCAGACCGTGGTGGTAATACGAAGTCGGAATATTTGTGAATAGGTCATGATCAAAGTAGGGCTGTACTCCGACGATGCCGTAAAGAAACCCGACGATCTTTTCCTTATCAGCGCCAACCGACCTCAGGTAGTTCGCCGCATCTTCCGCGCCGCTATAGGGATACAGGTAGTCGTTTCGCATCGCGACCCCCGCATCCCAGATATTGAGGACGGCGAGACATATCAGAATGCCAGTGATACCAAAGAAGGCACGCCGGTGAACCGCATCGAAAGCCGCCGTTTCCGCCCTAGTGGGCCAAGCTATCCAGAGAGCAATAATCGAGCTTAGGAAAACGGTTCCGTGGTGATGCGCATACCCGTGGACTAATACATATAGGGCGATCAGCATTCCGGTAGGCAGAGCAAATAAGAGCAGTCTCTTCCGAATGAAGCACCAATACGCGGTAAACAAAACGAAAAGCGCCGAAGGCACCCAATAGTCGAAGAACGCACCGGAGATAACAGATTCTAGTTTGGCGGTCTTTGTCGGTTGCATTGCCCGAATCGCGGCAGGCGCTTTAGCGAGTAGGTCCTTCTTCGCAAACTCCCCTACGTCCGGCGTGGGCTTCAAGATAATCACCACGAACAAAAACACCGCCGCCATCACACCGATGCATATCCAGTACTTTCGCCATGCACGGGCGTCGAGCCCTCCACGTGCTCTATACGCGTCCATTAGATACACAAGGCCTAGGCAGCCCGCCAGAATCGTTCCGTGCAGGCTGAGATTCGCCAGCAAAACGAGAACAATGGTCATCCGCTCAGGATGTTCGAGGTCTTTGAACAGCAGAGCCGCGGAGAACGCAAGTAGAGGCAGCAGCGTGTAAGGACGCGCAATCACCGCGTATTGGTACACCATGAAATAAGTAAAGGTGAGCGGCCAGCGAATATAGCGCGGAAACGGAGCCTTGAAGACGAGCAGCGCCACTCCGGCGGCAGCCCCAGCCATGCCGATGTAGCCGAGGGCATTGTAGCGGGCGTGAAACAAATGCTGCGCCACCCAAAGAATTGTGTGCCATAGCCCGGGCGATCCTTCATACCGCAGTTCGTGGAACCAGATCGTCTTCAGATTGAGATCGCGGGCAATGAGCCAGGCCTGCGCTTCATCCGCCCACTTCTCGTGATATTGGAGCGTGAAGGCGACGACCGCCATCCACGCGCCGAGAACGCCGAAATCGGCAATCCGCCACCAGCGGGCCGCCGTGGTAGGCGCCTCGGGTGATGGAACGATATGCACCCCTGCCAGGTTCTTATTCGCATCGCGCACCGGCGTTTCAAGGAGATCCGGAATGGTGAGTGTGAGTGGATCACTCATGCTCCCTCCTATTGGTCAGAACGATGGCCACGTCGTCGCTGTACGCCACCTCGTAAATCGGCACCGAACTCAACGCCTCTGCCATGATGGCGCTCTTCGGCAGCACAATCGTCTGCGCACCGGCCAGTGCCGGATAGTCGGTGTAGCGCACGGCGGCATTCATCGCCTTGGAATATTCCGCAACCGTGTCTTCGCCGTAGAGATCGGCGCGGCCATCAATGGCGACTGGGTATTCCGGCAGATACCACGTCAGGAATCCTCCCCATTCGTATGCATTGAACAGTGGCTGAGGCAGATCGTGCTCGCGAATGTAATCCGCGGCTGCCACGGGATAACTCTGTCCCGCTTTGGCGAGTAGTGGTTCGCGCTTGCCTGGAATGCGAGTCATCGCCACGGCAATCACGACAGCAAGCGACGCAGTCACCGCAATCAGCGCATCGCCTGTCCACCTACGCGCGTCGGCGGCTAGGGTAGCCTCATCCCTACGCGGGGTCGTGAGCGCCTCGCCAATCATTGCAAGCGCCGCGAGAGTAATGAGCCAGATGTCGCGTTGGGCATAGAACGAAAGAGCAAGGCATCCCGCCAGCAGCAGGATCTGAAACAGATCGCGTGACCGGCGTAATCCCAGCGCGAGGAAGGCAGCCATCGCGAGCAAGAGAAGTAGATAGTCCTGTGGCTGGCGAAAACCGAGAGCATGGAAATCCGGCAAGTACTGATTGGCCGAACTGAAGGTTGTCGCGAAAAATACCTTGTACGGACCATACAGATACGGCGTCACTATCGTAGCCAGGAGAGAGAGAGCTGCGATCCTCGTCACTTTTCTAAAGACGAGCGCCCGATCCACCGAGGAACTTGCAAACCGGCGCGCCCAAGTCGTCACCGTAAACAACAAAAGCAATACCACTCCGTATACGAATTGAACGTGCAAGTTTGCCCAGAGCAATAGAAGCAGAGGCATCCACCACAGCGGACGAAGGCTGCCAGTGCGGCGAGTTTCCAGAAGTAGCCATAACTCGATTCCGAAGAAAAGGATAGAAACGTACGCCGGCCCGGGCTGGATCGTCCCGAGAATATATTGCGCAATCGCTGACAGGGCGACTGCCATCCAGAATCTTCCGCGCAAGCCGCCGGCCAGCAGAAACGTAAGTACGGCGAGCAAGGTCTTGAAAGACATCAGCAGCATGGGAATCACACGCAGGCCCGCGAGTTTGAAACCCAGCGCCAGCAACAGATCGTAAGCCCAACTGGAATCGACCCACGGGAGCGCGGACGATTGCGAGAACAGACCGTTGCGCGGCACCGCATGATGCTGAAGAATCCACAGCCCCGAACTCAGGTGCCACCAGATGTCCCCATTAGTCAGCGCAGAGAGCGACGAGAGGCGAAAGGCTTCGAGCATCGCAGCCGATGAAAACAACAACAGCATTACGGGTATGCGGATCTTCGCCATGGCGCCTTTGTTCCATCGTGCTAGTGTGTTCGGCCCTTGGGCTTGCTCGTACCCGAGACCGACCCGTTCCCGTTGTGCGCAACGTTGTGGCACGTCAGGGTGCAGGTGTTCATGGCCCGGTTATAAGCAATGGGTGCGCTGCCGTTCGGTGCCACCACATTGGCGTCGAAATTCACCAGCCGCTCTCCAGTCACATTCGGCGAACCGGCACCCATGCCGTGAGCGGTGTGGCAGACTGAGCAACTGAATCCGTATTGCGCAATGTGCAGACTGTGCTGGGACCAACTCGTGTTGGCCAGAACATTGTTGGGCAGATCGTGACACTTCCCGCACATCGCATACGGACCATTCACCGTGACATCCGGATTGGGATACAGATTGGTAATCAACTGCCCCGGCGCCGGCGTCTGGCTGAATTCATAGCGGCGCTCCAGCAGATGCGTCCACTTCGATCCGTGCGGGCCGTTCGCGCCCGTGCCTCCGAATTCGCGATTGTCGTCGCTGTTGTGACAATCGGTGCAGAACAGTTGCGTGCCCACCAGCCGCGTCGATGGCAGTCCTGATTCGTTCAGCATATTTACCAGCAGGCTGGGCTGCGGCAGAGGACTCGACCGTGGATGCGTCACCGGATGGCTCGAGGTCGCGGTCTGAGCAAACTCCGGAATAATGTTCAGCGAATCAGCCGCCGCGACGACGCGAACTGACGGATATCCAAAGATAGCCAGCCGCTGCTTGCCGGTGCTCGTTCCGTGGCAGCGCAGGCACGTTTCATATTGATTGACAGATGGAATCAGGGGCGTGATGCCGTCCAGCGCGCTGATGCCAGTCGCTCCCTGCTGCGGTGGACGAATTGCCGGAGGCGCCGAAAACACCGTTTCCGCATTCGAGCTGTGCGCGTTGTGGCAATCGACGCAGGTCGCATGTCGATTGTGCTGGAGCAGCGGTGCTTCCCCCGCATCATGGAAATTGTTTCCTGATGGCAACGGATGGCTGATCTTCACCACCTCCGCCATGATGTTGGGCACAGTGGCCGGAGATAAGTACGTTCCCCCAGCATGGCAGGTCATACAACTTTGCGTGACCGGATCATATGAAGTCGCCGGCGGCGTTGCCGGCCGCAAAAGCCTTGCCGGAGCGATCGAGTCATGCGACATGTGGCACGACGCGCACGCATTCGCACCCACGGTCTGGTAGGAGCCAACATGCGCATCCGGCGACACCTGATTCGTGGCTGTCAGATGGATGCTGTTCGCAAATCCGGCCAGCGGATTCACCTGGCCTTGCACCACACGGTTCGGATCATGGCAGGCGAAGCACATCTGCGCCCGGGAGCTGTCGCGCACCAGAAAATTCTGCGCAATCTTGTCGATCGTCTGGACGTGCGGATCGTGGCAACTGGTGCACTCGATATTGCCCTTCACCAGTTTCACCGCTCCTGTAGGATCGGCAGTCTTGCCTTGCGACGCCAGCGACGCGACCAGGTTCGGCGCATCTTTCAACGGCAGGACCAGGCTGAACGGATGAGAACCGGTCAACGTCGTGCCAAACGAGTCGACAGAATTCATCGAACCGACCATCGGCAATTGTCCGTAAGCCGCAGATTGCCCCACGGCCACCGTGCCATCATGACAACTCAGGCACAGGCTGCTCGTCACGCCCAACGTGGGCTGAGTTCCCTGCTCGTTGTATGTCGAACTGTTATACGGCACATACGAACTGGTCGAGAGTTTCTGATTCCATAGCGGAGTGATGCCGCCTAGCCCGCTATGCGGTGCATGGCAGAACGTGCAGCCCAGGCTCCCCTGCGAATAGAGTTTGGAACCGCTACCCAGCGTCAGGTTGTGGACGCCCAGCACATCGGCCGTGGGCGGCGGGCCTTGGGCAAAGCTCTGCGCAACGATCAGTACACACGCGAACGACAGGAGCCATTTCATGGCTGCTTGCTCCCGTCCGCCGACGCGATTCCGTAATAGTGGAACACCTGCACACGGCGATTGAAGGAATCAACCACATAGATGCGATCGTGATTGTCGATCTGCAAACCGGTCGGCAGCTGAAACTGTCCTGCCCCGGTTCCTTTGCCGCCGAAGTAGTAGAGCAACTGTCCTTGCTCGTCGAACACCTGGACCACGCCCCACTCGCCGTCGACCACGTAGAGGTGGCCTTCCGAGTCGAACCCAATACCTTTCGGACGAAAGATCCATCCCGCGCCATCGCCGGCCTTACCAATCGCGTAGCGAAACGTGCCGGAGCGGTCGAACACCTGCACCCGGAAGTTCATGGCGTCTACCACCGCCAGATCGGAGCCGTTCAACCGCAACTCTGTCGGATAGTTAAATTCTCCATTCTCCGTGCCGGTCTTTCCGATCACCTGCAGCACGCTGCCCTGCATGTCCATCATGAAAATCTTGTTGCGCAGCGTGTCGGTCACATAAATTCGCTGAGCCGCGGAATCGACAGCAATCCCCGTCGGACGCTTGAAATATCCTTCGCCGCCCTTCAGGCTTCCAATCGCTCGCCGATACTTCCCGCCGGCATCGAACACGAAGACCTTCCCAGCCTGCGAATCGGTGACATAAATATTGTCTTGCGCGTCTACGGCCACGCACTGCGGCGTCAGCATGGGATCTTTTCCCGCATCGCGTCGCGACAGAAATTTGTACTTCTGCTGTTCGAAATCAAAAACGTGTACGCCCTGGGCCGAGACGTCGGTGATGATGATGCGCCCGCGGGAGTCGGTGACCACACTGTACGGACTGACCAGGTAGTGAAAGTCGGGCTCACCCGCGATGGTATCCACCACGCGCGTCCAGAAGCTGCGTTTGGGCTTGACCTCGCGTTCCAGGCTGAAGCTGCGTTCGAACGAGAGCTTGCGCCCGCCATCCATCAGCAAGTCCGGCGCGGAAGGCTTCGGCGCCGTCTCCTTCGGACGCTTCGCCCCTCCCGCCTGCGCAACAGGCAGAATCGCCAACGCGAGTGCGATCGCTGCGAAGGTCAGGCTTGTGCGTAACCTGGATTTGCCCTGGGCCTCTAGAAGAAATCGAACCATCTGGTTATTCCCACAAAATATGACGTCGACGAAGCAGGCGTTCCCACAGCGCTGATCCCCTGGCTGAACCGAGTGTATCCAGCCAGCAGGCCAATGCGCCGCAAATGGTATTGCATCTGCGCGTTATACACTTCCATGGCGTTGTGTGAATACATCTCCTCGCTCACCGTGTCGCTGATCGCGCGGCTGAAGCTCGCCGAGAGGATCAACCGCTTCACCGGAGTCACCGAAGCGCCGCCACCCCAACTGGCGCCTGTGAACGTCGTGAAATCGTTGACTCCCGGCGTCGGAACAATCGGCACCAGCCCGCCCGAGCCCAGCAACGACATTCCCGATGCATTCGTGTAGTTCCCTGTCAGTGTGAATCGCCGGTTCCCGAGGGATGTTGAGTAACCTTCGCTATGGCTCGTCGTGCCCTGATAATTCGAGAGTCCACTATGGGTGCCGTTGAATGCCGCAATCCACTGGAATCCGCCGAGCAAGCGCCGTCGCACATTCGCGCTGTAGTTGTAGTACGAAGTGGAGTACGTCACCAGCAGCGTCTGCACGTTCTGCGCGTAGCTGAAATTTCCCGAGACCTGCCAGCCCTTGATCCGGTGAAATGCATTCACGTTGGCGATAAAGCCCAGAGCGTTATCTCCCTGCCCGGTGCTGCTATCCACCACCGCACCGGAGAACGAGAACGTATCCAGCAGCCGCTTGCCGTACGCGAGATTGCCGCTCACAAACGTTCCTGTATAGTTCTGCCCGAAGTAGAACTGGTCGTAGTGCGTGGCTTGGACGGATCCGGAAAGAGCATTCGTGATCTGGTATCCCGCTCCGCCCGCGAACGTCATCGAATGCGCCCCGGTTCCCAGACTGATTCCCGGTGGCGGAGCTCCATTCGGTACCAGGCTCTGCGCCAGGTATCCGCTCAGATTGCTGGTGTAATTCTCGTTGAAGTTGAACGACAGTTTCTGCGTGGGATGGAAGCTCGCACCCGCGTTCTCGATGTCGTCGGTGTAGTTCGACGAGTTGCTGCTTTGCCCGGCGCCCGAGAAGTAAGTGCTGTCCGACGACGACCGGTTGTAGTTGGCATAGAAATCGCCGTGCAGCGGCAAGCTGTGTTGCGCGCCGGCTCCAACATTATTTCCACTGGATTCCTGTATCGATTCTGACTGCCCCGACAGGAACTCCGGAAACGCGGAATTGATCTTGTTGTGGGTAAAGAAGGCATTCAGGCGGAATCCGGCGATCGCATAATCGGATCGCACATTCAGCAGCTTGGTGTTGGAACTGGTTTGCTGGTCGGTGCCGAAGATCGTACCGCTGCCGTCGCCCTGTGAATACCCCACCGCGAGTGTAGGCAGATTCGGCATCAGCGCGCTCCAGTTCACACTGAACCCTTGCCCTTTGCCGATCGTGGTGAAATTCGGCTGCCCCGCCACTCCGAACGTTCCGCTGCTGTTCCGGTCGTAGTGGTAAGTTGCGGAACCGGGAAAATGGCTTCCGGTAAAGAAATTTGCCGTACCTGTAACGCCGGTCGCCCCTGTCAGGGACTGGTAGCTCGAGTTGTCTCGCGACTGGTTGTAATAAGGCGTTGCCGAGAACGAAAGAAAATTTGGGTTGTAGTAATAGCCAGAGACTTGGCCGTCGATGCCGCCGTTCAGGCCGTGCGACGATGGAAGATCGTTGCCATAATCGCCGGCGTATCCAAAGCTGAGCAGGCCACCGGCCTTTAAGTGCGTGTTCTCTCCAATCGTGATGCCGTCGTTGTTCTGGGCAAAGGTAAGTTGCGCCACCACCAGCACTGCCAGCCCGATGATGCGTTTCGCAACAGTCATCTTTACAACTTCCCTTCCCGCCCACATCCCAGAGACTTCGTGCGCTACCCCTGATAGGGCACAATTGTTGCCAAACCCGCGATAGGCGCGGTCTTTGCAATCCATTGAAAGCGCGCAGTTTAGCTTCGGGGGTCGCTTCGGATTCGGTGGGAAAATCAGCTCTGGTGCGGCATATCACCCGATGGCGGGGGAACTCACACAACTCATTGATTCATCTAGCCATTTAGTCATTTAATCATTTAGTCATTTAATCAATGAAAACCACATGGACTTTGACTTTCATTGATTGAATGTCTAAATGATTAAATGATTAAATAATTAAAGGTTTCCGTTCTTTGCCGTCCTGATCGATGCCCCGAAGATGGCCACCAGCTCATTGGTTTCCTTGAGGAGGCCCTGTGTTCGGTCTGCAGCAAGCGTCCCCGTCTCCGCCAGAAGTTCCAGCCAGAACGCACTCTCGTCCGCCTCTTCCAGCACGACGCTCATCTTCGAAATGAACTCCGCCTTGGATCGCGACCGGCAAGCCGCACGGTAGTTCGCTGCTACGGATGTGCCGGAACGTAAGAGCTGCTTGCCGAGAACTTGAGCGTCAGTTGAGTGCGGCAGCGACCGATAAAGCCCAACAATCCGAATTGCAAAGCTCTTCGTCCGAGCCTTAAGTTCAGCCGCCCTGTCTAAAGTGGCCATGGAACTATTTAGTCATTGAGTCATTTAGTCATTTAATCAATGAACCCCGTAGACCGATCGGATTGGTCGCGAAGGCAGCACGAACGGCGCAAGGCTCGATTTGATTGATTAAATGCTTAAATGACTAAATGCTTAACTCGGTTCGGGTTTCATTTGACTAAATCCTTAAATGACTAAATGTTTAAATGGTTTTGGGTTTCATTGACTAAATGCTTAAACGACTAAATGACTAAATTGTCCTAGACGACTTCAATCTTCGCCTTGGCCCTCAGCTGCTTGGCCAGTCCTGACCGCAGCTTCTCGTACTTTGCTTTCTGCAACTCGTCTTTCAGACCGGCCTTGACCTCGGCAAACGGCTGCTTGCGCGCCGGTGTGTATGCGGTGGCCCGTACAATCGTGAACGCGTTTTCAATCTGGATCAATCCGCTGACCTGTCCTGGCTTCGCGCCCCTGAGAGCCTTTACTACCTGGGGAGGTAGCTTGTCCGCGGGCGCGATCTTGTGTTCGCCCATATTTACGTGGAAGTCATCCTCAGAAATCTTCTCTGCCAGCAAACCAAACTCTTCATAGTTCTTTGCAGTCTTGGCCTGTTTGAGCGCGTCCTCAGCTTTTTTTCGGGCGTCGCTCTGCTGCTGCGGCGTCGCTTTCAGCGGAGGAATAATCGAAATGCTCTGAAACCCGAACGACTCCGGCTGCTGAAAACGCGCGCCATTCTTCACGTAATAGGCCTGCAACTCGGCTGGCGTCACCGCCGCCTTCAACTCCACATCGGTCTTCAGCACCTGCTCGATCAGCAGCGAGCGCTTGATCGACTGGCGAACATTCTGTTCCGACCCCTTCATCTCGCTCTGCAAATACCGGTTGTATTCGTCGGGGCTGGAGAACTGCTTGCGAAAATCGTCTTCCGCGCTGTTCAGCTTCGCCGCCGGAACCACCAGCTTGCGCCGCTGCGCTTCCTGGTACACCAGTTCCTCGAAAATAATCATCTCCAGCGCACCCTGACGGATCGCTGCTTCCTGCGACTTGGGGAATCCGTTGTGCTGCCGCGCGTAGGGAAAGATCGAGTACATTTCGCGCAGCAGGTCGCGATCGGTCAGCACCGCGCCATTCACCCGCGCCACCGGCTTATCGCTGATCATCAGTGGAGAGGTCTGCGCCGATGCCATAGCCGGCACAGAACCCGCGTTTGCCACCGTCGTGGGCGCGTGTGAAGCCAGTTGCGCCGATGCCGACGCCAAGCTTACTGCCAAGAATCCGGAGATGAGTAGTTGGTGTTTCATAAATTCCTCACAGACCTGTTTAGTCATTTAATCATTTAGACATTTAGTCAATTATTCGTTGAGCCCTTAAGCTGCGCGTCAAAGGGTTCTTATTGATTAAATGCTTAAATGATTAAATGTTTAAATTCCCTCGTACCCAAATGATTAAATCTCTTCGATAAAAAAGGGGAGAGCTTTTCTCTCTCCCCTTTGCAGCAAATCAGCCCCGTTTTTACTGGAATACCGTGGGGATGTTGTTGGTGTTGTTGGCTTCGTTCGCTTCGCCGAAGTGGCATTGACGGCAGAATTGCGTCGTCGATGCTGCCTGGCCAGCGGTCAGCTTGCCTTGCAGGTTCGGATTGTACGGGCCGTTGATGAAGAAGTAGGTGGCATAGAACTTGCCACCGCCGTCCTTCACGATTTGGCTAGACGACGAGGACGTGTAGACCGTCATCACGTGCTGGTTGTGGCAGGTGGTGCAAAGAACATAAGGTTTGCCTGCGCCGTTGACGCCGTAAGGATTCGACCACTTTCCAGGCGCCAGAGCCGGCCAGCCATAGTTCGTGATGAAGTTGTCATACGCGCTGCCCGAGGTTACCGTGAAGGTGTTGTTTGCCCATACGAGACCGCTGCCCGAGCTGATCGTGGCATTCTGGCCCACCGGGTGATCGTTGCTGTAATTGCCGGCGCCGGTGCCGTCGCTCCCGAGCAGGGTCGGGATCTTCCCGCTGCCGTAGGTGGTGTTGGTGAGCAGGCCGATCTGTTGCTCATAAGACCAGTTCTGCATCATGTTGGACTGAGTCAGGTTGCCGTCATGGCAGCTGAGACAGAGTAGAATTCCGCCGACTTCCTGAGATCCGGTGGCGATGCCGTTGGGCAGAACTTCGACGAATCGGCCGTTATCGCCGAATGCAACCGTCTTGCCGTACAGTGGGCTAGCGTCCTGGCCCCACAGTGCATAGCTGCCGGCATCGGGACCACCAGCGTGACCGGAACCGAACGAGCCGCTGTGCGGAGCATGGCAACCCGCGCAGCCACGTCCCTGGTTCTGGTGCGCGCCGAGGACGTCCACCGTGGACGACCAAGTTTGCGCCATTGCCAGGCCCGCGACCGCAAAGACAAACATCATAACTATCATTGCTTTCTTCATAAATTCTTACGACCTCCTGTGTTTTGCGAACGCTTTACACATCCTCAGAGGCTTAGGCCGTGGGCTGCAGCTTGCGCCTGGGCGCTCCCCGCAACCGCCTCCGACCTGAGTAGTGCAACTCTCCACCCGAATCCGGACGGTCGACGGGATGGCTGTGATTTTCCGCGTAAGTCGCTGAATTTAATGCGCTTGCCCAGAAATCAGACGTTCGGATCGGAAGCCCGGTAACACAGGGTCACTGGGGGAAAACCACCACCTGATGCGGCGATGTGGTCAAATCGCTCAGTTACAACGACATAGGGGGTGAACGGTGATGAGAAACGCAACAGGGAGGACACAATGCCAGCATTTAAGCATTTAGTCATTTAATCAATGGAAAAGCAAAACCAACCGGGGCATCGAACGCCGCGCCCGATTGGTTTTCATTGACTAAATGATTAAATGACTAAATGGTCTAGTTCGGCTTCTTGATCTCCACCGGAGCCGATGCGCTAGCCTTCTTCGTCCGCTGCGCTTCTTTCTCTTTCTGCAGTGCCTCGGCTTCGGCGTCGGTCACGTAGCGGAATTGCTGCACCCGTCCGGGATAAATCTCTGATGTAAACATCCGGTTGTTCTTGGTATCGGAGGCGAGGCCCACCAATCCCTGGAACTGCCCCGGCAACAGTCCGTGCCCACCGAAGACGATGAGCAGCTGCCACTGCTGATTGAAGACCTGCACGCGATCCTGCATGCCGTCGGCAACCCATATGTGGCCATCACTGTCGACGGCAACGCCCTTGGGACGCGCGAAGTATCCCGGGCCGTCGCCGTTCTTGCCATAGGTCGAAATGAATTTTCCATCGGCATCGAACACCTCGATGCGATTGTTGAGGGTATCGCAGACATAAAGGTTGCCGTCGGCGTCCACCGCCAGACCGGACGGTTTCGCGAAGTCTCCGGGCGTGGTCAGTTCGTGATTGTGTCCCGTGGTGCCCATCTTGCGCAGCAGTTTGAGCGAGTCGGCGTCATATACGAGAATCTGGTCCAGCTTGATATCGGAGACGTACAACAGCCGGTTCTCCCGATCGATGGTCATCGAACCCGGTTCTGCCATGCCTTCAGTGATGACGTCGGTCGCAGTGTGGTTCGCGTCGAAGACCAGCACATGATTCAGTCCGGGATCGGATACGAACAGGCGGTCGCCATCGTCGATGGCCAATCCAATGATGCGCACGAAGTGGGCATGCTGTTTATTCTTGATCAGGTCCGCCTCGCGCGTTTCTGTGTTGAAGATGAAGACGGCGCCGACCTTCTGATCCGCCACATATAGGTTATTCTTTGAGTCCATCGCCATTCCATACGGCTCGCCGAGTTGGAAGAGAACCTTCCCACTTTCACTCGCCGGTTGCGTGCCTGCCAGCCGGTCCATCCACTTCGCTTTCTGGGTAGAAGTGGTCTCAACCTGAGAGAGCTTCTGTGCCGCGTAAAACGCCTGGTAGCGAATGCGCGCGATCGCCGGTGGGTTCGGCCACACAATATTGGAGTAGTCGATGACTGGAATCTTTGCGGGCTCGGCATTTTTCTTTTTCTTGTCGGCAAGGAGAGACACAGGCACAGCGAGTGTCAGACTCAGAAGCACCAGCCACGCAACCAGGCTCTTGCGGTTGCGATTCGGATATGCGCCGGCATTGGAAGTCATAGGCTTTCTCCTCACAAAACTATCTCCGTGTCAGATCCTTATGGCAGCTCGCACAGAATGCCATGTTGTTGGCCTGATCCTTGATCAGCAGATCGGGCTGCGCTGATGAATGCGGCTGGTGACACGTCAGGCAATCAATCTTCGAAATCACTTTGGTGATGTCGGTCGGGTCGGTGACACTCGATACCGGATGGCCGTCCACTGGATGCCCGCGCCCAAACTTCAGCGGCAGGACGACGACTTTGTTCTTCGTGAAGTAGTCCTCGGGAAGCTTCACGCCTCCGTTGAAAATGGTGAGCACGTGATCGGCTTCGATCTTTTTGGGCTGTGAATCCGGCCCGTGACACTCCAGGCACAATGCATTCGGCGCCTTGGCCCGCAGCAGGTGATCGTTCTCGCCGCCGTGCGGCTCGTGGCACGTCGCGCAACCCTGCTTGAACGCGGGCTGATGCAGCGTGTGCTTCTTCGCCTGCTCCGCCTGATCGGTGTGGCAAGTCAGGCAAATATCCACCGCGTTGGTCTTGGGCAGTCCCGGTTGCCGGCTCGCATGTGGATTGTGGCAGTCGGTGCAATCTCCAGCGGCTCCCGGATGCGGCACCTTGGCCTTATCTATCTGCTCGGCTTTCTCGGAGTGGCAGGTAACGCACAATTCTTTTGCGCTGGCTGCTGTCAGCACAACTTTGCCCTCTTTGGCCGCTGCGTGGCATGTGTCGCACGACTTGTCGGCAAACGGAGGATGCAGGAACTGCCGCATCAATTTCGGAGCCGCCGACTGGTGCGGATCGTGGCAACTGGTGCAGTCCGCCTTTTCGAATGGCTGATTGTTGTGAGTCTTCT
>Ga0209168_10001462_pt1 | contig 18476 bp, 18 predicted proteins | sample Coa_R1_FD_187156 | JGI IMG/M metagenome (GOLD analysis project Ga0209168, IMG submission 187156) | Surface soil microbial communities from Centralia Pennsylvania, which are recovering from an underground coalmine fire - Coalmine... | ecosystem: Environmental > Terrestrial > Soil > Unclassified ... | reverse complement strand
CGGCAGCGTTGGTGAGAATCACCGACTTGATTCCCATGCGGCCGAAGACGCGAATGGGGAACGTAACTTCCTGGGCAGAATATCCTTCATATTGGTGGACGCGGCCTTGCATCGCAGCGACTGGGACGTTTCCGGCGCGGCCAATGACCATGCGCCCGGCATGACCGATCGCGGTGGATCGCGGGAAGGATGGAATCTCGGAGTAGGGAACGCGTGTGGCGTCGGCGAGCGCGTCGGCAAAAGCACCGAGGCCGGAGCCGAGGACGAGTCCAATTTTCGGTAGAAGAGTAGTGCGGCTCAGGATGATTTTTGCCGCGGAGTCGGCGAGCGCGAATTGGTCGGTCATGATTGTTTCGGATCTCTTATAAATCAGTTCAGGATCCCTGAGTGCTGTCATCCTGAGCGGAGTAGATGGTCCGCTTGGCGGACGAGCTACGAAGTCGAAGGATCCCTACTAACGCCGCAGCGGCAATGGCTATCGCTACAGGTCCCCATCTGCTAGATGGCGGCCGTGGCCATTGCGATCCAGCCAATCATACAGAAATGTCTGATAGAGATAAGACGCGACGATCTCCTCGCCGAGTTCGTGCGTGTCGGTGCAGATGAAAGGCAGGCGCAGTCCGGTGAGAACGGCGATCAGGGATTGCGTGATGCGATTGGGATTGGCGGCGCGGTAAGGATATTCCGATTTAATTTCGGTCAGCGAAGAGGTGACGACCAGCAGACTGTGCGGCAGCTCGGCCATCCTTCGCAGGCGATTGACGAATACAGCACGGTTTGTGGTGAACGAGCAAATCAGGTCGGCCAGATCTTTGCGTTCGACGATGCAGGTGTCTTCCATGCCTTTGATGGAGTAGTCGCCGAGACGAAGCGCGCGGTGCTCGATTTTGGCGAACCATCCACGAAAGCGGCGGAAGGAGAGTGGGTTCTGCTCGCGTGTATCGACGACGACCACCGGAAGCGGTGTGCGAAGTTGAGTGCCTCCACGTTCGGGAATGACGGGAAGTGGAGGGTGCGAGACCGGCGCGTTCATGGTAGTCCATGCCAGTGGGGACGAGATGAGGGTGCGTTTGCGCGGCATCGGCGTGGTGTTACGTCAGAGTCTGGCTCCGATTAGTGTAGCGAAGTGTTGAGGTCATGAGGACGAATTCCTTGACATTCATCCGGAGCGGGGTTATCGTACGCGCACAAAATTGGGGAAGGAACCCACCCATGCGGTTCCATGTCAAATCATTTCACAAGTGAATAGGGAAGACAGGAATTAGGGCCCCGGCTGATTTTCGAGGCAAAGGAGATTCCGAATGAAGATGTGCAGGCAGGAGATATTTGCTGCAACGGTTGTATTGGCATCGCTTTTAAGCGGTGCGGTTTTCGCCCAAGACGCCGGTGATTATGCCGTCGCTCGTCCTATGTTCGCGGTGCTGCCGCCTCATGGCGGGAACAACGAGGCTGTTCTACCAGCGACTCAGTTGCCGCAGTGGACGTTTTCTTTTACGTATGGAGGCACAACGTATAACGATGTGATGGTGGGTACCAACCCCGCGTCGACGAATTCCACAACCGTTCTGCAATGGGGCATCATTCCCATCAAGATGGTTTACGGAACGGGCAACGGGAATACGACCTTCGATCCCAAGAGCATTTACTCGGGAAACATGACCGCAATTCAGGAGGTGGCAAACTCGCCGCTCTTCAGGGCAACAGTCGATTACGTTCAAGGTGGTACCGACCTGGGCACAACCCAGTACGGGGACGCTTATGTGCGTGGCGACTTTTGGGAAGACGTGCAGATCAATACCAACTATCACCTGAAGTTTGGGAAAAGGTTGTTATTTGCCGAACAGACGCTGACTGTGCCGGTTGGCCTCGGCCACGTCATCAGTAATCCATGGAGCGGCATCCCGACCGGCACTGCGAACATTAACTGGTTCGACTTGCAGTTGCAGGCGCTTATCACCAAGCTCAAGATCCAGCCGAACGTACTACCGCTGTTTCTCACCTATAACGTCTACCTGACCTCTGGTGGGTGCTGCATCGGTGGTTATCACTCCGCCTTGGCTGGGCCACCATCGGGCCAGACGTATGCCTTCACGACCACAGTTTCGCAGGCGGGTGTTCCCGTTTTCTCCCAAGATATCGGCGCGGCATCGCATGAAATCGGGGAGTGGATCATGGACCCGTTTGGCAGTAACAACTCGCCCTGCGGCGTCATGGAAAACGGAGATCCACTAGAGACCGAGCCCAATTTCGGAGATTTTGCCTACACCGTGAACGGCTTTACGTACCATCCGCAGGACTTGGTGTTTGTTGATTACTTTGGCGCGTCAACATCTTTGCCGGTGAATGGTTGGTTTACCTTCCAAAATGAGACCAATGCCAACTCTGTCTGTAGTCGCGGCGCATAGACTGGGTTCGTCTACTGGTTGTGGTTCCGGGCCTGCTCCGAGTTGGGCAGGCCTTTTACTTGCTCAAAATCTCTTCTCGAATTCTGTGAAGGCCGCTTCCAATTTCCATTGTTCGTGGGCGCGCTCGTTGGCGTCGAGGAACTTCGCGCATCCAGCGGCTGGTTCTTGTTTTCCCATCGCATCCGTCGCGCATGCCGCGACCGGGCGATACGTTGGTTTCGTTTCAGCCCACAAACTCTTTCCGGCCAGGAAACTGTGTTCCAAGCTGTCACGCGTCATGCGCTTCAACTCGGCGTACGACAGGTGATATCCCTCAACGGCGCGGAGGTATTCGTGAGTCATGTCAGAGCGAGCTACGCCTTCATCGTCGGTTGAGATTGCGACCGGCACTCCATATTTCATGTAGATCGGCAGCGGATGCTCGTCGCCGCTGATGCCGAGAATCTGGTCGTTCGAAGTCAGATTGATTTCCACCACGACATTCTTCGCAGCCATTTCTTTCATCAGCCCGAGGGGATCTCTCTCCAGCATGACGGAGGCACCGTGCCCGATGCGCTCGGCGTGGCCCCGCTCCACTGACGATCGTATGTGGAAGGAAAGATCCTCCGGCTTCACGAGGCTCTCTGCGAGTTCGCCGGCATGGAGCGCGATGTGAACCTTCGGATAAACGCTATGCAGGTAATCCAGCATGGCCATGTGCTGGTTGAAGTCGTGAATCGGGATGTACCAGTCCTCCGGCATAACGAGGTTCAAGCCGACAAAATGAGGATCCGTGGAAGCGAGCTCGAATCCAAGCAAGATCTGGGCGAAGACAGCTTCGGGCGGCAGGCCGCGTAGGACTTGGTAGAGATAGCGAACCGTCACATCGCACCCCGGTTCGGGATTGGGAGTTCCGCAATTTAATTCTTTGTGGACTTTGGCATCGTCTTCGGCAAGGGTCTGGCTGGTGGCGGAAGCAATTTCTTTCAGTCCGCCGGAGAGCAGTCTCTCGCGCATCTTTCCGTAGTCACCGTCCCACTCCAGCTTGCTAGAGAGTTGCGCTGCGGCTCCGCCGTCTGCGGTGTACATAAATTCCACGTATTGCACGTGCTCCTTGGCCGCGCGATTGATCACGGATGCCATACCGTCCGCGATGTGGTTGTGGGCGGTGAGTCCGAACTTGTCGAAAGTTGCGAAGAAGTGATCGTGGCCGGATTCTTCTCCGGCGCGCCAGTTGCGCATGGACCAGGCATCGATAATCTGTTCGTAAAGGATCTGGTCGCCGTACGCGCACCGGATCGCAGGCTTGGGTGTGTAGTGTTCACACGAGTCGCACGGAGGAGCGATCAGGAATGAGGTGGTGCGGTCAACGCAGAGATTGTCGGAAGCGGCGAAGTCGATGTAATCCTCGGCGTAGATGGCTCCGCTGAGATGGTTGTGCAGGTCGCCGCCCTTCGGCATGTCGTGGAGGAAGGCGAGCAAGAGCGAAGGCTGGTTGCGAATGGAATCCACGTAGCGCGCCGTTTTTTGCTCGGGCGTTTGGGCAGCCACGAAAACGGAAATAGTAATGACTATGAGGACGCAACGGGCGATGTGACGCATCAAGAAGTGCCTCCGCGATCGAGTAGTGCATTGTAATCGGCGGTGCAGATCGCAGCCAAAAGCCTCAAGCTCTGACCACAGAGGACACAGGGGTCGCAGGGGAAACCTCTGTGCTCCCCTGTGTCCTCTGTGGTTCAAGCTTTTTTCTGTTCTGCTACATTGTTTTCTTATGCCACAGGTTCTCACCAAGACGTCTCGCAGCTTTGCCAGCGACAACAATGCCGGAGTCCATCCTGAGGTGCTCGAAGCTATTGCCCGCGCCAATCAGGGGCATGTAGTTGCTTACGGAGACGATCCTTACACCCGATCGGCGATTGCCAAGTTTAAAGAACACTTCGGTGACGGTATCGACGTCTTCTTTACCTTCAACGGCACAGGCGCGAACGTGCTCGGGCTGCAGGCGCTGAACCGTCCATATCACGCGGTGCTGTGCAGCGATTACGCGCACATTTACACCGACGAATGCGGCGCGCCCGAAAAACATACAGGCTGCAAGCTGATTCCGCTCGCGCATCAGGACGGCAAGATCACCGTCGATGCGGTGCGCCATGCATATCACGGCATTGGCGATCAGCATCACGTGCAGGCTCGGGTGATCTCCATTACGCAGTCAACGGAGATGGGGACGGTTTACCGGCCGGAGGAGATTCGGGCCCTGGCCAAATTCGCGCACGAGCATGACATGTTCCTGCATATGGACGGAGCCCGCATTGCCAATGCGGCGGCCCGCCTGGGTCAGACGTTGCGGCAGGCGACACGGGACCTCGGTGTCGATGTGCTTTCGTTTGGCGGGACCAAAAACGGCATCCTGGGCGGCGAGGCGGTAGTTTTTTTCAATCGGGCGCTGAGTACGGACTTTTTATATCTGCGAAAACAGGGCATGCAACTGGCCTCAAAGATGCGCTTCATCGCGGCGCAGTTCGAAGCCCTGCTCACAGACGATCTATGGAAACGCAGCGCCGAGCATGCCAACCGCATGGCTCGGGTGCTCGAAACCGAGGTGAGGAAGATCCCGCAGGTTCGCATTGTATGGAAGGTGGAGGCGAACGGTGTATTCGCCCAGATTCCGCGGCATGCGATGGAGAAGATCAAGGAGCGATACTTTTTCTACCCGTGGATCGAGGAAGAGTGCATTGTGCGCTGGATGTGCTCGTTCGATACCACGGAGGAGGATGTCAGGGATTTCGTGGGCGTAGTGGCGGAAGCGGTGAAGGCGTGATCCCGGCTCAACCAGGCTATTGCATTTTGCCCTTTCTTTGGCTACATTTGGCCCATTCCAGCCGGAGTGCGCGTCCGCAGCCGCTCCGTCCCAGGAGCTAGCATGATTCGGAAGTGGCTTGCGGTTACGGCGTTGGCGTTAGTCTCGATCGTCCTGCTGAATACGTCAGGTTGCGCACGAGACCAAAAGCTGGAGTCGATTACGTTGTCGCCATCGCAGGGGTTCGACTTCGAAGGTCCATTTGCCGCTGGACAATTTACTGCTTACGGAAATTACATCCACCCTCCCGAGACGAAAGACATCTCGAGTATCGTTACCTGGTCCATCAATATACAGAATTTCGGGACCATCTCATCCAACGGCCTTGTGACGTATACCCGCACCGACGGCTGTGGCAGCGGCGAGGTCACCGCTACCTTTACCAATGGAAATGGTTCGGTCGTAGTCGGCACAGCACCCGTTGTGGGACCAAAAAACAGCAGCGCGCAGTGCCAATAAGAAACGTTCCCGGTGACCAGATTCTGGTTAAGGGTGACAGTGACGAGAGCGATTCGAAAGAAGCCCCAAAATCATGTGCAGCATCAGTAAGGTTGACGAAGAAAAAAGTGACTGAGAGCCAGTCCGGGTTGCCGGCCACCATGTTCGGATTCACTGGGTAGACGAGGATGCCGGTAAGCTCGGTCCGTTATCGCAACTGCTTGCCGTGAGCACCATCGCCACTGGCACTCTCAGCGGGATTCTTAAGCAGAAACGCAAGTTTCGGCGCGTAGTCGCTCGGGTGACCTACAAGTCACCTAGGATCCTGCCTAGCGTGACCTTGTGCTTTTCCGGTTTCTTCTTTTTCTCGACAACAATTTTCTCTGATGGAGGGCTGCCCACCCTCTCTCGCGCGAGTTCCTTCACCGCGGTAACCGCGCGGAAGGACTTTATCTTTTTCTTTTTCGGCATCGGCGCGTCCTATAACAGTCACGATTGGGAGCCAGGTTGAGTGTAACCTGAGCGAGTCATTCTGGCTCCGTTACGAATTTGCAACTCTCAAATGTGCAATAATTTGAGTTGGATTGAGCTGCCGTGAGCCAGGCGCTCCGAACTTATGGAAGAACGCGATTTTTTTGACGAACGACAGGAAAAGAAACCGGCTTCACTGAATTGTCCTCATTGCCACCAGGCCGCCGAATATGAAGTGACGTGGGTGGTTCGCACGAAAAAGCGCCAGCTCGGGGGCCGTGCTGACGAGCGTGACCGCGCTCGCTTCGCCAAATTCCGTTCCTACATGGTGCGCAAGGACGATGTGATGGCCTGCAAGAACATGCGCTGCCGCAAGCGTTTCGATATCTCCGGGCAGTCTACTGTCATTATGGAATAGATGGTGCTCGCCGGGGCTTCAGCCAGATTTATTTGGCCGCCTAACGCACCGCCTAAAGCCGTGCCCTTTCAAATCTAGGTGCACGTCAATCGAAACGGTAGATAGATTCTATTTGCCGAGTGGTTCGTGGACGAGTTCCGCGTTGAGAATCCCAGGTAACCCTTCGAGTCCGGTTGGCTTGGCCTCGCGCTGAGCGAATGCAATCAGTTCCTCTTCCATTTCGACTGGCATTAGATGGCGCTGATAACTCGACAGCAATTCCTCTACTCTTCGATGTGCCCGCTGCAAAATGTTAGGACTTACCCCGTCCATATCCGGCAGCCCGCGATCGATCACTGCGGACGGAAAGTGCTGTTCTGTCCGGAACAGCGCCCGCGTTTCCTTAAGCTTCAGGAAATCGCCTTGCAGTCCGGTCTGCGCGAACATTGCGACCGCCAGCGAGTCTGTGCGCGGCTGAATGCCTTCAATCAGCCGCTGCGCCGATGCGATCGCTTCAGCGTCGATCACCAGCTTTTCGATGCTGTGACACGCCAGGAAATCGAGCATCCCTGCGCCCGAAATCATGTTGATGCCAGCCAGTGCGCCAAGCACCGTCGACATACCGCTTTCCATCTCCACCTGTGCGTCGATGACGCGGCCATCCCCGGCGACGAGATACGCATGGGTCGGCAAGCCAAGGTGCTTCCCAACTTGCGAGCAGGCGACATCCAGCATGGCGGTCTCGATGGCTCCCATCGGAGTCTTACCGGTGCGCATGTCGAAGATGGCGGGAGCGCCTCCCCATACGATGGACGCTCCGGGCTGGGCAAGTTGATGAATGGTGATGCCGCTAATGCATTCGGCGGCATGCTGCACGACAGATCCGACGAGAGTGACCGGGGCCGTTGCGCCGGCCAGTGGCATGCTGACGATCTCCGCGGGAATTCCTGCGCGAGCGAGATCGACGAGATTCTGCGAGGCGAACTCCGACCAGTTGAGCGGCGGCGAAGGGCATACATCGAAGATGGCGCGGGGAGTGTCACGTAATTTGTTGCGGCCTCCACTTTCGACGGCCAGCAGATCGATGAGCGTATGCAGGCTGCTGGCTGAAAATGCGCCCGTAACCACCGGTTTTTCCGAATACCAGAGCACGAGCAGAAGGCGGTACCAGTCGCCGATCTCCGGCGGAATGTCGTTGCAGACCATTGCCGTCGATTGAGCGGCGAACTGCGGTAGCATCTCCGCGACCTGAACGAGTTTGACGAGATCGTCGCTCATTGCCGGCCGCGCCTGCTGAGTTTCGGGATCAAGAATATTCAGGCAGGAAGAGCCGGGGTCGAAGTGGACAGCATCTCCGCCGTACCGCACGGCGGGTTTGCCGAGACGATCGTAAAGGCAGAATCCGCGCGGAACGAGATCAAGCAAGCGGCGTGCGAGAGCCTCGGGGATATGCGCGACACCGTCCTTCACCGTGATGCCGGCGGCGCGAAGCAGGTCTTCCACGTAGGGTGCGACGCGGACACCTGGATCCTCGATGAGCTGGAATGCCTCGTCGAGGATGCGTTCAATGAGCGGCTTGTCGAGGAGTTCGAGTTTGGGTCGCATGTTTCTCGAGTCTTCATTCCGGCAAAGGAATCAGTGGCTGCGCAACCGCATTGCGGGTTGTAAGGATTTTTCGACTACGATCCTTGCGCACTTCGTGCGCAACCATCTCTCTCAGAATGACAATGGACTACGCACATCAAAGTTGAATCGCGACCGCCGCCAACTTCTGCTGCATTAATTCCTGCGCCAGCGTGACCGCGCTCATGGCGTCTTTGGCGTAGCCATCGGCGCCGATTTCCTCGGCCCAACGGCGGGTCACGGGCGCGCCTCCGACCATGACCCGTACGTGCGAGCGCACGCCCTCTTTTTCCAGCGCTTCCACCACGCCCTTCTGATTGCGCATGGTTGTGGTCAGGAGCGCCGAAACGCCGACAATATCGGCTTTGAGTTCGCGTGCCTTCGCGGCGAACTTCTCGCCGGGGACATCGACTCCGAGATCGTGAACCTGGAATCCGTGGGCGGTCAGCAGAGTTCCCACAAGAATCTTGCCGATTTCGTGGATATCGCCTTTGGTAGTGCCAAGGATGACGACTCCGGCCATCGGTCGCTCGGTGCCCAGGCGGCGCAGCTCGGGATCGAGCACTGCCATGGCGGCCCTCATGGCTTCGGCCGAGGCCATCATGTCGGGGAGATACATTTGTCCGCGGGCGAACTGCTCACCCACGTCGTGCATGCCGGGAACGTATCCATTGTTGATGGCTTCAATCGGGGGCATGCCGGCGGCTAGGGCCATCGCGGCGAGGCTCGATGCGGTGTCGGGTGCGCCGTCGATAATGCTCTGCCGCATAGCGGAAAGAGTGTCATTGGGCATAAAAGTGTCTCGGTCATCCTGACTGGTGGGATGGCGGTAGTCTGTGACTAGGATCACAGGAGGCGGGAACCTCGTCTGCCAGTGACTTCGAGGAAAGTTGTAAGAGTATCTTGGACTTCGTGTCCTACGAATCTGACATGAAGCAGTTCAGTCGATGGCGGCTGCCAAGGAAGTTTGTTCTGGGATTGTTTGCGGCCCTAGTGCTGGTCCCGGTCATTGCTCTGCCTCCCTACGTCCGCGCGAAGAGGAGTGAGCACTGGCCCACCGCCGATGGGAGGATCTCCGCCAATTGGTTGAAGGTGTTGCTTAGTACGAGGAACAATCGCCGGTACTACCACCCGGAGATCACATTCCGCTACCGAGTAGGGGGCACTGATTACCAAAGCAGCCGGATTTCGTTTGGTTTCGACCGTAATCTGCCCTACCAACGCGAAGCACAAAACATTCTTGATCGATATCCGATGGGTAGCGTCGTCAAGGTCTATTACGAACCTGGAAATCCTTCGCTTGGAATTCTGGAGCCGGGACGAAATGAGGAGATGGAACTGCTCTACAAAATGGATCTGTGGTTCATCGGGATATTCAGTTTCTCATTCGTGGCGACCTGGTTTTGGTACGACGACCAAAAAGAAGTGGTGAAGCTTTCGATGCTGCCGGTCGATCGCCGGTAGCCAGTACATGGGAGGCCCGATTTTCGCTAAGGTCCTCACTCGTTTATACTGACACGTTTTGCCGTGGCTGCTTTTAGCCATTGGCGGTGGGGAGAAATTTTCTTGAAAATCCTGGTTTGCATGAAGCAGGTGCCGCAGAAAGATGCACCGCTGAAGCTCAACGAAAACGGTACGTGGATCCGGGAAGATGTTTCCTACGAGGTCAACGAGCCGGACGCCTATGCGCTCGAAGAAGCGCTACGCCAGCGCGAGAAGCACAAGGGCGAGGTCGTAGTCATTACCAGCGGTCCGGCGCGGGCGCAGCAGGTATTGCGCGAGGCGCTGGCCAAGGGTGCAGACCGCGCCATTCATCTCGAAGATAACAAGTTCGTCGGGCTTGACGCTTTGAACACGGCAAAGGCGTTTGCGGCCGCGATCAAGGATGAGCAGTTTGACCTGATCTTCACCGGGCTGCAGTCCGATGACTACGGTTACGCACAAACCGGCGTGATTCTCGCTGAGCTGCTAGGCTGGCCGCACGCCACCATCATCATGCAGATCGAAAAAACTGACAGCGGGATTCGCGTGAAGCGCGAACTCGAAGCGGGATATTTCCAGTTTGTCGATATGCCGACGCCAGCGGTACTGACGATTCAGTCCGGTATCAACAAGTTGCGCTACGCGACGCTGATCGGCATCAAGCAGGCGAAGAACAAGCCGCTGCGGAAGGTTGCGCTTGCGGAAGTGCAGAGCGCGATTGGCGACAATCTGCAGAAGATCGAGAAGCTGTACGTTCCTCAGAAAACAAAAAAGACGGAGCATATAGAAGGTGCCCCAGCGGAAATTGCGAAGAAGCTGGTGGACAAGCTGCGGAACGAGTTGCGGGTGCTGTAGCCGACATATGTGGGGACAGCCGCCCTCGGCTGTCCGCCGAGCGAAGCTCGGCAGTAGTGGCGGCGCCAGTGGAGCGGGTTCCTCGTGGCTCTGCCACTCGGAATGACAAAGGATTTAGGAGTAAGTGGATTCTATGGCTGACACCGTTCTGGTTGTCGTTGAACAACGCGAAGGCAAGCTGAATCGTGTTTCGCTGGAAACCATTACCGCTGGGCAAGCCATTGCAGCGGCCACTGGCTGGACGCTCGAGGCCGCGGTTGTCGGCAGTGGAGCGGCATCGATTGCAGCGGAGATTGCGGCAAAGAGAGTCGCGAAGGTTTACGCGGTTGAGTCACCGAAGCTAGAGCCGTACACGCCGGATGCGTTCGCGGCCGCACTAAAGCAATTCCTCAGCACCAAGCAGCCGAAACTCGTCCTGATGCCACACACCTATCAGGTGCGCGATTTCGTTCCCAAACTCGCCACGGCCATGGGGCGCACGGTCATCAGCGACTGCATCGGATTCAGGCATGAAGGCGGCAAACTAGTGTTCACGCGGCAGATGTTCCAGGGCAAACTGGCCGCCGACGTGAGCTTCACCAGCGATGCTCCGTGGTTTGCGACCTTCCAGAACGGATCGTTTCGGGGAGATAAAGCAGAGGATGGTGCTTCCGCTGCGTCGATCGAGATCGTGAATGTCGACATCGCTGACGGAGTAGTTCGGAACAAACCACAGGAAGTGTTCAAAGAAGCGAAACAGGCGGTGGACCTGACGCAGGCGGAGATCATCGTCGCCGTGGGTCGCGGCATTAAAGAGCAGAAGAATATCGAGATTGCCAAGCAATTGGCCGACGCTTTGGGCGGGGACCTGGCCGCGTCCCGTCCGATCTGTGATTCCGGATGGCTGCCGATGGATCGCCAGATCGGATCGTCAGGGCAGACGGTTGCTCCGAAGCTCTATCTCGCGCTGGGGATCAGCGGGGCGATTCAGCACATCGTCGGCATGAAAGGATCGCGGACGATCATCGCGGTGAACAAGGACTCGGAGGCGCCCATCTTCGAGATCGCCGACTACGCGATTGTGGGCAACCTGTTCGACATCGTTCCGCCACTGATAGAAGAAGTGAAGAAGGCGAAGGCAGGCTAATCTCGCTGATTTGACCATTTTTATGACTATAGATAAAATAATGGTCATGACTGATGTTTCCATTTCGGAATTCAAGGCGAAGTGCCTAGGGCTGATCGAGCAAGTTCACAAGACACGCCAGCCCTTGCGGATCACTCGCCATGGCCGCCCGGTGGCCGAGATTATTCCGGCAGGACCGGACCGCAAGCGGAAGTTCTTGGGGGATATGTTGGGAACAGTAGAATTCCTCGGGGACGTTGTTTCTCCGGTCATTGATTTGGAAGATTTCGAGGCCTATCGCGATTGAAGCTTCTGCTTGACACCCATATATGGCTTTGGAGCAAGTCCGATCCATCTCGCCTCGGAAAGCGCACAGCTGAAGCACTATCCAGCACAGCGAACGAATTGTGGCTCTCCCCGGTCAGCGTTTGGGAAGTTCTGACTCTCGCGAAGAAAAAGCGCATTCGCATCGCCGATCCCTTGGGATGGGTTGAGAGCGCCGCTTCTCAGATGAGAGAGGCTCCGCTTACCCAAGAGATTGTCCGCGCTAGTTTCGCCCTGTCGCTCCAGCAAGCCGATCCCGCTGATCGCTTTTTAGCTGCGACTGCAAAGGTTTTGAATTTAACGCTGGTCACAGCGGATAAGGCACTGCTGGGTTTGGGAGAGATCACAAGCCTCGCGAACCGGTGAGTATGCTGACCTTTCGCAAACCGATCGAAGGCGTGGAGCGTCCACAGATGCCGGCCGATGTGGTCATTGTCGGCGGAGGCCCTGCCGGCATGGCTTGCGCGCTGCGGCTCTCGCAGTTGATTGACGCTCACAACGCTGTGCATCCCGACGCACCACTAAGCAAAGAGAATATCTACGTGCTCGAGAAAGCGCGGGAGATCGGCCAGCATTGCTTGTCGGGAGCGCTCCTTGATCCGCGCTCGATGCGCGAATTGCTTCCTGAGTTCGAGAAGGAGGCGCCGCTCGACGCCAAGGTCACCAAAGAGGCCGTTTACTTCTTCACCAGGAACTCAAAGTTCAAGTTTCCGATCACCCCGCCTTTCCTGCGCGACCACGGGAACTACGTCATCTCGTTGAACAAGTTCGTGAAGTGGCTGGGCGGAAAAGTCGAAGAGACTGGAATCACCATTTTCACGGGCTTTGCTGGTGCGGAACTTCTTTACGACGGAGATCGCGTGATCGGAGTTCGCACCGACGACAAGGGCGTCGACAAAGAGGGGCGTCCGAAGTCGAATTTTGAGCCCGGCTACGATCTGCACGCCAAGGTGGTCATTCTCGCCGAAGGGCCGCGCGGATCGTTGACCAAGGAACTCATTCAGAAATTTGATCTCACGAAAGATGCCAACCCGCAGACTTACGGCGTGGGCGTGAAAGAACTTTGGGAAGTTCCTGCGGGACGGATCGCTCCGGGTGAAGTCATCTACACGATGGGTTGGCCTCTTACGACCAAGGAATACGGCGGCGCGTGGATCTATGGGTCGAAAGAGAACGTCGTGTCGCTCGGTTTCGTGACCGGTCTGGACTATGCCGATCCTCGGCTCGATCCCCAGCGCGTGCTGCAGGAGTTTAAGAAGCATCCATTCGTTGCGAAGCTGCTTGAAGGTGGCAAGATGATCCGCTATGGGGCGAAGTCGATGCCTTATGGTGGATGGTGGGCGATTCCCCCAGTGGCGGGCAACGGATGGATGATCCTCGGAGATTCTGCCGGTTTCCTGAACTCCGCGCGGCTGAAGGGAATTCATCTCGCGATCAAAAGCGGAATGCTCGCGGCGGAGACTGCGTTTGAAGCGCTGAAAAAGGACGATGCGTCCGCCGCAACGCTCGGCGAATTTCAGAAGAAAGTCGAATCCAGCTGGATCAAGGAAGAACTCTGGAAAGTGCGCAACCTGCATCAGGGATTTGAGCACGGGATGTATGCGGGGATGTTCCACACCGCAATGCAGATGATCACCGGGGGACGCGGCCTGCACAATCGATATCCGGCGAAGCCCGGTTACGCACGCATGAAGAAGCTGTCGGAGCTACCCCGCGATGGCGGGGACGAGGCGCACCTGCTTGGTCCGGCGAAAGGTGACGGGAAGATCACGTTCGACAAGCTCACCGATCTCTACCACTCCGGCACCAAGCATGAAGAAGATCAGCCGGCGCATCTGGTCATTTACGACACGAATGTTTGCAACGAACGCTGCGTGAAGGAATTTGGCAGTCCATGCCAGAATTTTTGTCCTGCAAACGTCTATGAAATGGTCGATGACGCGTCCCAGCCGAACGGCAAACGCATCAGCCTGAATCCTTCGAACTGCGTACACTGCAAGACTTGCGATATACAGGACCCCTACCAGATCATCAACTGGGTGCCTCCAGAGGGTGGAGGCGGACCGAACTACGACGGGATGTAAAAACTGGAACTTCTCAGCTCAGATTTACTGTAGGGATCGCTTGCCATGAATCACAGCAGCGATGACGACCTCTTCTTGCTGCACCCGATAAATAATGCGATAGCTATAAACTAATGATCTCTCGAACGTTCTCATCGTCGAATTCCGGAACTTTGCGTCCCGCGCGCGGGAACTGGCCTAGCATTCTGGTCTGGATGATGATCTTCTTGACCACGATTCCCGCGTAGGTAGGAGAATCAGCAGCGATGTATTCAGCAATACCTTCCACATCCTGCAGAGCGCGTCGGGACCACGCTATTCGGTGAGCCATTTGCTCAGGCGGGCCTCGACCTCTTCCTGGGATAAGGAACCGTTGCTGTTTGCCTCTTCGAGGCCCCGACGGACCTTGTCGAGGACGTACAGGTGATATTGAATGTCCTCAACCGAGCAGTCATCCGGGAGTTTATTGAGGAGCAGTTCGACGTCTTGTTTGGCGGTGCTCATAGGCGCTTCTGCCGATAGAATATCACCGGCGAAGAGCCCCTTCTGCACTATGTCAACGAAATGCTAGGGGATGGATATCGAACGTCGAATGAGAGGATAGTTTCCAACTGTGCGCCATCTTGTTTCCGGAGTTCCCATGCACTCGAGATCATTTCGAATTTTCCTACAGCTTTTGTCGGGCGCTCTCCTGACCTTCCCCTTATTCGCCCAGCAACCTGCTCCCTCCATCCCTTCCTCGGGTTCCCCCGGACTGGATGAATACCGCGTCTCCCGGATTGCCATCTACACGGACGACTTCGGGCAATTGGTGCGATACCGCGAGGCCGATGCGGCGCTTTCGCCTCCCGCAGCGAGCGAACATCGTGTGGTGTTTCTTGGCGACTCTATCACCGACTACTGGAAGCTGGCGGATTACTTTCCTGGCAAGCCTTATATCAACCGCGGCATCGACGGGCAGTCCACGCCCGAGATGCTGGTGCGCTTCCGCGAGGATGTGCTCGATCTTCATCCCAGCGTTCTGGTCATTCTCGCCGGGACCAATGACATCGCCGGCGTGACCGGTCGCACCAGCAACGAGCAGATCGAAGCCAACTACGCATCCATGTCGGAGTTGGCGCGCGTTCATCAGATCCGCGTAGTCTTTTCCTCCCTGCTTCCGGTATACAACTACACGCCGGAGTCGAAGGAGTCATTTGCTTTGCGTCCGCGCGAACGGTTACTGGCTGTGAACGGATGGCTCAAGGATTACTGCGCCCAGCACGGCCTCGTTTATCTTGACTATGCTTCGGCGCTGGCCGACGACAAAGGCATGCTCAAGCGCGAACTCTCCGACGATGGGCTGCATCCTAATGACGCGGGATATAAAGTCATGGCGCCCCTCGCGGAGGAGGCGATCGCCAAGGCGCTTGCCAGCAATCCGTAAATGGGTGATAACGCAAGTTGCGTGGTTACGTTGCACCGCGCAAAGGGTATTTTCAAAGGAACTGTCAATGAAATCGCTGCTTCATCTGCAGGTAGTCATTCTCATCGTGCTGGTCTCTCTCCTCGCGACAGGACAGCAAGCCGCCCCTGCGCCCTCGATCCCCACCACCGGCTTCGCCGGGCTCGACCAGTACCGCGCGTCGCGCATCGCGATGTTTACTGACGACTACGGGCAACTCGCCCGTTACCGCGAGGCTGATGCCGCACTTGCCGCGCCGGCTGCCGGCGAGAATCGCGTCGTCTTCTTTGGTGACTCCATTACCGACATCTGGAAGATCGAGGATTATTTCCCGGGCAAGCCTTACATCAACCGCGGCATCGGCGGACAGACCACTCCCCAAATGCTGGTGCGCTTTCGCCAGGACGTGATCAACCTGCAGCCCAAGGTCGTGATTATTCTGGCCGGCACCAATGACATTGCCGGCAATACCGGGCCGATGCGGAATGAGGACATCGAGGCAAACCTAGCGTCGATGGCGGAATTGGCTCGCCTGCATAGTATTCGCGTGGTGCTGTGTTCGATCATGCCGGTGCACAACTACACGGAGAAGGCGAAGGATTTCTTTGCACAGCGGCCACAGTCGAGGATTCTGGCCCTGAATGAATGGATCAAGGACTATTCCGCTAAAAACAATCTCGTCTATGTCGACTATTTCTCCGCCCTGGTCGACGACAAGGGCATGATGAAGAAGGAACTGGCCGATGACGGGCTGCATCCTAACGCCGCGGGATACAAGATTGCAGCGCCGCTGGCCGAGGCCGGTATCGAGAAAGCCCTGAAGTAAGCCGGCGTCGCCGTTAATTGATGCGGCTTGCCGGCCATCCCAAGCATCTATAATCAAGACTGAGTTTCCGATCGCTTTTGCCTTCCGGAATACCTGAGGCTTTGGCGGCGTGGGAGAGAGTTGGTGGGCAAGTCGCCCGTGCCACACTCTCCCGAAGGTGCTGGTGGAAACGCCGGTGCCTCCCGCACTCCTTTGAGAGTGCATTGGAAAGGAAACGGCCCGCCGGATCTCTCCTGCCCGCTCGTCCCCTTTCCAGCACTTAGCAATTGGCACTTGGCATTTAGCCGCTCTGGTTTCTCTGCGATTTCAGCAACCAGAAACGGCCAGGTGCTAATTGCCAAGTGCTAATGGCTGCTCTTCACGACAAATTCGGACGCGCCATCACCGACCTGCGGATCTCCATCACCGACCGCTGCAACTACAAGTGCGTGTATTGCCGGACGGGAAACGAAGGCGCGCTCTACGGGGACCTGCCGTTCGAAGACTACTTGCGGATGGCGCGGGTCCTGGTCGGCATGGGGATCACCAAGGTCCGACTGACTGGCGGTGAACCCTTGTTGCGCAAGGGCGTCGTGGACTTCGTAAGTGAGTTGGCAAAGCTTCGGTCGCGCGAACAACAGCATTCCGAGCCACTCGACATCGCACTCACCACCAATGGGCATCTGCTTGCAGACCTGGCAAAGCCGTTGAAAGATGCCGGCCTGAGTCGAGTGACAGTCTCGATGGATGCAGTCGATCCCGACCGTTTCACGCGCATCACACGAGTACCCGGCGGATACGATCACGTGCTCGCTGGAATTCGTGCGGCGCGGCGCGTGGGGTTGTGGCCTCTTAAAGTAAATTGCGTTCTGATGCGCGGATTCAATGAAGACCAGATCATCCCCTTCGGAATGTTTGCCCGCGAAGAGGGCGTCACCGTGCGCTTCATCGAATTCATGCCGTTGGAAGAGGGACGAACGTGGGAACCCACAACCGTCGTGCCTCTCGAGGAAATCCTGGCGCGCATGGCTGAGTACCGGCCGCTGGTCGAGATCCCGCATGGGCGCTCTGAAACAGCAAGGCGCTATCGCTTCGAAGACGGCGTGGGCGAAATTGGGATCATCGCCCCGGTGTCGCATCCTTTCTGCGGACATTGCAGCCGCATCCGCATCACCAGCGACGGCAAGATTCGCACATGCCTCTTTTCCGTATGGGACCACGACCTGCACGCCCAAATGCGCCGCGGCGCAAGCGACGAAGAACTGTCTAAGTTCATCCGCGGGGTTGTGGCCAAGAAGGAAGAACGGCACCACATCGGCGAGGCTGACTTCGTGCCAGCGTCACGGACCATGGTTCACATCGGGGGATAAGCGGGTCACCAATCACGTTGAGGACGCAGAGTGCACAGAATAATTTGCATGAACCTTCGAAAGCTCGAACTCATGGGCACTTTGTCTTGCATTTTACTTTTTTTGGCAGCCGTCTCTATGCGCGCCCAAACTTCTACCTATCTCGGGTTCGATCGCAACGATTACCCCGGCGACGCGAATCTGAAAACCCTCCGGCAGACGTTTTCCTACACCGGATATTGGCTCAACAACCCTCCGGCAGCGAGAGCGAATTCCTGGGCAGGACATCGGGCTGCTGTCCAAGCTGCGGGATTCGGATTTCTGGTGCTCTTCAACGGGCGGCTCTATGCTGAGCTGAAATCTGTAAGCAACGCAAAGTTGGTCGGCAGGTCGGATGCGCAGGCTGCCGCTGCAGCCGCCAGTCACGAGGGATTTCCGCGCCGGACGATCATCTTTCTGGACCAAGAGCAGGGTGGGCGGATGCTGCCCGAACAGAAAGCTTACATCTACGCATGGGTTGACGAAATCATCGCGAGCGGGTTCCGCGCCGGAGTGTATTGTTCAGGCATTCCGGCGCAGGATGACGGGAACATTGTGACGGCCGAAGATATCCGCCATAGTGCAGGAGCACGGAAGATCACCTATTGGGCGATCAATGATGCCTGCCCCCCGGCCCCCGGATGTAGTTTTCCCCAGCACCCACCGAGTCCAACACAAAGCGGCGTGAGTTTTGCGGAGGTGTGGCAGTTTGCGCAGACGCCGCAGCGAACAGACGTGGCTGGCCGCTGCACGAATTACACTCGCGATAGAAATTGCTATGCGCCAGGAACCTCTGCGGGCCAGGGGCTTCACCTTGACTTGAACACAGCCGCTTCG
>Ga0209168_10001461_pt1 | contig 18496 bp, 17 predicted proteins | sample Coa_R1_FD_187156 | JGI IMG/M metagenome (GOLD analysis project Ga0209168, IMG submission 187156) | Surface soil microbial communities from Centralia Pennsylvania, which are recovering from an underground coalmine fire - Coalmine... | ecosystem: Environmental > Terrestrial > Soil > Unclassified ... | reverse complement strand
CGCGGCCATCAGCGACTACTGGGACGGCCAGCTCGCCCGCACGCACAATCTGGTCACGGACCTCGGCAAACTGCTCGACCCGCTCGCCGACAAGGCGCTGCTGCTCGGCACGCTCGTTCCCATTTACCTGCTCCAGTCCGGACACGGCAGCGTGCTCTCCATGCGCTTCGTCACGCCGTGGGGCGACGCCGGCATGCCGCTGTGGGTGCTGGTCGTCGTGTTAGGCAGAGAGCTGTTCATGACGATCTTCCGCCAGGCCGCCGCGCGCCGCGGCACCGTGATCGCCGCCATCGGCCCCGCGAAATGGAAGACCGGCTTCCAGTGCGTGTGGGTCGGGGCCGCGTACTTCTGGTTCGCCGCCAAGGCCGCCGCGTTCCACTGGCAGTGGGACAGCGACTTGTGGCGCGCGTTCGCGAACTTCAACGGCGTCGTCGGGGTTCTCACGATGACGGTCGCCGTCGTGCTCACCGTTTATTCGCTCGGTCTGTACCTGCGGAGATACGCGCGCGTGTTCGCGTGAGGCCGGGCGTCGCTCACTTTCCCTGACGCTGCCATGCGCCTCGAACTGGTTACCATCGGAGACGAGCTGCTGCTCGGTTTCACCGTCGACACCAACGCCGCGTTCCTCGCGCGCACGCTGTCGGAGATCGGCGTCGAAATCGTGCGGCGCGCCACGGTTGGCGACGAGTCCGAGCGCATCGCGCAGGCGGTGCGCGACGCGCTCGACCGAACCGGCGCCGTGATCACCACCGGCGGACTCGGTCCCACCGCGGACGACCGAACGCGGCCGGCCATCGCGCAGGTGTTCGGCCGAGCGCTGCGCATGGACGAGGCGGTGATGGCGCAGATCGCGGCGCGCTTCAAGCGCTACGGCTACACGAGCATGCCGGCTTCCAACTCGGTGCAGGCGATGGTGCCCGAAGGTGCCACGGTGCTCGACAACCCGAATGGCAGCGCGCCCGGTCTGTGGATCGAAGACGAGCGCGGCCGGTGGGTGGCGCTGCTGCCGGGCGTCCCGCACGAGATGCGCGCGATGACGACGGAGGTCATCGTGCCCATGCTCACCAAACGCTACGCGACTAACGGAGCCGTGGTCCTGTCGCGCACGGTGCGCACCACGGGCATCGGCGAGTCGGCGTTGGCGGAATTGTTGGGCGAGGACGGGCATGACACCGTTGCCGGCCTGCCGTTGGCGTTTCTGCCGGGGTGGGAAGGCGTCGACCTGCGCATCACGGCGCACGACCTGCCGCGTCCGCAAGCGGAGGCTGCCCTGGAGAAGGCCGAAGCGAAACTTCGCTCGCACGCCGACCGATATGTGTACGGACGCGACGCAGCGAACCTCGCGGCCGTTGTCCTCGACCTGTGCCGCGCCAAGGGCTGGCACATCGGCACGGCGGAGAGCTGCACGGGCGGCATGTTGGGCGAACGGATCACGGCGATTCCGGGATCGAGCGACGTGTACGTGGGCGGTGTGGTCGCGTACGACGATCGGGTGAAAACGTCGGCGTTGGGCGTACCGGCGGCGTTGATTCGAGAGCACGGCGCGGTGAGCGAACCAGTCGCGCGCGCAATGGCATCGGGCATTCGCTCGGTACTCGGCACCGAAATCGGGATCGGCATCACCGGCATCGCGGGTCCGACGGGCGGCACACCGGACAAGCCGGTCGGGACCGTGTGGATTGCGACCGACGTGGGCGGCGACGTGCAGGCGACGGGCCGGCGATACCTCGGCGATCGTGAGGATGTGCGGCGGCGGAGTACGCAGGCGGCGCTCGATCAGGTACGCCGGAGCGTGAGCGGCGTGCGCTGAAGCGTTCGCTGCCGCTTTGTCATGGAAGCAGGGCACACCGGTTGCACCTGAGGACCGGCCGACGGAAATTACCTTTCTTGCGCGGTTCGCTGATCAATCGGTCGGGCCGGGGCAACTTCACGGGCAAACAAGGATCGATCGTGCCAGACGATTACGATTTCAGGACGAGTGCATCGAAAAAGCAGAAGGACTCGGCGGATGAGGAGCCGCGCGACGAGCCAGCCGATGGCGACACTGAGAACGCCGCGGAGGCTTCGTCGGCCGAGGCGGCGCTCAAGCAGCAGCTCGACGAGCAGCGGGACAAGTATCTCCGTCTCGCCGCCGAGTTCGACAACTTTCGGAAGCGGGTTTCGCGCGAGCGGCAGGACCTAGTCGCACGCGCGCAGGGCGATCTGATTCGGCAGCTGCTGGATTCGGTGGACGACCTCGGGCGGGTGATGTCGGTGGACGCCGGGCGCGTGGATCCGGCGTCGATCGTGACTGGTGTGGAGGCGGTGCAGAAGAAGCTGCTGCGCGCGCTCTCGGGCGTGGGTCTCGAGGTAGTGAATCCGGTGGACCAGCCGTTCAACCCGGAGTTGCACGAGGCGGTGGCGACGGAGCGGGCGTTGTCGCCGGAGGATGATCATCTCATCGCGCAGGTCTACCAACCGGGCTACGTCTTTCAGGGGCAGCTGCTGCGGCCGGCGCGGGTCGTGGTGAAGCAGTGGTCCGAGTGACGAGCGCGTAGCGAGCATGGCCCAGAGCAAGGATTACTACGCCGTGCTTGGCGTGTCGGCGTCGGCATCGCAGGATGAGATCAAGAAGCAATACCGCAAGCTGGCGAAGAAATTTCACCCGGACAGCAATCAGGGTGACGCGAAGGCAGCGGAGCGCTTCAAGGAGATCTCCGAGGCGTACACCGTGCTGGGCGACGAGGCCAAGCGGAAGCAGTACGACGAGATGCGTCGGTTAGGCGCGTTCCAGGGGTTCGGGGGCGGGGCGGGCGGCGGGGCGCGGCGCGGGCCGCCGGGCGGCGGCACGGGCGCCGGGCGCGATGCGGGCGGCATCCATTTCGAAGATTTCGACATCGGCGGGTTAGGCGGGTTAGGCGACCTGTTCAACTCGATGTTCGGCGGCGGCCGCCAGGGCGCGGCGCGCAGCCGGCAGGCGGAGCGCGGACAGAGCGTCGACGTGTCGCTCGAGATCCCGTTCCGCGTTGCCGCGTTAGGCGGCAAGGTGCCGGTGACCCTCGAGGTGAACGAGGAGTGCCCCACGTGCCACGGCTCGGGCGCCGCGCCCGGAGCGTCGTTCAAGATCTGTCCCGAGTGCAACGGGCGAGGCGTGGTGTCGTTCGGCCAGGGCGGCTTCGCGGTCAACCGGCCGTGTCCCATGTGCCTGGGGCGCGGGCAGATTCCCACCGAACGGTGTCCCACCTGCAACGGCGCGGGCGAGACGCGCGCGCGCCGCACGGTGAACATCACGGTGCCGCCGGGCACGGACACGGGGACGCGCGTGCGCCTCTCCGGCCAGGGCGGCAAGGGACTCAACGGCGGTCCGCCGGGCGATCTGCTGATCACGTTCCAGGTGGCGCCCGACCGGTTCTTCGCCCGCGAGGGGTTGGACGTGATCGCGCGCGTGCCCCTCAACATCGCGCAGGCCACGTTAGGCACGAAGGTCCGGCTCAAGACGCTCGAGGGGAAGTGGGTCAAGATCACGATCCCCAAGGGTACGCCGTCGGGGAAGCGGTTCCGCGTGCGGGGTCAGGGCATCGAGAAGGACGGGGAGCGCGGCGACCTGATCGTCGAAGTGTCGATCGTGGTACCGGAGACGCTGTCGCCGGAGCAGGAAGACATGCTCAAGCAGTTCGCGGCGGCTGGTGGGATGAAGTACTAACCGAGCAGGACACCGCCGGATGTGGTCCACTGGACTCGGCGCGTGGTGGGCTCCTCGCTCATAGAGAAACGGACACAGCGCGGACACTCAGGACAAAGCACGGACCGCTCGGCTGCAGGGGGAAGTCAATTGCTGCGGGGCCAACCAAAAGCGATTGCTTTTACAAAACACACGCGGCGGAAGCGAGCTCCTGCCAGCGCGTTGCCGCCCTTCGCAGCCGAGCGGTCCGCGCTTTGTCCTGAGTGTCCGCGCTGTGTCGTTTCTCCATGAGCGTAAAGACCAGCCACGTACGGAGTCGCTGCGTCCGGGTTCGGACCTGGTTCGTTAGGCGGCGAGCACCGGGAGCGGCGACCGAGTGGGTCGCGATGAGGCAATGAGGCCGCCGCCTAACACGCGCTCGCCATCGAACATCACGAGCGACTGGCCGGGCGTGATCGCGGCGACCGGCTCGTCGAGGGCGAGCTCGACCTCGGCGCCATCGATGCGCAGGATCTCGGCGGGGGCGGCGGGGGCGCGGTGGCGGACCTGCACCTGCACGTGGGCGCCGACGGCGGGCGGCGCGTCGACGAGCCAGTTCACCTCGCGCGCGATCACGCCGCGGCCCAGGAGCTCGGGGCGCGGTCCGATCACCACGTCGCGTGTGTCCGGGTGGATGGCGATCACGTAGAGCGGCTCGCGCGAGCCGCCGGGGAGGCCGCGGCGCTGGCCCACCGTGAACCGCGCGAAGCCGTCGTGCTCGCCTAACACCCGGCCGCCCGAGTCGACGAATCGGCCGCGCGCGAGCGCCGGCGCGTCGGCGCCGAGGTGGCGCGTCAACACCTTCGCGTGGTCGCCGTCGGGGACGAAGCAGATGTCCTGGCTCTCGCGCTTCTCGGCCACGACGTCCAGGCCTAACGCGTGGGCGCGGCGCCGCGTGTGGGCCTTGGTGAGCGTGCCCACCGGCAGCAGCATCCGGCGCACCACGGCGCGGTCGATGCCCCACAGAAAATAGCTCTGGTCCTTGGCGCGATCGGCGCCGCGCAAGAGCTCGCCCTCGTGCACGCGCGCGTAGTGGCCCGTCGCGATCCAGTCGCACTCGAGCACATCCGCCTTGCGGAGCAGGTCGCGGAACTTGGTGAACGTGTTGCAGCGCACGCAGGGAATGGGCGTGCGGCCCGCCGCGTACTCGCTCACGAAGTTGTCGATCACGTCGCGGCCGAACGCGCTCTCGAGGTTGAGCACGTAGTGTGGGATCCCGATGCGCTCGCAGACTCGGCGCGCGTCGTCGATCGAATCGAGCGAGCAGCAGGGACGGTCGGGCACGTCATCGCCGTAGCAGAACAGCTTCATCGTCGCGCCGATCACCTCGTAACCCTGTTCGGCGAGCGTGGCCGCGGCGACGGACGAGTCGACACCACCCGACATGGCCGCGAGCACGCGGCCGCGAGTCCCGGACATCAGGCGACGGCGCCGGTCAGCCGGCGAGCCTTGGCGACGAGCGCCGGGAACAGCTCGGCGATGCGGTCGATGGATTCGTCGGTGGTGAGGGCGCCGAGGCTCATGCGCACGGCCGACACCGCGAGCTCGCGCGGCACGCCTAACGCCGCCAGCACGTGCGACGGGTCGACGCTGCCGCTCGTGCACGCGGAGCCCGACGAACACGCCACGCCGGCCAGGTCGAGGGCCATGAGCATGGACTCGCTGTCGGTACCGGGAACGGACACGCTCAAAATGTGCGGCGCGCGCGGTCCGCCGCCTCCGTTCACCACCGCGTCGGGGATGCGCGCCACGAGCGTGCGCTCGAGGCGGTCGCGCAGCGCGCCTAACCGGCGCATCTCGGCCTCGCGCTCGGCGATGGCCAGCTCGGCGGCGCGCGCCAGGCCGATCGCGGCGGCCACGTTCTCGGTCCCGGGCCGGAACCCGCGATTCTGCGAGCCGCCGTGCAGCAGCGGTTCGCACGGCGTCCCATGCCTAACGAAAAGACCGCCAATACCCTTGGGCGCCCCGATCTTGTGGCCGGAGAACGTGAGCAGGTCGAACGGTACCGCGCGCGCGTCCACCGACACCTTGCCGAATGCCTGGACCGCGTCGGTGTGAAAGAGCACACCGCGCTCCTTGGCCGCGGTCGCGAGCGCCGGAATGTCCTGCACGACGCCGATCTCGTTGTTCACCCACATTACCGAGCACACCGCGACGTCCGGCCGGACGAGGGCATCGTACGACCCCTTCTCCACCACCCCAACGTGCGACACGCCGAGTATGCGCTCTTCGGCGCCCTGCGAATGGACGTAGTGCATCGCGCCCAACACGGCCTTGTGCTCGATCGGCGTGGTGACCACCGCGCGCTTGCCCGACGCGCGCAGCGCCATGAACGGTCCGACGATCGCCGCGTTGTCGCCCTCGGTTCCACCGGACGTGAAAAACACTTCGGACGGTTGGGCGCCGAGGCAGGAGGCCAGGCGCTCACGGGCATCGTCGAGCGCAGCGCGGGCGTCGCGTCCCCACCGATGCGTACTGGACGGGTTGCCGAAGCGCGGCCCATAAAACGGCTCCATCGCCTCGAACACCTCGCGTCGCACCGGCGTCGTGGCGGCGTGGTCGAGATAGATTGGTTGGGGCATACACCAAATTAGCAAATCAGGCCCGATCCTGCCCGGGTCTCCGAGCGCTCCGATGGGTCAGCCGAGCCACTCGCCGGGCGTTTGGCCGGTAATCTCTTTGATGTCGTCGATGAAGTGCGGCTGGTCGTAATAGCCCAGCTCGTAGGCGATCGCACCCCAGTTCACGTTGCGAGGATGGGCCATGCGCGCGGCTGCCGCGCGCCCGAGAGCCGCCCGCGCCCGCATCACGCGGGCCAACATTTTCGGCGTGAGACCGACGTGCGCGGCGAACTGGCGCGCCAGCTGTTGGCGCGTCACGCCGATCTCGTTCGCCAGCGCCGCGACCTTGAGATTGCCATTGGCCTGCACGATACGCCGGACGGCGGCGCGCAGGCTTCGCGACACGGCGACGCCGCGTGCGAGTCGGCGTCGTACGATCTCGAACGCGGCGGCCACGCACTCGGCCTCACTCGCCGCGGCAATCGTGTCGACGTGCGCAGCGGCGTCGCGCTCCAGCAATTGGTAGTCGACGCTCTGGTCCGTCAGGTCTGACGCCGGCACGCCGAAGGCGGCCTGCGCGTAGCCGGGTGCGAGTCGCACACCCACGTAGAGCCATGGATGCGGGCCTTGGACGATGATGGGCCGCGTCATCGCACCCACGACGCTGGCGGTCACGAGCCCACGATCATGTGCACCCGGGCGGCCGAACACGAACAGGATGTCGGTGCAGCCGTCGGGCAGCACGCGGTGCAGCGCGACATCCACCTCGCTGCTCACGCGGCGCGTCCACGCGCACATCACGGCGGTTGCAAGGTCGGGCGGCGGCGGGTGTTCGGCGTACCTGTCGGGCACGATGGGCGCACTCACGAGCGGTTCCATTTTTCCAAGACGCTCCGGAATGACCCTGACATATTGGTCGCGTCACGCCAACAGAGAGAGAACTGCCATGCCCAACGTTATCAAGAAACTGACGCCCGTGCTCATGGTCGACGCGATCGAGCCGTGTTTGCCGCTGTGGGTCGACCGTCTCGGCTGGAACAAGACGGTCGAAGTGCCCGAAGGCGAGCGGCTGGGTTTCGTGATTCTCGAGAAGGATGGAGCAGAGGTGATGTATCAGACGTGGGAGAGCGTTGAGAAGGATGTGGGCGCAAAGCCGGTGAAGGCGGTGGGGACGTCGGTTGGCCTGTTCATCGAGGTGTCGGACCTGGACGAGATCGAGCGCCGGATTTCGGGCCTGCCGCTGGTGCTGCCGCGCCGCCGGACCTTCTACGGGATGGATGAGGTGGGAATCGCGGAAGCGGGCGGGCACACGGTGGTCTTCGCCCAACGGGCAGGCTGACGGGCGCGGCCGTCTTCCGGCCTAACGAGAGCCGCTCGCGTTGGGCCGGAGGATGGCGCGAACCGGAGCGGCGTCGAGGCCTTCGATCCTGAGCGGCAGCGCGATGAGCTCGTAGCTCCCGTCGGGCACGTCGCGGAGGTCGAGGTTTTCGAGGTTGTAGGCGCCGGCCGCGAACAGCGCGTGGTGCACCGGGAGCGTCGTGCTGTGGCGCGTGTCCACGGACGGGGCATCGACGCCGAGGAGCCGGAGGCCGCGCTCGAGGAGCGACTCCACCTGCCTAACGCTGAGGGCGGGCCACTCGGCGGGGAAGGTACCGGCGGCGGTCGTCGATCCGGTGCGCAGGAGCAAGCGCTCGATGCGTGCGTGCGGCAACGCATCCACGCGGTCGAACGAGCACACCGTGGCCGGGCCGGCGAACACGTCGAGGGGCAGGCTGTCGGAAGCCGGCCATCCGTCGTGCACGTGGAGCGGCGCGTCGGCGTGCGTGCCGACGTGCGGGCTCGTCGCCACCGCCGACAGGTTGACCGTGTCGCCGCGGCCGACCTGCTGTGTCCAGTGGCAGGAGTAGGGGGTGTCGCCCGGCCACTCGGGCGCGCCGGTGCGGAGCGCGATGCTGATGTCGCGCCAGTCGTGCGTCGTCACGGGGCGCCGGGCGGCGCGCCGAAAAACTTCGAGCGCACCTCCCACAACACCGGGAAGAACCGCTGCGACACCGTGCGCGCCAGGTACCGCGCGCCTAACGTACCGCCGGTGCCGCTGGTGCCGGGGCCGATGATCCGTTCCACGAGCTGCACGTGCAGGAAGCGCCAGCGCGCGAACCCTTGCTCGTACTCGAGCAGCTCCTCGGCCAGGAGAAAGAGCTCCGACGGCGCCGCCTCGCCATACACCTGTTCGAGCGTGCGGCCGCTCCGCTCGAGCAGCCGCTCGAACAGCGATTGCAGCGTTGGGCGATCGAGCCAGCGCTGCACCACGGGCGGCGGCGGCCCGTGTTCGGAGATCGCTTGCAGAAAGTGTGCGTCGCGCAGACCGGACGCCGCTTCGATGGCGCGGAACTGCGCGCTCTGCGATCCGCTGGAGCTGCCGAGGTAGCCGCGAAATTGCGCGAAGCGCTGGGGCGGCAGTGTGTCGAGCGCCGACAGTTGGTCGGCGACGATGCGCACGAGCGCGTTGAGCCGTTTCGCCACCATCATCGCGGCGGCCACGCTCGGCGACTCGAGTGCGTGCACGAGCGCATCGAGCTCGTGCAGGATGACCTTGAACCAGAGCTCGCTCGCCTGGTGTACGACGATGAACAGCAGCTCGTCGGGGTGCTCGGGCTCCGACAAGGGGCGCTGGAGCGACAGCAGCTCGTCCAGCGCGAGGTAGCTGCCGTAGCTGGCGGCTTCCTCCTTGTGCCTAACGGTGCGCGGCGTCAAAAGGTGGCTACCTCCAGCGTCGTCACGTCGTCGACGCGCATGGTCTCGGCGGTGTAGAAGGGCTCCCCGTATCGCACGCGGATGAGGGAGCCGTAGTGGGCCGCCTGGTGTCGCACGATCTCGTACAACGGCTCGCCGTTCGGATACACCTCGCCCGCCTGCCGCACGCCGGCGAACTGCGATTCGTATTGTTTGACGGCCTCGAGCTTCTGCTCGAACACGTCGGAAATGTCGACGACGAACGTGGGCTTGATGTAGTCCTCGCGGAACGAGAGACAGTGAATCACTTTGTGCGGCCGGTGAGCCGGCACCGACGGCTCGATCTTTCTGAGTCCGGCGATGAAACACGCATCGCGCACCAGTTCCGCGGTGACGCGATGATCTGGATGCCGGCCGCGCTCCGACGGCGCAATGACGATGCGCGGCGTGAATTGGCGCACGGCCTTCGCGACTTCGTTGCGCGTCTGCGGCGTGTTGACGATTGCCGCATCGGGGAATCCCAGATTGATGCGTGCGCTCACTCCGAGAATCTCGGCGGCGCGACTGGCTTCCTGCGCGCGCAGCTCCGCGGATCCGCGTGTGCCCGTTTCGCCCTGTGACAGATCGATGATCGCGGTCGAGTGGCCGAGTGACCGTGCTTTGAGGAGTGTGCCGCCACAGGTGAGCTCGATGTCATCGCGGTGCGCGGCGATGGCGAGCACATCGACGTGTGTCATGGTGCGGAATATATCGCGTTGCACTCACGCCGCGAGACGATGATCCCGTGAGGCGAGCGACATCGTGGGCGCGGTGACACGCGCGATGCGCGCGGTGCACGCTGCTACCGATGCGTTTGCGTGGGGAACCTTTGCGCGCGCGCGCGATATGTGTGCGTGCGATGCACCGAAGGATTCGTGCTGTCGGGCACACCGGCTGCGTCGCAGGAATCCTCAGGCAGCGCATCAGGAGGTGGACCATGCGTGCAATTCATGTCGTGATCATCGGGATGGCCGCGACGGCGATGTCGTGCGGCAGCAGCGGGTCGAACAGCATGACCGGACCGCCGCCGCCGCCGAACAACGGCGTCAACGTCATGATACAGGATTTCAAGTTCACGCCGTCCGTCGACACGATCAAAGTGGGGACGACGGTGCAGTGGGTGAACAACGGTCCGTCGGAGCACAGCTCGGTGAGCGACACCGGGCTCTGGGATTCGGGCGGCCTAACGCCGCCGTCGGGCGGGACGTATTCGGCGCTGGCCACGACGTTCCAGTTCACGTTCAATCAGACCGGCACGTTCCCGTATCACTGCAAGTTCCATCCGCCGTCGCAGTATCCGTCGTTCGTGGGGACGATCGTCGTGGTCAACTGACGTCGTCCGTTAGGCGGAGGGCCTGGCCGGCCGGCGCGTGTCGCGCTCGGCCGGCCGTCGTCCGTCACTCGTAGCGGAGCGCCTCGACCGGATCGAGCCGCGCCGCTCGATTGGCAGGCAGCAGTCCGAACACCACGCCAATGCCGACCGACACGATGACCGCCACCACCGTGTACAGCAGCGGAGTGGTGGCCTCGATCCGCATCGCCGTGGTGGCAAGCCGGCCGAAGCCTAACCCCAGGAAGATGCCGATGAGGCCGCCGATGCCGGTCAACGTCGCCGCTTCGACCAGAAACTGGAGCAGGATGTCGAGTCGCGTGGCTCCGAGCGCTTTCCGAACGCCGATCTCGCGCGTGCGGTCGGTGACGGACACCATCATGATCGCCATCACCCCGATGCCGCCCACCAGCAGCGCGACCGCCGACAGCACGATCATGACGAGAAAGAAGACGCCGGTGAGCTTGTTGAACGTGTCGAGAATCTGATCCTGCGTGAGCAGGTCGAACGAGTTGGCTTGCGACGGGCGCAGGTGCCGCATCCGCCTGAGCGTCACCATCACGGCCTCTTCCGCGTCCGACACCGTTACGTTAGGCCGCGGCTTGACGACGATCCACAGGGCGTTGGTGCGGTCGAACGGGAGCTGGTGGTCGAGCATCGCGTACGGCACGATCGCGCCGGTGGACTGGCCGGGCGGGTTGAAGATGTTGGCGGGCGCGACGTACACGCCGATCACGCGCGCCGCGCGTCCGCCGATGCCGACCACTTTCCCGAGCGGGTCGATGCGGCCGAACAGCGTGCGCGCGACGTCCTGATCGATCACGGCCACGGCGCTGCCGGCCACGAGCTCGGGGTGCGTGAACCATCGACCCTCGGACAGGTCACCGCCCTGGATGTCGGTGAAGCGGTTGTCGGCGCCGAAGATCGCGACTTGCTGCGTGCGCGCGCCCTGGTAGTCCATGCGCGCCTGCGCTTGTCCCCAGATGGCGGCGTAATCGATGCCCGGGAGCATGCGGATGCGCTCGGCCTCGTCGGCTTTGATTTCGGGGCGGTCGCGGATTTCGGGCGGCGGGTTCCCCGGATTGACCGGCGTCGCCGAGCGCGTCACATAGAACGTCGTTGGGCCGGCGATCTCGATGGTGTGCACGATCTGCTGGCGGACGCCCTGGACGATCGCGGCCATGGCCATGACGGTGGCGACACCGATCACGACGCCCAGTATCGTGAGGCCGCTGCGCAGCTTGCTCACGCGCAGCGTGTCGATCGCGATGCCGATGTTCTCGCTGATGCGCTCGGCGGTTCTCATTCGGCGCGCATGGCGTTGATGGGGTCGAGGCGGGCGGCCCGGCTGGCGGGATACACACCGAACAGGACGCCGATGCCTGCGCCTAACGAAATGGCGACGCCCACCGACCAGGCGGTGACCCGCGCCGGGAGCGGCGATGCACTCGCGATGGCGAGCGCCAGCGCCCATCCGGACGCGACGCCGAGGAGTCCGCCTAACGTTGCCAGCGCGACGGCTTCGGCCAGGAACTGCCGCCGGATGTCGCGCTGGCGCGCGCCCACCGATTTCCGGATCCCGATCTCGTGCGTCCGCTCGTTGACGGCCATGAGCATGATGTTCATGATCACGATGCCGCCCACGACGATACCGATCGCGACAACGGCCGGGATGACGCTGAACAACACCCGCGTCAGGTTCTTCCAGAAGTCGACCAGCGCGTCGGCGGTTTCGACCGTGAAATCGTCGTCCTGCTCCGGCCGCAGGCGGTGGGCGACGCGCATGGCCTCTTCGGCGGCGGCCATCCCCGCCGGAATCGACTCCGCGTTAGGCATCTTGACCGAGATCGTGGTCGTCGCGCGGCGGCCGTACAGGAGCTCGAAGCTCGTGATCGGCATGATCACGAACGAGTCGAACGATTGGCCCAAGACGCGTCCCTTGGGCGCGATGACGCCGATGATCGTGAACCGCGCGCCCACGATGCGCACGGTGTGCCCGATCGGATCGGCGTCGCCGAACACCTTGTCCGCCACGTCGGCGCCGATCGCGATCACCTGGCGCCGCTCACGCACATCCACGTCGGTGATGGGGCTGCCGCTGCGGAAGCGATAGTCCTGCACCGTCTGGTAGGGCGCGGTGACGCCGAACACGAACACGTTTTCGAGCGTGTGGCCGTGCCACGCGACCTGCGTGGCCGGGGTGGGGAACCCGCTCTGGAGGGCGACCGCGACGGCGCCGGGCACGGCGCGCGCCACCACCTGCGCATCGGCCATCGAAATCTTGGGCCGCTTCCGGATGGCGCGCAGCTCGTCATCGGTGAAGAGGCCGATCTTGATCGGGATGCGGCGCACCTGGAACGTGTTCACGCCGACGATGGCGTCGGCCACGTTCTCTTTCACGTACGCGTTCATCCCCTGTATGATCGCGACCACGGCCACGAGAAAGCCGACGGACACGATGATGCCTAACAGAGTGAAGAACGACCGCAGCTTGTTCGCCCGGATCTGCCCGAGTGCGGTGCGCAGGACGTCGGCGAGACTCACCGATCCAACATAACGCCTTTCCTATTTCGTCGTCACTTCGATCACGCCCTCGGGATAGCCGGTTCCGTGGCGCAGACTGGCCTCGCTCGCCGAGTAGAAGTGGATCTGATCGATGTCCTTGGCGGGGATGCGGCGGAGCGACTGGATGTCGCCGTACTGGGTCCCGTTGAGGAAGACGACGATGCCCGGGTCCGAGTTCATGAAGGTGGACTGTCCGCGTGTCGTCAGCATGTTGGGGCGGATGGCGCGGACCACGTCGTAGGCATTGCCCTCGTGGCTGTTCTCGACCTCGTCGGCGGTGATCGTGTTGGGATCGTGACCGCCGCCGCTGTGGGGGCCGCCGCCCGTTGCGCAGGCGGAGAGCGCGAAGACGAGACAGCAGGCGACGAGACGGGCGCGCATGGAACCTCCGGGCAGGGGTGGCCGCGTCAGACGATGCCCAACCGGGTTAGTCAGGGCGCCCTATCATAGCACGCGGGACCGCGGGGCGAAACAGCCGGCGCGGCGCCGGGCGGCGCGCCGAGCTGGCGGACTCGGCCATCGGGCAAACCGTTCTCGCCAACTGGATGTCGAAGTGCTATAGTCGTTTTGCCTATATCGAGGATGCCCATGCCGCCCGCGCCCAAATCCGCCTGGCCGGAACCCGAGTCGCTCCTGCCGCTCAAATCCGTCGACACGCTCATCCTCACCATGCTCGCGGCCGGCGACCGCCACGGCTACGGGATCCGGCAGGACATCCTCGCGCACAGCGACGGGAAAATCGAGCTCGAGGCGGGAAACCTCTACCGGCACATGCGCCGGCTCGAGTCGAAGGGCCTCATCGAGCAAGCGCCGCAGCGCCGCGAACCCGACGGCGACGAGCGACGCATCTATCACCGATTGACCCCGTTCGGACACCGCGTGCTCGCCGCCGAGATGCTGCGGCTGCGGGCACTCGTGCGGCTGGCCGTGTCGAGGCAGATCATCGCGCCGGGGCGCGCGTGACGCCCGGCGCGACCGGACCGATTCGCGTCCCGCTCGCATGGCGCGCGCTCGTGCACATGCTGCCGCGCGCGTTTCGCGCGCGGTACGGCGCCGCGATAGCCGACTTTCATCGCGAGCGCCTGGCGGAGGCCGATCGGTCGGGGGAGCCGCCATTCCGGGTGTGGCGGCGCGGGTCGGCGGACCTCCTCGCGCTCGTGACCGTGGAATGGTGGCATGCCCTGGCGGCCCCTCCGCCGGTACGCGCCGTTTCTTCCCTCACACCGCGGCTCTCCGCGGAGGACCGGATGTCGATCATCGTTCAGGAGGCGGCGCAGGCCGTCCGCTCGCTGCGCCGGAGCGCCGCGTTCACGGTCGCGGCCGTCGTCACGCTTTCGTTAGGCATCGGGTCGACGACGGCGATCTTCAGCGTGGTGCGCTCGGTGCTCCTCGCGCCGCTGCCGTTTCCCGATGCCGATCGCGTGGTCGAGCCCGACGCGCGGAAGCTCGGAACCAACGGGACGTGGTCGGTCACGTATGGCGACTTCATGGATTGGCGCGACCAGCATGTGTTCGCGCAAGTGGCCGTCTACCAGCCGGCCAACATGGACCTCACCGGCCCCACGGAACCCGTGCGCGTGTCGGCGGCCGCCGTGAGCCCGCAGTTCTTCGGCGCACTCGGCGTTAGGCAGCAGGTGGGCAGGCCGTTGCAGGCGGCGGACTTCGCGCTCGATGCCGGGTACGCCGCGGTGATCTCCGACCGCCTCTGGCGGAGCCAGTTCGGCGCGCGCCCCGACATCATTGGGCACGTCGTGGAAATCAACGCGATCAAGCGGACGATCGTCGGCGTGATGCCGGCCGAGGCGCGGTGGCCGATCGACGCCGACCTCTGGGTGCCGCTCCGCATCGCTTCCGAGCTCGACCCCGACCTGCAGCGCCGTGACAACTTCGTCTTTGAAGCGATCGCCCGGCTCAAGCCCGGCGCGACGCTCGCGAGCACCGATGCCCAGATGGCCATACTCGCCGCGCGCGTCGCGGCCGAGCATCCCGACATTCGCGCCGGCGTGACGACGCTGGCCACGCCGGTGATCCAGGCGATGCTCGGATCCACCACGCCCCGCGCGCTGTGGCTCCTGCTCGGCGCGGTGACGCTGCTGCTACTCATCGGGTGCGTCAACGTAGCCAACCTGCAACTGGCGCGCGCCGCGGCGCGGCAGCGCGAGATCGCCGTGCGGGTCGCATTGGGCGCGAGCCGGTGGCGGCTCGTGCGGCAGAGTTTGGTCGAGAGCAGCGCGCTCGGCTTGGCCGGCGGTGTGCTGGGCGTCGCGATCGCCATCTGGCTCGTGAAGGGCATCGTGGCGATCGCGCCGCAAGACGTGCCGCGCATCGCGACGGCGTCGCTCGACCGGTGGGCGTTAGGCTTCGGGCTGGTGATCTCGCTGGGCGTGTCGCTGTTGTTCGGTCTCGCCCCCGCGGTGAACGCGGTGCGGCAGCGCGACCATCTCGCCATGGGCGAGGGCGGCGGGCGCACGAGCGTCGGCCGCAACAGCGCGCGGACCCGGCGGACGTTGGTGACGGTCGAGCTCGCGTTGTCGGTGGTGCTGCTGGTGGGCGCGGGCCTCGCCGTGCGGAGCATTGCGCGGCTGCGCCGCGTGGATACCGGCTTCGACCGGCGCAACGTGCTCACCGCGTCGATTTCCGTGCCCGGCATCAAGTACGACACGCCGGCGAAAGTGGTCGCCTTCATGTATCAATTGCGCGAGCGGCTGGCCGAGGCGCCCGGGATCCAGGCGGCCGGCATCGCCAGCGCCAGCCCGTTAGGCGCCGGCGGTTTTTACCTCGGCCGCGAGATGGTGGCCGAAGGACGAGATCCGTCGCCGGCGAACGAGGTGTCGATCAACTGGAACGTGGCCACGCCGGGTTACTTCGCCGCGCTCGGTGTGCCGCTGGTTGCCGGCCGCGACTTTCGCCTAACGGATGACACCGCCGCCCCGCCGGTGATGATCGTGAATCAGACGTTCGCCAGGCGGATGTTCGGTTCGGGAAACCCGATCGGCCGGCGCGCGATGTCGTCGCGCGACGAGAAAGTGGAGCGCGAGATCATCGGAGTCGTGGGCGATGTGAAGTACTACGCGGCGGCGGATTCGAGCCGCGCGCTCGTGTGGGTGCCGTACGCGCAGCACAACGCCTGGCACCAGGGCATCATCACCGTGCGCGCACGCGGCGGCGGCCTGAACGCACTGGCCGTGGTGCGCCGCGAGCTGCACGCGCTCGACCCGAACATCGCGCTCGCCAATGTCATCACCATGGACGAAGCGATGAGCCGCTCGATGGCTGGCGACCGCCTGGTGGCGATTCTGCTCACCACGTTCGCCAGTCTCGCGCTGGTGCTCGCGGCGATCGGCGTATTCGGCGTGTTGTCGTACGCCGTGGCGCAGCGCACGCGCGAGATGGGCATCCGGTTGGCCCTCGGCGCGCGCCCGAGGGATATCCGGCGGTTGGTCGCCGGCGAGACGGGGCCCATGGTCGGCGCCGGGGTCGCGGTCGGGCTGGCGGCGGCGTTCGGCCTGGCGCGCCTGGCGCGGTCGATGTGGTACGACGTCGGGCCTAACGATCCGGCGACGTTCATCGGCGTCGCGGTCGTGCTGGGCGTCGTGGCGGTCGCGGCGGCGCTGGTGCCGGCCCGGCGCGCGGCGCGCGTGGATCCGGTGATCGCGATCCGGAACGAGTAGCACGCCGCGCCGCCCGGACGGCCCAGATAACGCCGGGTAAACGCCGGAGTCACGGAACCCGCTGAATGTCGTATGAACCATACGACCACACCATTCAGCGGGGTTCCATGAGCACACGGTGCATGCCGGCCGCGATCGCGGCCGGTTCGGTGCGCGGCCGATGACGGCCGCGTCAGTGCCTAACGAGTCGGCGCCGGCGACGGCCGCGGGCCAGACCAAACGCCGCCTCCTGTGGGCGCTGAGCGTCATCCTCGCGTTCATCATCGGCTTTTTCCTCGGCCGGAAATTCTGCCAGTCGAACGGTTCCGCGACGAGTGACGCGGGGCAGGTCGTGGGCGGAGGCCACGCGAATGCCGGCGCGAATCGAGCGCAACTGGGCCCCGGATCGGGTCAGGCGCAGAACAAGGTGCGCGGTGGCGGGAGCGGTCATACCGGCGCCGACACCGACACGGTGGGCGGCGACATGAACGCCGCGGGCGGCAACGGCGTCCTGGGCGGCGGCGGCAACGGCAACGGCTCCGGCGATGTGCCGCCCGGGGACAAGTCCAAGAAGCCTCCCACCCAGGTGGACACGCTGAGCGCCGGCTTCGTGGCGCACATGTCCGGCGATCTGGCGACGGGCGAAAAAACGCCGCTCGCGTCGCCGCCCGACGTGCGCCTGAAAACAAAAACCGCTGACGACTTCAGTCTCGACGCGACCGAGCTGCCCCGCTACCCGATGAACGTCACGCAAGCGTTCAGCGGCATATCGACTCTCACGGACAAACCGGCGGACACGGGCACGGCCGCCGTGTTCTCGAGCAGCGACACGTACGACAGCGTGACGGCGTGGTATCGGTCGCACATGCCGCCGGGTGCCAAAGAGACGAACGCAGACGTGAATCAGCTGCGCCAGCTCGCCACCCAACTGTCACCCAAGAACCTCATGAAGATGCTCGGCGCCGCGACCGGCTCTCGGCCAGTCACTCCCGACACGACGCCGCCGCAGCCCGCCGACACGACTGCGGCCGGCTCCCGGCTCGACGGATGGCAGCTGCCGGACGACGGCGTGCACGGTGAGCGGAGCGTGATGGTGATCTCGACGCCTGGGAAGCCGACGACGGTGTTGGTGAGCCGATCGCGACGCCCCTAGCTCCGGCTCGGGCGCCGTTTCACTTGCCGTGCAGCGCGCGCAGCACGTCGAGTCGGGCGGCGCGGACGGCGGGCGGCGCGCCGAGCGCCGCGCCGCCGACGATCGTTAGGCCAAGCGTCGTGAGCGCTGCGGCGCCGCTCACCGAGGCCGGAATGGGTGTGGCGCCGGCGAGGAGCATGGCGATGCCGCGTCCCGCGGCGAGCCCCGTGAGACCGCCGAGCATGGCCAGCGTGGTCGATTCGGCGACGATCTCGAGCAGGATCGCCGCGCGCGTGGCGCCGAGCACCTTGCGCATGCCGATTTCGCGCGTGCGGTCGCCGACGGCGCGGCGCATGAGGAGCAGCAGGGCCACTCCGGCCAGCGTTAGGCCGAGCGCGGCGAGCACGCCGGTCGTGCGGCGCGATGCGAGCGGGACGATGCGCGTGCCGGCGTGCAGGCTCGCGGCGCCGGCGATAATGACATCCGATGGCGCGGCACCCGGGCGGCGCGCGCGCCGCAGGAGCGCGGCAGCCGCGTGCATCGCGTCGCCGATCGGGACGCCCTCGCGCGCCCGCACGACGATTTCGGTCCAGCCCGGCGACGCGCCGAGCACGCGGCGGGCGGTCCCGAGTGGCACGATCGCGTGGAGGCCGGCACCGTCAGCGTGGTAGAACCCGATGACGCGGAAGCGCCGATGCCCGATCTCGATGTCAGCGCCTAACGAACGGAAGGGCGCGGCGAGGCGGGCGGCCAGCTGGTCATCGAGCAGCGCGACGGGCGCTCCCC
>Ga0209168_10001458_pt1 | contig 18512 bp, 24 predicted proteins | sample Coa_R1_FD_187156 | JGI IMG/M metagenome (GOLD analysis project Ga0209168, IMG submission 187156) | Surface soil microbial communities from Centralia Pennsylvania, which are recovering from an underground coalmine fire - Coalmine... | ecosystem: Environmental > Terrestrial > Soil > Unclassified ... | reverse complement strand
GCATGAAGAAGAACATGAACGGCATGTAGCTAATGTGTTAACTGAAACCATAAAGAATACGCCTAAAGTGGTTACAGTGGCGGGGCCGCCTACTCACCCAATGACTGTAGAAGAAGTAGAAGCACAAAATAAATATGGTAAGCCGTTAAATCCTACCTTACCCGCTTGGGAACCTGATACTGGTGCGAACAACCCTAATGCGAACAACCCTAATGTTAATCCTGCTGGCGCAAGTGTGACAGGAATAGGTAGTGTTGGCGCAACCGCTCCAAGTGCAGGCAGTGTAGGTATACACTAAAAGGAAATAACCTGTGGCAGAAACTAAACGTAAAATGTTTGACCAATTCGGAGTAAATCCAAGCTTGTTAGAGGGTTTTACACAAACCGAAGCAGGTCTACTTTTACCTAAAGATATAAATCCAAAAGATATAAAGCAAGTAATCAAAGAAATCTCTAGTGGTTCCCCCGCTGAACAAGCGGCTTACGAAAAGCGGTTAGATCGTAAACTCGGCACATTGATGTCGGCATACTACAGTTTATTTGCTACACAACTCTCTACAATGAGTGGTGCAGTATCTAAACCTAGACATACGCCACCAATGACTTTGTTACGACAAAGTTTTCGGCAATCACTCGTAGACCAATTAATCATACTGGCCAGAATAGAACAAGTTAAATTTGTTGCGCAACGTACATTTGCGCCAAAGAAAAAGAAAGGCTGGTTAATTCGCCATAAACGATACGCCGATCCTTATTTCAAGCTAAGCAAAGAAGACGAAAAACGCATAGAAGAAGTTTCAGAAGTTGTAGCGCATCCTTGGGAAGAAGTACATCCTTCTTTTAAGGATTTTTTAGTGAAATTTACAGAAGATCAACTTATTATTGACCGTGTATGCGCTCCTATAACCAGATCATACACAGGTAAACCATTAAAGTGGTATCTTATCCCCGGCGATGATGTTAAACCCAGATATGATGTTCTACTTCGCTACATGCAAGAACACAACATATATGATGAGAAGAAAGTATTAGGCATATTCTTTGCGCAACAAGGTATCGACCTTACTGATATGGCTTATGTGCAAGAGATAGACGATTTCCGTATTGCAGGCGCGTGGAAGAAAGGCGAACTGGCATTACATATTTCTAACCCAACTAATGAGATGAATAATTATGGTTGGGGCCGTTCATGTTTTGAACGTAGCTTGGCAGCAACAACAATGCTGTTGCTATCAATGCAGTATAACACTAAAATTTTCCAAAAGAATTACCCAGATCAAATGATCGTGCTCCGTGGTGAAATGGACCCTATTGGGCTTGAATACTTCAAGCAACAAATCTACGGCACAAATGGGCCACAAAGTAACGAACGCCTGCCAATCCTACCTACCAATGACCCGCAATTTCAAATGGACCTTTTAAAACTGCGTGATTCCATGAGTGACATGCAGTTTATACAGATGATGCGGTTAGCCGTATCATGGAAGTGCAGCGCATTTCGTATGCACCCTTCAACATTGAACATGTCACCAGATCAAGGTGAACGAGGAACTGTTATCGCGGGCGTCAACGATCAAGCTGATGTTATAGCTTCAATGCAAGAGGAAGGATACAAAGGGTTACTTAATTCGATAGCAGACTTTATTAATACCAATCTAATTGAACCTTGGTACGATGATTTGTTCTTTGATTTTAGTATTGAAGATATACCACCAGAGGCAGACCGCGTTGCATTATGGACACAGAAACTTAGCAATGGTTTAACCTTTGATGAATACCGCGCGGACGAAGGATTAGCACCATTAGAAGAAATTACCGAAGGTAAATACGATGGTAAGGTTCCCGGTTCTCCATTTATTCTACAAGCCAAAGAATTAGACATGCAACAAGAGATGGCGGAAGAACAAGCTGCAATGGAAGAAGAACGCGCAGATATGGAAGGATTCACTGGTGGTGGCGCGGCTAAGAAACCAGCCAAGAAGCCCGCTAAGAAACCAGAAACCAAAAAGAAACCAACAAAGAAAAGTTGGTGGCTAGTTGATCGATTCTATAAGTAGGAGAAAACCCACATGGAATATCCGTTTAAACATTTTGAGTGTGAAACATGCGGCGGCATATTTATGATGGTAGGTAATGACTTACCCCATGAACATGTTTGGCCGCGACGAGAAGAATTTGATTACATTGATAGTTGGGGGCAAGAACACTTTAAACCTGCGTATTGTCATGGCCCGTATAAACCTATGCCGCAGCTAGACGAGAATTTGGCGAATGGCACGTATTCACCGAGTGTTAGATAATGGCTGAAGTTATAATCCAAGAAGATAATAGTTGGCAGCTTAAGGGAGAAGATTCTCGCCTTAAACATTCACGTGATGACCACGAAGTAGCCGGTAAGCACGGCATGTTTATGGACCCTGTGTTTTGTTTCTCTTGTGGCAAATCTGGTGGTTTAGCTTTTAGAAGTACTGTTTTCGTTTTATACCAGTGTCAAGATTGCGCCGATAAGTACGGAGCACCACCATTACCTAAGATGCCGGTAGAAGACGAAATTAAATGGCGAAATGGTAGAAAGGATTAACTAGAAAATGGCGATCTGGTTCTTTTCCGGCTTCGAGACGGGAGACACGAGCGAGTGGCCTACTCTTAGTGGCTCACCCGTCATTGACACCGCGCACGTCACGAGGGGTGGGTATTCGCTCAAGGCTACGGGCGGGACTACCACTTACGTCGAGAGCATCACGGGCCTCAATCTCAGCACTTGCTACGTTAGATTTTGGGCTTATTCCACGATGACGGGTGCGGCCACCAAGTTGATGCACTTGGTGGATATTAGAAATTCATCAGACGTGACAATCCTCGCAATCATCGGTCAGATAGACGGCGCAGGAAATCCTATTCAATTCGGCACTTCTAATTTTGCCAGCGGCGGGTTTCAGTCTATAAACACCAGCACTATCAGTAACAACGTCCTTCATTTAATCGAAGTCAAGCTCGTTATCAGTGCGACTGTAGGAGTTGTCGAACTAAAAGTCGATGGCACCATCGTCGGAACACAGACAGGTCAAAATACAGGCTCGGCAAATGTCGATCGAATATCTGTGGGCAACTCCAGTGATAATGGTATCACGGGCAGCGTATGGATAGATGACGTGATGGTCCGAGATGACCAATATCCCGGCCCCGGCTATTGCATCGCCCGTCAAGGCGTAGCAGGGACTCCGACTTACGATGCGTGGACAAAAAACGGTGCGGCGACTTCGGCGCTGTGCTGGTCCAACACGCCATTCACCACCGGAACTAACTGTACCAATATTGGTCTCAACAACGCACAAACCATGTTTGTAGGCTCGTTCACAAAAACGGGTTCCGCCGCAGAAGGCGTGGGTATCATTAACAGTATTGATACAATCAACGCCGCAAAAACCGCATTCATCGCCAAAGCTACAGTCGCGGGGAATATAAGTATCCGACGAAGAGTTGGCGGCGCGAATACTGATACCGTAAAAGCTGTCACTACATCCGATGCTTACTATGATGATGGTATTTGGACACCGGCATTTGCAAATCTCACAGATGGCACCACCGAAATCGGCGCGGTTGATGATGTAGCAGGCGTCACCGACACGGTAGAAGATATGTGGCTGATTGTAGATTTCACGCCACATGATAACTCCTATCATTTTGATATTTGGAACAGGATAAGTATTGCAACAAATCAAGTTGCTTATGCAAACAATAATTTTGTTCCGGCCATATTTCAATACTTAATGTATAAACAGTTTCCATCTGGCATAGAAATTGTAAAAGAGAACAATACTTATATACCACAGGTACAGCGTGATACTCTAACAATCATGGCATACAAAGATGCAGAGTTAAAGACTAAAACTATACCATCAGCATTGTATCAAAAGTATGCGACAGGGACAGAAATTGTAAAAGAGAACAATACGTACATCGGGCAACTTCAAAATGACACCAATATCGTACAAGCTTATAAGTTGGGCGATCCCAAAACTAACTTGATACAAGTTTTCTTGTATCAAAAAGTGCCTACCGGGACCGAGATAGTGACCGAGAATAATACGTATATGCCACAAGTACAAAGAAATGTGCTTACGTCGGCAGCTTTCAACACAACGAGTTTACTTGGTTCTATTTACGAAACATTGTGGTCTGAAATTCCTACAGGACTAGAAATAGTTAAGGAAAATAACACCTATAATCCACAAAGATTTGAGATACCAGTATATGGATTTGTTAGAAGTGGTTTATTAACCAATGTTATTCAAAATGTTTTATACCAGAAGGTTCCAACTGGCTCAGAGATAGTTAAGGAAGATAACACGTATTTACCACTGGTACAACGTAGTATCTTGGCCAGCAAAACATTTAATGCCACAAGTTTGATATCTGCTATCTATGAAACATTGTGGTCTGAGATACCTAATGGTTTAGAGATAGTACGAGAAAACAATACCTATATTCGGCAGCTAACAGACGAAGCTGCGCAAACATACAAACAAGCAGACCTTAAGACAAATATATTGCAATTCTTGTTGTACCAGAAAGTTCCTACTGGTACAGAAATTGTACAAGAGAACACACCTTATATAGCGCAGCATTTTGAGATTCCGGTGCAAGCCAACAAAGAAGCTTACCCGCAATCAAGATTTCAAACACTGCTTTATAACTCAGTTCCATTTATAATTCCGCCACCAACTGGCACACCCGGAAATGTCGATTTCTGGAACAAGATTGCAACGCTTGCTGGTTTTTCTACTAAGCCAGTAATTCTGTCCACGTTGTTATATCAACCAACTGGCACAGAGATAGTACGAGAAGACAATACTTACAGTCCGCAGAAATTTGAAACAGCAATTCAAGCGTTCAAACAAAGTGACTTAAAGACTATACAACTTCAAAACTTGTTATTCAAAACATTTCCGGCTGGCAACGAAATTATTATCGTTGTACCTACATTCATGCCACAGAACTTTGAGATTCCGGTGCAAGCTTTCAAACAAGGTGATCCTAAGACTAATGTTATCCAAAGCTTACTATATCAAAAGATACCTACCGGATTAGAGATTGTCAAAGAAGATAACACATATACTCCGCAGAGATTCGAGCAAGTTGTACATGCTTTCAAACAAAACGAAGCACAAGTTAAAGCTGTTCTAGAATCTTTCGTACTTAGAAACTATCCTTTTATCGGTTTACCTGTTGTACCTGTTTTTACTTCTTCTAGTTTCTTATTCAATGCCGCATCAACAGCATTCAATAAAGATATGGCACAACGAATTGCAGCAGAGATTTTTAACTATCTAATTGGCAATGGTTTTTCAGGAACCTTCATCGTTCCGCCAGCCGTTGTTTATAACATCTTATTATCTCTTGCTTTGCCAGCATTGGGAATAAACATCACTTCTACACAAGAGCCATTGGATGTAGAATTGGGCTTGGTATCAGAGCCATTAAGCATTAACTTACAAAGTGTGGTCAGCGCGAACTAATGTCATCAATTATACAAATCAGAGCGGGAAAAACCGTCAAACTAACTTTTGCTATAACTCTTGGGCTTCCGCCAGTTCTAACAGACCCACCAATATTACCTACTGTGTCTATACAAGACCCCGGTGGCACAATAGTGAGTTCTGGCACAGCCACTAAAGTTAGTGTAGGTATATACACTTATACTTATGTTACATCTTCTGGTGGTTTGTTAGGAAGTTATGTTGCATGGTTAGATGCAATAGATTCTAATGGAAATCCATCGGGCAGTTTGAAAGTTACAGCATATCAATTAGTGGCGGCATAAAATGACAAGTATATATACACTAACAGACCCGCGCAAACCAGAGGATATCAGATATATTGGTAAAACATCTCAAGCATTAAAAAGGAGATTGTCTGTGCATTGCGCCGATTTAAAAGGCACAGATCACCGAACTAATTGGATAAAATCGTTACTTAATGCTGGTGTGAAACCTACCATCAATCAAATTGCAACGGTTTTAAATGAGCAAGATACTGCGCACGTAGAAATAATCTGTATTCAGCAGTTTAAATCTTTTGGGTACAATTTAGTAAATAGCACAAATGGTGGTGATGGGGTATCAAAGCATTCTGCTGAAACCCGTGCTAAAATATCCGCCAGTAAAATGGGTACAAAACATCCGTATTTTGGAAAACACCTTTCTCTTGAGCATCGTACAAAAATAGGCGCAGCAAGCAAAGGAAGAAAACATACGGAAAAAACAAAACACTTTATTTCAGAAACCTATAAAGGTAAAAATAATCCTTTCTTTGGACGAAAGCATACGCCCGAAACACGTGCAAAAATGTCTGAAGCACAAAAAGGCAATACACATAAAAAAGATTATTTAAAAGCCAAGGGGCTTGTATAATAATGTTGTGGTTACTGGCTAAATCAAGACAACCCGGAGTACCTACCGGCAAGTTAGAAGGCCGCGTCAAAAATGTTGTATTGCACAAGAAAGCAGCGGGCGCTAAAGCTAGACCGGGAACTAAAGGCAGCGCAGTAGGACAAGCACCAAAATTAGGCAAGATATCTAGTGGTGGTTCTAAATTAGGCTCAGTAATGGGTGCGAAAAAGAAAAATCCATTTACCCCTAAATCGCGGCCTAGTGAGCATGGTTGGCAAAGTAAGCTTGCGCACAATGACTTTGCGCCCGGATTCTTTAAGAAGAATCTTTATGTAGAATTTGAAATGCACGATGGCACCAAAGGGCAAGGACGAGTTAGAGACTTTGGGCCTAAAGGATGCCAATTGCATTGTGATGACGGTAAGATACGCCATACCTTTTACCACGAAATTAAGGGCAAAGTAAAAGAGGAAGCTAAAAATGGAAAAACCAAAAAGTAAGCTTTGTAAAAATGGATTACATGAAATTACTGGTGAAATATTTGACGGCGGTTACAAGTGCCTAGAATGTAAACGTGCTTCTGCCAGTAAGGGCCAATCAAAATACAGGCAAGACCCAATAATTAAAGAGCAACTATTACAAGCAACCAGAGAGTGGCGCACGCTTAACCCAGAACACTTAAGAGAATACAACAAACAAAGATACATTAAAAACTATCAAAATCCTGAATTTGTAGCGCATAAGAGCGAATATGATAAAGAACGTTGGAGAAGCCTAGAGATGCAAACACACTACGCGGAAAACAGAGAAAAAATAAGCTTAACGCAAACACTGCGCAATATCGGCATGACGGAAGATTTATATTATCAATTATTAGAAAAACAAAAAGGCTTATGCGCTATTTGTGGTATGCCGGAAACTAGACGAAGCCGTAGTGGAGTATTATGCCGCCTTTCAGTAGATCATGATCATACTACTGATAAAGTAAGAGCACTTTTATGCCACCAATGCAATGTTGGTATAGGTAACTTTGATGACAACGAAGAATTATTAATTAAGGCGGCTAATTACGTTAAACAGCATAACGGAGTTAATAATGCCTAGTAATTTGGTGATGCCGAAATGGAAGCATAATAAGCTTCACAGCGGAAGTAAAAAAGGCCCTGTTGTTAAGAAACAAAAACAAGCAGTCGCAATCATGTTGTCAGAAAAGCGTAAGGAGAAAGTCAACGGCGGTAAGTATCCAGAAAAAAAGAAAACTAAGAAGTCAGTGATTCTTGTTTTCGATTTGAATAAAGGGCGCGGTGGATTTCGCCAAATGGCTGGATTCACACCCGAACAAGAACACGCCGCGCGAGAATCGAAGGTGGCGCTAGGCCAAGAATACAAAAAAGTTTTAGAATCACATGGCTATGGTGTAGACCGAAAGAAACAACATCAAGATCAAAGTTCGGCTGGTATTGAATACAATCCTAAGAAGTATAACTACACTTCTAGGCATGTTTACACCCACCCAGAAAAAGAAGGCGAGATACACGTAGAGTTTCCGCATAAGCCAACAGGCCAAGTGCGATGGCGCGCGCCGGGGCATTCTGGTGTAAGTTCTACTCCCGCTGGTTTAGACGCGCATCTTAGAGGTGTAAAAGGCCAAACTGTTGGCGCTAAGGCTGGCGCAGATTTAACACGCAAATCAAAACGTACTTGTAGCATTTGCAAAGGTAAGCACTGTGTACGTGTAATATATAAGAGTAACGGGCAAGAAGAAATCGGAATTCGCGCTTGCCCTGTTTGTAACCCATTAGGAAGCGTTCCGATAGAAAAAGGAGAATAAGACATATGCCCACAAATTCAGCGGCAAGAGGAATGGTTAGTAGATTCGTAGGAATGGGCCTTGGACTTGCTAAGCAAGGAATCAATCGTGCATTAGGCGCTAAGAAGCACGGTACGTCAAAGTATGGATGGAGCGATAAAGGCTCTACCAACAGTGCCGGTAAGAAGGTATCTACCGCAGATATCCCAAGTCCTAAGACACGAGGTGTTAAGAATATACCTGAGCCAGAATCTAAGCCTAAAGGTATGTCACCACGCGGTACTACAGAATATTCTAATATATCGCGTGCTTCACATGTGGTAGGAATTAAAAAAGAATTAGAAGAACCAGAAGTTAGTGCTATATCTAGTAGATCGCGGCCAAAGCGCGGAGCGAAATCACTTAGTGATGCCAAAGCAGGGGTGCAAATGGCGGTACAACGGCCCAAAGATAACCCATTCAAAATTAGCAAGGATTCAATGCTGCGCTCACAAGGCGGCATTGTAGAGTTTATGAAGGGCCAACGAAGTAAAACAATTGGTACTATTCGTAACGCTTATGGTTACACACGAAAAGAGGCTAAAGGATTTTATCGCAAAGAAAAAGGTGCAATTAAGGATTTAAAAGAAGCAACTATGCCAAAAGTAAAAAAATCCGGCATCATGGGTTATCTAAACACCTTCACCACAGGTATTGGCTCTTTTATGAAATCACACAAAGTCAACGAACCACTTTGCAAAGATTGTGGTAAATGTGATTGCGAATGTGAAAAAAGCTTTGGTGGTATTATGGACTTTCTAGCAAAGGCATGGCCTAGCAAGAAAGCCAAGGCGCTTAAGGGTGCCAAGCGCATCAAAGGCGCGCGATTAAGTTCAAAGACTTACAAACAGACTGCACCCGCAGTAAAGCGTTCAGCAAGAGCTAAACTACGTGCCAAGGCTCCAAAGACAGCAACTAAACCACGTGGTTCGGGTGTTAAGAAAGGTTTTGAAGATACTTCGCAGCATCATCCTACTCACACGCGATTTGACCGTAATCTACAAGATCGTGGGCATCTAAATGATGACAAATATGATTGGGCAGACGATAATTCAGAAATGGAAGAGGCACCTTTTGTCCCAGAACGTGCTAGGGGCTACTACAAGCGCGGTAAAAAATTACGCCGGACTCCGGGAGCACAGAATACGGTCAAGAACGACACGACTCAACTTTCTAGCTAATTATGTTTTTTGTATACACACTAGCAGACCCACGCAAGCCAGAAGATATAAGGTATATTGGTAAAACTGGCCGTACACTAGATTATCGACTAAGTTGCCATTGTAGTGATCTTAAAGCACGCAATTACCGCACTAACTGGATCAAACATCTTAAAAATCAAGGCTTGCGCCCACTTATCTATCCTATAGCTATGTGTAAATCAGAATTAGATACTAACGCCTGTGAAATATTCTGTATTAAGCAATTTCGTGATTGGGGTTACAAATTAACTAATGGTACTGAAGGTGGAGATGGTGTTTCTGGAAGAATAGTATCAGAAGAAACCAAAGCTAAAATCGCTGCCAAACTAAAAGGAAACAAAAACGGAGCTAATCCAACAATGGAAACACGCGCCAAATTTTCAATGGCACGTAAAGGTAATAAACATGCGCTAGGTTACAAACATACGCCAGAAGAATTAGCCAAAATTGCTGCTACAAGCCAACAATATTGGGCCAGCAGAAAACTTCCAGAAAAAATAGAAAAACAAATTGTGGAAGAGTATACAAAAGGAAAAAAGACAGTGGAAATTGAACAAAAACAAGGACTTTCCAAATATCATGTACTAACTACGTTAAGAAAATATGGTGTCACCATTCGTGGGGCATTCAAGAAGACTAAGTAAATGAAAAAGACACAGCAACTAACCTTTGAAGAAGTAACAAAATTGTACCACGCAGTGTTAGAAGATGCACTAAATGTAATTGAACAAGGTGCTAGGACAAATATGGATGCTTCCTTTTGGGAAGCAACTGAATGGTTGTTTGACGATGACGACAAAAATCCGTTCAGTTTTGTAATAATTTGTCGTGTATTGGAAATGAATTCTACACAAATACGAGACAGAGTTGTTAGAGCCTTACGAAAATGTCATATCGTTCGCGTAAACGACGCGACAATTGACTTGAACAAAGTGGACGAAAACTACGATACACTAGGATTTGAATTCCGTGCTCCGACCCGCGATAAAATTAGGGCTTAGAATCCTAATAGGCAAAGAAGAACTAGGCTATGGGCCAATAGTCCAGATGCTTGATCCAGAATGCTATACAGATATGGTATTTGGGTTAGTAGATGATCAAGGTACATTTCACACTAATACTCATGTGTGGGCTGTACCGGGGCCAGCAATTGATCCTGATACCTTCTCGGACGATGGAAACACCGGCTCAATTGTTACTGGTAAGCCTCGCGAGTTTTATCTAACTGCGAAGTCACACAAGCTACACTATCAAACTGAATTTGCAGGTATGCCTATCTCCATTGAAAATCGTGCTGGTAGCTATCGCTATTGGTATGACCACGATGCTAAGAAAGAAGGTAAGACCTTGATGCGCTATCCTTATGGTTACATAAGGCTAACTGAAGGGAAGGATGGTGATCATGTAGATTGCTATATCGGCCCCAACCCCTTAGCGCATGACGTTTATATAGTTAGACAGAACAAGGCACCAGACTTCAAGACTTACGATGAAGACAAAGTGATGCTTGGTTTTGATTCGGCGGCAGAAGCAAAGGCAGCTTATATTAAACAGTATGATGACCCACGATTTTTTGGCCGAATGGATACTTACCCACTAGGTGTATTTAGAGCTAAGGTAGCTAAGACGAAAGATAAACCGGGGATGGTTAAGTCTCAGAAAACTAGAGTACGTAACTTACAAAATGCTGGTTTGATGTTACATGCTACACATGAACATAAACTAGAAGGCATTAAAAAAGAAGGCATGCACAGTGGTTGGTTTTCTACAGAGCCTGAACACAACATGGCCCCAGAAGGTGGCAAGAACGCGCGAAAGCGAGTTTATTTAATGGTCCCTAAAAAAGACCTTAAAAGCAGACATGCTCGACAAACAAAAGTTGGCGGCACTAAAGATGTAACATGGGCTGCACCAAATAATCACGAACAAAAATGGCACAATCCAATTAAGCCTAAATATTCAGCCGATGCCAATCTTAAGAATATGCAACGGTTAGGTAAGTCTGAAATACAAAAATCCAACCATACACTAAACCTAGTCTGTTCCGATTGTGCTGGTAGCAAAGAAATAGCTACCCGCGAGATGTACAAAAAATACAAACTATCCGATGGCGAATATGTATGTCGGCCATGTTGGGATAAGCGACGGAGCAAACACCCTGTGTTTCTTAAGAAGGATTAATCTATGTTACTAATTATCATTTTACTATTACTACTTTTACCGGGTGCAGGTTGGGGCACAGGCTATTGTGGCCCGCAAGTTCCGGGGATCATTTGGACAATACTCATCATCTTCTTAATTTGCAGGTTACTTGGAGTAGCGTAAAACTTAAATGCGGTGTTCTAAATGTAAAAAATCAAAAGATAAGCGGCAATTTTACAAAAATCCTCGCAGTAAACGTGGTTTGGATTATCGTTGTAAAGCTTGTCATCTAGCAATAGCTAGACAATGCCCAAGCCGAACACCGGAAGTACGAAAGCAGCGTTATCAAAAAGACAAAGAAAAAATACGTAATATAAACTTGAAGTACTGTTTTGGTATCGATCTAAACGAATACAACAGAATGCTTGAAGCACAAAATTTTAAATGTGCTATTTGTGAAAAAACTAAGAATGAAAATGTAGGCCAATATGGTAAACAACTTAACTTCAGTGTAGACCATGACCATGTTACTTTAAGAGTGCGCGGATTATTATGCACCAAGTGTAATAGTGTTCTTGGCTTGGCAAATGATTCAATTAAAATTTTGGAGCGGAGCATTACATACCTTAAAAATGCGTTGTAATTATTGTCACGCGCGGATATTAAAATCTTCGCTTACCCAGAGTGAGTTTTTTTTGCGGCGGCTTATCATTAATAAATCAAACGGTGAATTATTTATTCGTTGCCACGAATGTAATAAACCAGCTAAAGCCAATGCTGAATTAGTGAAGTCACTAAAATCGGCAGTGTTGCTAATCGCAGATTTGGAGAAGTAAATGGCTACAATTACTAATATCTCAGTCGTAACTGACCAGCAGTTTTATTCTAGATACGATTCCAGTTACAACATTGTTACAGCTACGATTACGTTTTCACCTTCGCCTACTACAGACGTTCTTACTATTCAGTGGCAACGTAATTCACTAGCCGCTGGTGGGCAGACGCAGCCACAATCACAACCATCTCCCGGTCCTACAATATCTGCGCCTATCCCACTTGGCCCGGCACAAACTATTACATTAACTGGTGGTACATCTCCGGTAACTACTAGTTTAAATCTTACCACAGTAGCTGATTCTGATGGTTACATGCTTGCTAAATGCAGCAACGTACTGAATGATTACTCAATTGTTGTAACAACTTCCACAAGTATCAAAGCAACAGCTACATTCACCGTGTTACCAGTTGTGCCAGCAGAAATGCATTCTCGTTGGTTCTATGGCTTGCCACTTATCGCATTTGAAAGCTTAACAGCTACCGTGCAACCAACCAATACCACAGGTATTTCAATCACAGGTGTTGGCTTTAATTCTGGCCGGGGCGCGTATGCGTTGACTTACAACAACAGCACACATCAAATAACCTTCGGTAATGGTTCACCCATAACCATCTCACCAAGCACAACTAGCATGGTAATATATGATCTAAGTAATAACAATGTTACCATTAGTGTAAACTATAGTGCCTTGCCAAGTAGCTCTACCACTGATACCGTCTTTATCGACTACAAGACGTTGCAGGATATAGATATTGCGCGCTCGCTGATTCAATCTTACAAAGAAACCGAGCGTGGTATGATGACGCGGGTAGAACCAACGCACATAGTGTCAAGAGGAATCTTGAACTATGATTTTGGTATCCCTAACTTGCCTGACCCTAATGTTTCAGCTACATCTCTTGGCGCTAGCGGTGGTACATGGGCACCCACCTACTATGATGAAATTGCAGATGGTGTTTCATTCTTTAAACAAAGTTCGAGCAATCAATGGATTAACATTGAAGCGCCTTTTACCAACATACTTGAAGTTTATCAGTTAGCTGGATTTTTCAACAAACAACAGACCGTTAACATACCACAATCATGGATTAGCTTTACAAGTAGACCCGGTATCATACAACTTGTACCAACAAACTATGCAATCCTAAACTGGATTCTAGCTCAAGCAAGTTTTTATTTCTTTTTTCTGGCTTCAGATTATATTCCACAATTCTGGCATTTTGATATTTTGGTTGGCTTACGTGAAGGCATTCCGCAAGAAATGCGCGACTACATTGCAGCCCGAAGCGCAATTGAATTGCTTGGGCAGATAATTTTGGCGCGATTTCCTCTTGGCGCTACTAGTTATACAATCTCGCGTGATGGTGTAGCCGAAAGTCGAAGCATTACTCCACTGTTCTATATGCAAGCTATCCAAGGATTAGAGCGCCAAATTGGCAGAATTCCGGGCACCACAGATAAAGCGTTAATAACATTACGACAAACATACAATGGTATGTGGGTTCGTAGCCTTTAGTTATATGGAATTATTTAACATATACACCCTAGTTGACCCGCGTGATCCTGAGAATGTTAGATATGTTGGGAAGACAAAAGCGGAACGAATTAAGAAACGATTAATTGAACATTGTTACGCAAAAAATTTAAAAACTAACACGCATCACAACTATTGGATAAAAACTTTACTTAAAAGTGGATTTAAACCAACCATGAACATAATCGCTTCTTGTAAGTCTGAAGACGCAATTAATATAACGGAAACCCAAGCAATCAAACAATATCGTTCTTGGGGATACAACCTAGTCAATGCTACAGATGGCGGAGAAGGTAGTGTAGGGTACAGGCCAAACAAAAAAACAAGGGTAAAAATATCTGCCAGCTTAATAGGCAACACACGTACTTTAGGTCACAAATTAAGTGAGGAACACAAAGCTAAAATATCTGCTGGAAATAAAGGTAAATACGTAAAAAGTCCTTCGATTGAAACACGGCATAAAATTGCTGCTGCGTTGTGTGGACGAAAGCATACACCCGAAACACGCGCCAAAATGTCTGCTACGCACAAGAAGATAATATTTACACCGGAGCATAGAGCTAATTTATCTGTAGCAATAACAAAATATTATGCAAATAAAAAATTGGGACTAGAATAATGTCATTTGAACAAGGTGTCCCTTTTTCTATACCAGACCACAATGCTTTTGTGGCATTTCACGGCCAAACGTTAAACTATTACAGTGAAGCGGTTTGTCCATGCCAATTTAGCCCATATTCTACAGACCCAAATCGACCGCTGTTAAATTGCCAAGTATGCCAAGGGGGCGGGCATGTATACACAGGGCCAACAACTATCATTGGTTTGGTAACAAGTATTCGCAATCAACAAGAACTAATTGATATCGGTGTAGCTGCGCCGGGTGATTTCATTCTAGGTATGCCACCTACATCTTCTGTGTATCTTAAGGATTTCGATATTGTACAAATACCAGAAATGCCGCTTGGTTTTTATGGCCAAGTAATAGTTCGTGGCGCGGGCGCGACTGACACCTTAGCTTACACTCCAAGTGTTATATCTCGCGTGTTTTCTGGCAACCCCGCTACAGGAGCAACTACCAATTATACACAAGGAACTGATTTTACTGTTAGCGGAAAGATCATAACTTGGGTAAGCGGCCACGGCCCAAATCCAACGAGCACGTATTCTATAAGTTATAATTGCGTATATGATTGGGTGTTATTTGTAAGCGCAATGGAACGATTTGATGGTTCTAGTACCAATCTAGGACAACGAGCAATCTTACGTAAACGAGACGTTGTGTTCCCGCCAACGGTAGCTTAAAAATGGACGAAATCACTCTTGAAATAAGTCTTGAAGATATCGAAGATATTGATGAAGCCGAGCTATACAAAATCCTATCTGAAGCTGTAGAAGAATCATTGGAAGTAGCACGCGATGCTTTAGCCGCATCTGTACGCGACGCTAACTTGGCAGATTATATACAAAGTAGACCTGTAATTCTCACAGACCCATTTCACGGTATGATCATAATAGATGATGCACGTGCAGAAACAATGCTTGCTGCGCAAGAATACGGAAGCCCCGCATGGGATATGAAGCCATACCTATTAAATTCGCCAAAAGCCAAATTAAGTAAAACAGGTACACCTTATATTATCGTGCCATTTCATAGCCGATATGGATACAATCCTTTAAATCCTTCTGCTTCTAAATTCAATTATGCTTATAACCAAGCCGGGGTTAACAAGTCTTTTAAGACCGTTACGCCTAATAGCTCTGGGTGGATATATCCGGCTAGACCAGCCGATCCTGTCTTCGAGAATGCCAAACAAGAAGGGCATGACCACCTATTGGATAGTATTGAAAATATATTAGAATAGGTACTTGACTTTCTAAAATCTATGCTATAATAGATAATAGAACTATATCTATTAACAGTGTGGCTAATTTCGGACGAGAGCCGTTCTCTCACAGTGTGGCCAGAAAGTTAAGCGCGTTTAGCGCAAATTTACTTTCTGGCCTTTTTATTGCCAATGACAAAAATCTATACTCTCACAGACCCGCGTACCCCAGAAGATATAAGGTATGTGGGTAAGACAGTTCAACCATTGTCTAAAAGACTGGCTAAACATTTAACGGATTTCAAATTCAAAAGTCATCGGGCTAATTGGATTAAGAGTTTATTGATTGCGGGGATTAAACCAGAGATTAAAGAATTTGCTGTTGTAGTTGATGACTCTAAAGCAGCCAAAATTGAAATTCAATGGATAAAATTCTTTCGTGAAAACGGCCACAATCTTGTAAATAGCACAGATGGTGGAGAAGGATGTTTAGGGCGTAAATTTTCTCAAACAGCAATAACAAAAATGTCCTTGGCAGCCAAAGGCAATAAACGAAGATTAGGAATGAAAAATTCTGTTTGGCATAATGAACAAATATCTCTAGCCAATAAAGGTAGAAAATTTTCAGCCGAACACATAACAAATTTATCTAAAGCACAGCAAGCTAGATATTTAAAAGAGAGGACCATTTAAAAGTATGGCTTATAAGGCACAAGTAGAACGCTTGAACGAATGGGGCGCAAATTCTAATACTACTAAACAGTTAGGCAAACTTGGCCCAACTAACAACACCGGGAATTTCGGGACAATTTTGGACATGATTATAACCGCATTGAATGGTGGTTTTAGTTATGTCACATCCGCTTCCGCCACTAATGGTGTACTTCCGAGTGCTACTGCTTCTACATATGGCGCGCCGTTTGTAGTGTCACCAACTGCGGCAAATTCAACCGCAGTAAATGCTTCCACATTTCAAACTGCAAGCGTGTCCGCGCTAAAACTATCAGAAATTACTTTTGCAATCACTTGCGCCACAGAAACAATTACTGCGCAAGTAACTGTAACTTATAACGATGGTACTACTGCGGCAATCGCAACAAAAACTACTACATCAAGCACTACACTTACGTATGCAACAGCAGATTTAGTCGCGCTCTATGCAAATGGCAAGTATATTTCCAGCGTAGCGTGCGCAATTAAATCATCTATTAGTTCGTCAACTGCAACAGCAACCGTTACGGTATATGGTGATTCTACAATTGCCTCTGTGCAAATTCCAGCATTGGTCTAATAACTCCTAGGAGAAAAATATAAAATGTCAACTATCGCAGTAAATGATAATCCTTATGGAATGAAATCTGGTGGGTCCGTCTTTATTTACGGGCAAGCCGCAATTTCAGAAGGTATGGGTCCGGTCCAAACTGCCGGAACTGGCGGAACTATCGCTATTGATTGGTCTACCGGAAATCTACAAGAAATTCTTTTAACTGGAACTGGTATCACCGTTACCTTTACTGGTGCGTTACCGGGGCAAACTTGCGAACTATTAGTCAAACAGGATGCAACTGGTTCACGAACTATTACTACTTGGCCAACTATTAAGTGGGCTGGTGGTTCTGCGCCAACTCTAACTACTACCGCCAATAAGTCAGACATGATCGTTTTAAAATACGATGGTGCTAGCTTCTGGGGGATGGGCCTCTTTCAGAATGAGTAATTATGAAGAGTAAGGCCATACCAGCTACTACATCTCCTACAATAAGAGATATAGCTTGGGCAGCCGGTTTTCTAGAAGGCGAAGGATATTTTGGTTTGCATACCGGATTGTGGATAAGCGAACGTATACAAGCAAGACAAAATGATCCTGAATGTTTAGATCGATTACAAACTATTTTTGGCGGCTATCGATCTAAAATAACACAAAGATGCAACAAATTGTCTAATAAACCCACAATTGAAGATTGGGCAGTTTATGGCCCGCGAGCAAAAGGCATAATGATGACAGTGTTTCCTTTTATGTCTGCTAGACGAAAAGATCAAATTAAAGCTGTATTAGAAGGCCGCAAAATAAAAATTTATAAGGAAAGGTTGGAATAGATTAAAAATTCCTATGTACTACGATGTTGGCCAGCGAGCCATCACTACAAACGCTTCAGCAAACACGGAAACTGTCCGTGTGCAATTCATTTCCGGTTCGCAGAAACCAACTGTCAACCTAACTGGCGTTTTTGCTAACGCAGTAGGTTCAAGTGCAGGTGGTGGAGTGTTTACTGGTTCAACTTTTGGTACTGCTGGTTCAGTAGGTTCAGGAACCGCAGTAACCCCTAACAAGAAAAACCCCAATAACGCCGCATCTGGCACAGTTGTAAATAACAACTCAGGTGGTGCATTAACTGGTGGTTCAGGTACTCGTTCTGTTCGTATCACTGTCGGCTTCGCACAAACTGGTGGACAAGGCGGATGGATGGCGCTAACTCCTGATGCTGCAATTGCAGTATTGGCAAACGGTGGTACTAACGGTTACTTGGAGTTTGCAGACCTAGCAAATGGAACGTCACAAACGTTCAACTACGAACTCGAATGGTATGAACAGTGACCGATAGCTAACTATATAGTTAGCTATAGAATCCAATGGCAAATAAGCCTAAAGATAGAGAAAAACTTAATGCTTATCAGCGTGCTTATAGAAAAAAGCACGCTGATAAAATCAAAAAATGGGAAAAAGCTTG
>Ga0209168_10001457_pt1 | contig 18529 bp, 19 predicted proteins | sample Coa_R1_FD_187156 | JGI IMG/M metagenome (GOLD analysis project Ga0209168, IMG submission 187156) | Surface soil microbial communities from Centralia Pennsylvania, which are recovering from an underground coalmine fire - Coalmine... | ecosystem: Environmental > Terrestrial > Soil > Unclassified ... | reverse complement strand
CAGCTGCGGATTCCACCAGAGCTCGGGTACGGACAGCGGGGCGCGGGCGGCGTGATCCCACCGAACGCAACATTGATCTTTGATGTGGAATTGCTGGGAGTGCAGTAAAAGCAATTTCAGATTGAACGACCGCGGTAGTGTTCAAATCTGAATCCAGAATCTGAAATCTGCGATTGTCTTACGCTTTGACCACTTTGCCGCTGCGAAGGCAGGACGTGCAGACGCGGATGCGCTTGGTGGCGCCCTTCACACGGGCGTGCACCGGGCGCAGATTGACATTCCAGCGCCGGCGCGAGACGTTGTGCGCGTGGCTGATGATGTTTCCGAATTGCGGCTTCTTGCCGCAGATATCACATACTTGTGCCATTGACTACTCCAGGTAAGCTCTGAGGCTTAATCTCTAAAACATTTATTTTACCGGAGTTGGGCGGATTTCGCCAAGTCGCGGGGTAAAACCTTAAAACACAGAGGGCACAGAGGCACACAGAGTAAAGCCAAACTCGTGCGAAGACACTCAATCTGCGGGATCTTTCTGGCCTTGGCGCATGCCGAAGCGCTCTTCTACGACATTTAACTGGGGATCGAGGACGACGACCCCGGACAGCACCGGTCGACCGCTCTGTTCGGGATACACGAACCGCAGGTCCTTGAATCGCACCAGATAGCCACCCGATGGGAGTGGTTCGGTCTCCGTGATCGGGTATCTGGCCCAATCGAGGTAAACACGACCGAGATAAGACTTCTTCGCGGCGAGGGTGACGGGGGTCTCTTCCGGCTTGTAACGAACTTGCATTTCAGCCTGGGGATCGACTTCGGGAGTCAAGGAATCCACCGGCACGACCGCAAAGAGGTTTGTGGTTTCAATCACACCGCTCCAACGGAACGGACTCCACCAATAGGGATAGGCTGAGGCGCGAATGGGGTCGGCATTTTCGTAAGTGCGGGCCTGAAGGGCGTTCACTGCGCGGCGATGCTCGTAGTCGCGTCCTCCCCAATAAAAGATGATTCCGACAAGTGCGAGAGTGGCTCCGACGCGGCCGTAGGGTACTTTTCGGCGTGGGCCAATCTCGGTGACAATGAGATTGAAGAACGCGGGAGCCAATAGGCCGAGGATCAGCAAGCCGAGAATGACCGGATCGACGATGAAAACGATGTCCCAGGAAAACCATTTCTCCGAAAATGGCCAGAAGGGACGCACGCCATAGTTGTTGGTGAAGTCGAGGAGAACGTGGCTGAGGCCCGCGAGATAACTGAAGAAAAACAGCAGGCCCCAACGCGGCGTAAGACCGTACTTGTTCGGCTTGCGGCCCCCTAAGCGCCAGAGAACGTACATCAGGCCGACGACGACGGCAGAAACCAGGGCGATTCCAACAAAGGAGTGAGTAAAGCCGCGGTGATGAGCGAAGCCAAAGACCGGGTTCTTGATCTCGCCTAGTACGTCGATGTCTGGAGCTTCAGCGGCGAGGGTGATTGTGGCGGTCGCGAGCGCGGTTTTGCGATTCAATCCAGCGCGCCCGAGGCAGGCGCCGGTAAGGAAGTGAGTGAGAGGTTCCAAAGTAGATAGAGATTTCTAAGTCTCTATACGTATCTCCTCGTCGGCTAGTTTCTTGTCATTCTCGTCGGACCCGCTCAGTTCGAATGAATTCGTCGTCACGGCTTTTCCCTTCTCCACGCTGGTGATGACGTACGAGCAACCAAGCCAGTGGGCCTCGGCCAGGTCGGTGGGTGACCACCGTGCGGGATGGTCGGGATGGGAGTGATAAAAGCCTACGATATCCTCGCCACGTTCGCGACCGTGTTTTTGAATCAGGATCAATTCTTTCGGATCGATATTGTAGCGGTTGTGGGGTGAATCGTCGCGCGTGTTACCGCAGCGTGCGACCGAAGTCACGGTACGAACGCCGTCACCGTTCATTTGACCGAGCAGGACCCCACAACATTCGTTGGGATAAGTCTCTTCGCCATGGTGGCGAAGGGAGTGGTAATGGGAATCAGAGATTTTCAGCATTGACGATTTGCCATTGCCAATTGAAAAACGCGATCGTTGATTGGTGATTTCAGATTTTTGATTGAAAAACCGAGGCGGACATGAATCAATCATCAAAAATCACACAATTGTGAACTCATTCGTTCCAGAATCTCTCGCTCAAATACTTGTCTCCCGAGTCGCAGAGAATGGTGACGATCACCGCACGCTGGCCCTTGCGAAGAGTATGAGCCGTGTGCAAGCAGCCAGCGACCGCGGCAGCGGCTGAAACTCCAACCAACAAGCCTTCTTCGCGGGCGAGACGCTTGGCCATGGCATAGGCTTCTTCAGTGCTGATTGCGAGATCGGTATCGGCGAGAGAGGGATCGTAGATTCTCGGAATGATCGCGCTTGCCATGTGTTTTGCGCCCTCAATTCCATGAAACGAAGAATCGGGCTGGAGCGAAATGCATCGGATGCGAGGATTCAGTTCTTTGAGGCGGCGAGTGGTGCCGACGAATGTTCCGCTGGTGCCGAGCATGGAGACAAAATGGGTGATGCGTCCCTCAGTTTGTTGCCAGATTTCGTTGGCTGTGCCATGGTAGTGGGCTTGCCAGTTGGCGTTGTTTGAGTACTGGTCGGCGTAGAAATAAAGGTCGGGGTGTTTCGCTGCGAGTTCGCGGGCCAGGCGGATGGAGCCATCTGAACCTTCGCTCGGATCCGTATAGATAATGTTCGCGCCGTAGGCGTGCAGAATTCGTTTACGCTCGATCGAAACGTTCTCGGGCATACACAGGGTGACCGGAAAGCGTTCGGCGGCGCCGATCATAGCGTACGCAATGCCTGTATTTCCGCTGGTGGAGTCCAGCAGAATTTTACCGGATGTTAACTTACCCGCAGCGCGCGCTTGTGCGACGATGTTGGCCGCGGCGCGATATTTTACCGAGCCGCCGGGATTGAACCACTCGGCTTTTCCGAGGATTTCTACAGGAAGATTTGCGGCGATGCGAGTGAGGCGCAGCAGCGGAGTATCGGCAATGCGATCCGCGGCCAATTGGCCGAGAGGCCAATGTTGCTCGGAAATCGAGACTTGCGGCGCTTTGGCGGTGGTGCCGGGCATAAGATCGACGGGTCCGTGACCAACGTAATGGCGACGAATCGTAGTTGCTTAGATTATAAGAAGGTTTTGTTGGTTCCAAATAGATGAAGGGAACGTTTGGGACATCCCGGCATCTAACTTTGTGTTGAGATAAGGACAAGATGACCACGAAGGTGAGCGAACAACGAAGTTACGAAGACGCGCTGAGCTGGCTGCGCGAGCACGGTTTCGATTTGCTTGAAGCGCCTGGCACACAGGGACGGGTGTTTCTGAAGAAGTATAACGTTTCGGCGGCGATCCAGAAGAACGGCGGCGACGGCGTCAAGATATTTGCGTATCCCGGATATCTGATCGGCAGTGAGATCTCGAAGCTGGTCAACAAAGGGTATCAACAGGTGTTGAAGACCGCCAAGGGTGAAGTGGCCGCTACTGCCGATCATCTGAAAGCTTTGCAGCAATTCACTGAGGAATTGAAAGAAGGTTTGGGATTGCCGAGCTTGTATAACGAATCGCTGGGTACAGTCAGTGAAGCCTACCAGTACGATCGTGTCGAGAATCGCGACCAGCCTGTGGCTGCTCGTCCGAAGCGTCCGTGGGAGAAAGCGGGCGCAATGGCGGCGGCCGCCAGGAAGGGCAGAGCATAATTCACTCCGTCAGGTTTCAGAAAGCCGCCTGAAAGCAGGCGGCTTTTGCTTTTCTGCGTCTCGCTTCTTGCGCGCAAAATCCCGCCCCCACCGTTGTGTTATGCTCCGTTTCCGTCTCCAGCACGAGGTTTGAATGAAAAAGCGCTTCACGATCGTTGCGGTCATGGTAATGATGTGTTCGGCTTCTCAGGCCTTCAGTGAGAGTGACACGATTTCTGCGGTCAAAGAAGTTCTGCTGCGGCAGGTTGATGCCTGGAATCGCCACGAGCTCGAAGGATTCATGGCAGGGTATTGGAACTCGCCGGAACTGACATTCTTCTCGGGCACCGACCAGACATCAGGGTGGCAGCCAACCTTGGAACGGTATCGCAAGAGGTATCAAGGCGAGGGTCGCGAAATGGGAAAGCTGGAGTTTTCCGACCTGAAAATCGAGGCGCTCGGACCGGATTCAGCGTTTGTGCGAGGGCAATGGCATTTAACGATGTCGGACGGAAAGACACCGCATGGAATTTTTACACTGATCTTTCGCAAATTCCCTGATGGCTGGAAGATCGTGCACGACCATACATCAGCCGCGCCGGAATAATCTGCACGGAAGGAAGTGCGCGTCCTACACATTCTCGTCGTAAAGCCGTATTCTGGTTCTCTCGCAAGTCATGAACTCATTTCGTCTTTATGCAGCAGTACTTGGCGGAGCTGGCCTGCTCGGCGTCTCGTATTTGCTATTACGCCGGAAGCCTGTCACAGCAGATCAGCTCGAGCAGCAGCGCCGGGCATGGCTCGACCAGGTTGGCCGCATCACGGACGGAACGGTCATTGAGGTAAACGAAAACGACCGCGATGAGCACCAGACGTCGATATTTCTGGTGTTTCAGTATGACGTGGCCGGAGTCTCGTACGAAGCCTCACAGGACGTGACCTATCTAAGACACCGCATCAATCTGCATTCATGCCGGCTGGGATTGCCGACGTCGGTGCGCTATGATCCGCAGAATCCGGGGAACTCGATCGTGGTATCGGAGCGGTGGATTGGCTTGAGGCAGTAGAAGCCGTGGTGAGTCTCTCGTCGTCGTGCAAAAACCAGATTCCTCGTCGCCAGCGCTCCTCGGAATGACAATCAGAAAGCACAAGGTTCCTCCGCTGCGCTCGCTTCGGTCGGGATGAGAGGGGGGCTAGCTGCCAGCGGCGAAGCCGCCGGTCTGGGCGACGGTCAAGCGCAGATACTTGTGGGGGTTGACGGGCGTGTCGTTGATGCGAACTTCGTAGTGGAGGTGCGGACCGGTGCTGCGCCCGCTCAGGCCAACGAAACCGATGGTATCGCCGCGATGGATGTATTGACCTGAACTCACCGCGAAGTTTGCGAGATGGCCGTAACGAGTGGTGATGCCATGGCCATGGTCCAGGACGATGGCTTTACCGTAGCCACCCATGAAGTCGGCGAAGACCACAATGCCGTCGGCCGGGGCCAATATAGCTTGGCCATAGGATGCGGAGATATCGACGCCGCTGTGGAATGCGCCCTCACCATTGAACGGGTCAGTCCGCTCGCCAAACGATCCCGTAACCGGGCCTTCCACGGGCCAGAGGCTCGGCGCAGAGTTCGCCCGCAACCAGTCCGCGGGAGTGACATTGCGGGTCAAGCCGAGTGTGATGCCGGTGGTTGCTGCGCCGCTCAGAGCAGTGTCTTTGAGGGTGTAGAGGCGATCGAGGGAGGAGTTGACTTGAGAATCCTGAATGGCGTCTGTCGCCGGGGTCAGAATCGGGTCGGTCTTAAGGCCGTAGAGCGACGAAACCTCGCTGGCTAACGACCCTAAAGAAGCAACCTGAATGTCGCGCTCCTTTGCGACTTGTTCGAGGCGCGAATAACGGTTTTTCAGTTCGTCTTTCTGGGCGCGTAACTCATTGAAGTGCGAGACCTTCAACAACATACGCAGATAAGAGCTGGCAATTCCGGTCAGGCTGAGAGCCCCAATAGCCGCGCCTGCGACTAATACGTACAGGTAATGAACTGGAATGGGAATCTTGCGGAGTTGACCATCCTCCCCGCGTGCGACAAAAAGTATGTAAAAGCGCTTACGCAATACTTTCCTTTCCTGTAATCAGGATCAAAATGGCGGCAGGTTCACCGCGCCGAATCAACGCGAATCCTGATCTCGCCGCAGCCTTCCCTGCCCGGGAATCAGGCCTACGACGCTTCGTTCCTACCGGAACCAGGCTGGACTCGAAACTCTAACTGTCTAAGTCCTAGAAGGATTTAGCAGTTAGCTCGGCCAAAGTGTAAGGAGACAGCTTCGCAACGGTACCAAACGGGAGTTGGCTCTGTCAATGACGCATGGCACCTAAGTTGGGGTTACGAAGGATAGGTATGCACCATCGTCCAATAAGCCAAGGGTCGGGCTGTTTCCGGCTGGTTACCAATGATTACTCTGGTAGGCCTACAAGAATAGTCAAAGAGCATTAAAAGCTGGCTAAGCCAGGTTCCGTTCCGCACGGAATAGAAGCTAGATGAAGGCCACGGGACGGGGAGTTGCCTGCAGGGAGCGGGGTTCGAGGGGCCAATCATATATATTCAACGCGTTGACCTTGAGCGAAAAATCGCTGATCGCGAGCATCCGGGAGCAAGCGCGTCCCGGAAAAAAGATTGTTGCGGGCATCGGGGATGATTGCGCCGTGCTGCGGATTCCGGCCGGGCATGAGGCGCTGGTCACGACCGATTTCAGCCTGGAAGGTATGCACTTCCGGCGTGAATGGCATGCCCCTGAGGTGGTCGGGCATCGGTGCTTGACGCGCGGGCTGAGTGACATCGCGGCCATGGGGGGCGCACCGATCGCCGCGTTCTTGTCGCTGGCATTGCCGCGCAGCCTCACTCGGAGTTGGGTAGAGCGGTTTCTAAAGGGTCTGCTTGGCCTGGCGGATTCGTTCGGACTAACGCTCGCGGGTGGAGATACGGCGGAATCACCGAATGGAGTTCTGGTAGACATTGTGGTCGTGGGATCGGTGCCGAGGGGTAAGGCGATTCGGAGATCGGGAGCGAAGCCGGGGGATCGTATTTATGTGAGTGGGGGGTTGGGTGCATCGGCGGCAACTCTGGAGCTCCTGCGGTTGGGGAAAAAATTGCGGGCGGCGGACTATCTGCAACATTTTCGTCCGATGCCGCGGGTCGAAGTCGGGCGCGGGTTGCAGGAAAAAGGACTGGCCTCGGCGATGATTGACATCAGCGACGGGCTGTCGACGGATTTGCATCACATCTGCTCGGAAAGCGAAGTGGGGGCAGAAATCCGGACGGCTGCGATTCCGCTTGCGAGAATCGGGAAGGCCAGACGTCAAGTCGAGATGAAGTTTGCACTCCACGGCGGAGAAGATTACGAGCTGCTGTTTACGGCTCCGCGGAATAAGACGGTGCCAAAGCAGATCGCTGGAGTGGCAACGACAGAAATCGGGCGGATCACGCGAAGGAAGCATGTTGTGCTCATCGATGAAAAAGGTGTGAGAGACCTGCCGGCACAGGGGTGGCAGCATTTCCAGAGGTCGGAGTAGGACGCAACCTGTGCTATGCTGCGGCCAAATGGACACCGGCTATGGAATCCAGGCATGCGATTCGCGCATATCTCGCTGAAGCTATACGGTTCTGGGAACCGCGCCGATTCGCTTACAACCTGATTCTTGCGAGCGTAACGGTCATCTGGTTTTGGCTTGGCTGGTCACATTTCCGCCTCGTACTTTTTCATTGGCACCTCATGCCGGCGTTATTGATTCTCGCGGCTGCCGCGAACGTTTGTTACAGCGGTGCGTACCTCGTCGACGTTCCATTGCAGTTTTCAACCTTTCATGCCGCATGGCGTCGTCGCAGATGGCTTTTGTGGGTGGCGGGCATGCTACTGGCGGTCCTGCTTGCGTCCTATTGGATCAACGATGAGATTTATCAGGGAGTTGGTTCGTTGCGATTGAACACACAGCGTTCAGCTGACCTCATCCAGTCCATCTAGATTCACGGCTCCGCTGTCTCAGGCCCTGATGACTTTAGTGTTACTCAAGGCTTGTCTTTTGTGTAAACCCGTTGCCTCAGCCGTATAAAGTAGCCGTATGAAGTTCCTCCGACTCACTTTTCTCTTCTCAACCGCGCTGCTGTTCAGCGTGAGCGGATTTGCTCAATCGAGCAGCGAGCCAAGGGTGAACGACGATTTTGTTCACAAGCAATTCGGCGACAACTGCTCGATGATCGGGATGCCCTCAATCAAGGCCGATCTCGACGGTGATGGCGTCGAAGACATCGTGATTCCGGCGCGCTGCAAGAAACCGATGATGGACCAGGCCGAGCAGAATTACATCGTGGTCGATCCGTATGACGCCTTCTTCGGTTACGACAACCCGAAGATCACCACCCAGTTTGCCTCGGAAGATCCGGAGCGGCGTGGATTCTCTTTGTTGGTCATTCACGGGGTCGGGGACGATGCATGGTACGCGAACACACCGAAAGCAAAGTTCTTAATTGTCAACCTGCCGTTCCGCGATATCTACGTGAAGAAAATTACGGTGCGGAAGAAGAGCCACATGGCGATTTATGTGGAGGAAACCGGCGGCGACTCGATGACGTCAGTGCTGGTATGGGATGGCAAGAAGTATCGTTATTCGCCGATGGGTTCAAGCATGGAGTAAGAGTCTGCAACAAATAAGGACGGACGCAGGGCCCGTCCTTACTATTTTCCTAGATATTCCGACCTAAAGTTCTAAGTGAAAAACATCCACGATCTGAAAATTGGCGCGGTTTAAAAGGATCACGTGTCCTCCCAGGAGGACGTGAGCACAGTCGGGTGGCGGAGGCGGCAAAGCCCTCTCGAGCTCCGGCGGGCAAGGATAGTACTTCTTGCGCAATCCCGGTGGAAGTGTTCCGCGCACCACGATTTGTCTTTCCAGTCCAGGTGGAAGACGGTCCCGCTTCGCCAATCCAGGCGGCAGATGATCGCGGTGATCTTGGTACCAGTCGCGCATGGCATAGCGGTGTTGATCGCGATAAAAATCGTGCCCATGGTCGTCGCGATCATAGTCGTGGTAGCGATCCTTGTCATGGCCGTGTCCATGACCGTGTCCATGATCACCTTCATCCTGCGCGAAAGCTGACGCCGCGCCTAACGCGAATGTTAATGCTGCAATGAGAACCAACCATCTTCCCCAGCGCATGAGTTCCTCCTACGGATCAGTAACAGGGTAACGAGGCACCGACACCGTCGCAACGCACAAGAGTACGTGGCCGAGTTTATGGCAATGACTGTCCGGCAGAGTTCGCCACGCGTTCACGGTCTGCAACTGTGCGCCACGACTATAATTTGTACGCCATGAATCTTGAAGAAAAGTTGGCTGAACTGAAGAAGCGCGACCAGCTGGCGGAAGACGGCGGCGGCGCGCAACGGCGTGAGCGTCAACACAAAGAAGGCAAGATGTCAGCGCGAGAGCGGATTGAGTTCCTGCTCGACGAAGGCACGTTTGAAGAGACCGACAAACTGGTGACGCACCGCTGCACTGATTTCGGAATGGCCGAGCAGAAATATTATGGCGACGGCTTCATCACGGGATACGGGCGAATCGAGGGGCGTGTGGTCTTCGTATTTGCCCAGGATTTCACGGTTTTTGGCGGGTCGTTGTCGGAGGCCAACGCGGGAAAGATCGTAAAGATCATGGATCTGGCGGCGAAGATGGGAGCGCCGGTCATTGGGCTGAATGACTCGGGCGGAGCGCGCATTCAGGAAGGAGTTTTGTCGCTGGCGGGTTATGCCGACATCTTCCTGCGAAACACGATGTACAGTGGCGTGGTGCCTCAGATTTCCGCGATCATGGGGCCATGCGCGGGCGGCGCGGTATATTCGCCGGCGATTACGGATTTCATTCTGATGGTGGACAAGACGTCGTACATGTTCATTACCGGGCCTGACGTGATTAAGACGGTGACGCATGAAGAAGTCACAAAAGAGCAACTAGGCGGGGCAGGGACGCACAACGAGACTTCCGGCGTGGCGCACTTCATGGCGCACGATGATGCGGAATGCCTGTCGATGGTGCGCGAGCTGCTGAGCTTTATGCCGTCGAACAATGTCGACGATCCGCCACGCAAGGCTTGCACCGATCCGGTGGACCGGACGATCGCGGCGCTCGACACCATCGTGCCGAGCCAGTCGAACCTCCCGTACGACATAAAGGATGTGATCGATGCGGTGGTGGACGACGGCTATTTCTTTGAGGTGCAGGAGCACTTCGCGAAAAATATCGTTGTGGGGTTCGCGCGTCTGAATGGACGGCCAGTGGGCATTGTGGCGAATCAACCGGCATTCCTGGCAGGCACGCTGGATATTAATGCATCCATCAAGGGCGCAAGGTTTGTGCGCTTCTGTGACTGCTTCAACATTCCGCTGGTGACGTTTGAAGATGTGCCGGGATTTCTGCCGGGAACGAACCAGGAGTATGGCGGGATCATCAAGCACGGGGCCAAGCTGCTCTTCGCATTTGCCGAGGCCACGGTGCCGAAGATTACAGTGATTACGCGCAAGGCGTATGGGGGAGCCTATTGCGTGATGGCGTCGAAGCACATTCGCACGGACGTGAATTACGCGTGGCCGTCGGCGGAAATTGCGGTGATGGGGCCGGAAGGGGCCGTGGACATCGTCTATCGGCGAGAACTGGAGCGCGCCGAGAATCGCGAGGAGATGCGGAAGAAGAAAATCGACGAATTCCGAGACCGATTTGCCAATCCTTATGTTGCGGCGGACCGCGGATTCGTGGACGCAGTTATCCAGCCGAGAGATACGCGGAAGAAGCTGATCCAGGCGCTGGAGATGCTGGATACGAAAAGGGATAAGAACCCGCCGAAAAAGCACGGAAATATACCGCTGTAGAGAAGATCCCTTAAAAGGAGCCCGACATGGAAGACTCCATCAGAAGCCTTGGCATGGAATTGGGGAACCGGGCGCTAAAGCGCAACTGGGCCGGGGTTCACGAATTGTTGGCACCGTGGCTCCGCAACAAGGTCAGCGACGATGATGTGCGCGTGTTCTTTGAGGACGGCTATCGGGAGATTCTCCAGCAAAGCGGAATCCAGGAGTTGCACTATCCCGAATACCCGGAGCCCGAGGTGGATGGGAACGATTTCACCAATGCCACAGAGCTTCGCGAACCGATCGAATTCGAGCAGAACAAGGTGCGCCCGGTGCCGCCGGAAGTGACCGACGAGAACATGAAGTACTGGATGAGTATGCAACTGCAGTGTTCGGAAGAGCAGATGGAGAAGTTGGGACTGGATTATCTCGCTGAAGTCTGGATGGCCATTGTGGAAACGCAGGAGGGGCTGCGAGTGGGATATTGGAGCCAGGGAGCGTACTGAGAGTGCCTGAGCTGCGCTCGGCTGGGCAGATGAGGACACCTGCCCCTACGTGTTTTGTGCAGAAATAAAGAGTCCCGAGGTGGTGTTGAGCCCATTCGTCTCGGCCAGTAGCTCGCGTTCGCCCCTTGCCGACCTGCGGTCGTCACTCACCTTGCGGCTCGTAACAGTTGCGATCTTTGCTCGGGCTCCGGGCTCACCGCCAACCGGATAAACCTGCTCAACGCCTCGGGACTCTATCCTGCCTTTGACATTGTGTTCTCGTTCGCCTCGACCAGCGCTTGGCTATAGACCCTCGCTTGCCCTCCTTTTCATCTTGCGATGGAAGGTGACTTCGCTTGAGCCCCGGACGCCGCACCAACCGGGAAAACTTCAGAACGTGTCAAAGAACGATTATGTTTTTATCAGCTTTATTTTCTGCGTCAACGAAAAATACGCGTGCGCATCTCGTTTGAATCGATGGATGTGCAGCGACTCCACAAGGCAGTGACGAAAAATAGTGCAAGTGGAGCGAAGGTCTGATTATTGAGGCAAGCGAGAGGCGCGAATTTGTTGCGCTCGGCGATCTCCGAGCATCCGCGTTGATCGGCGAATCGTAAATGTGGAAATCGGCTAAAAGCCGCATCAGTCGTGCGGTGTATCTTGACGCTCAGAGTTCCTCAAACACCAATTGGGCTACAATGTTGGGCGATTTTTGCCGGAGGTCGGTATGAGAACTAAGACGCGAGCACTCGCAATGGCATTCTTCATGGTCGCCGCCTTCGCTGTCCAATCGATCCAGGCCCAGACGTTCATGGTTGTTTTCACCTTCACGAACACGAACCAGGGTGAGCAGCCGGACGCGGGATTGATTCGCGACTCAGCCGGGAACTTGTACGGAACCACGCAATATGGCGGCACGCGTGGAGGGTACGGGACGATTTTCCGACTGGATTCCCAGGGGAATGAAACAGTTCTGTACAGCTTCGCTGGAGAGCCGGATGGCGAGGACCCTTACGCACCGTTGGTTGCGGACGCCGGGGGGAATTTGTATGGCACGACTCTCTATGGCGGGACGGCGGGGGGATACGGAACAGCATTTCAGTTTTCAATGGCTGGAAAGTTGACCCTATTGCACAGTTTCGGGTCAAACCCGGATGGAGCCGATCCGTATGGAGCATTGGTCGCCGGAGCTCCGGGCACCGGCTACGGCACAACCCAATATGGTGGCGATGCCGGCGGCTTTGGGACGGTGTTTAAGCTGGACAAGACAGGGGCGACGGTAATCTATAGCTTCGGTGGGACGCCGGATGGCGAGGATCCAAAAGCCGGTCTGGCGAGGGACGCATTTGGCAATCTTTATGGCACGACAGAATTCGGCGGCACGGCAGGTGGGTTTGGCACGGTATTTAAGCTCGACCCCAAAGGCAAGTTAACTCTCCTTCACAGCTTCGCAGGGACACCCGATGGAGAGAATCCGTTTGCCGGCCTAGTTGCTGATTCGGCTGGAAACGGATACGGCACGACACGGTATGGTGGTACCGCGGGCGGGTTCGGAACGGTTTTCAAACTGGACAGAACCGGCCGCTTCAGCGTGCTGTACAGCTTCGCGGGGAATCCCGACGGAGAGAATCCGTTGGGACCGGTGATCGTGGATACAGCGGGAAATTTGTATGGCACGACCTACTACGGCGGAACGTTCGGGTACGGAACGGCGTTCAAGTTGGATACTGGCGGGAAACTCACTGTGCTCCATAGTTTCAATGAATCGCCGGATGGAGGGCATCCGATCGGCGGATTAATCATGGATTCTGCAGGCAATCTCTATGGAACCACAAGCGACGGTGGCGATTTGAGTTGCGGATTTTTTGGATGCGGGACGATTTTTGAGATCACACCGTAAGGCTGCAACGCATAGCTGAGGCTAACCCGTGGGCTCATGAGTTCTTCATTGCAGCGAAACTGCTGCTGAAAATCTCGCGGGGGCAAGAAAGCCCGCGCTACATGAGCAAGAGCGCGGGCCATCAGGATGAAAAATTGATCTAGTCTCGTCCGTCTGGATCGGGCCGCGGGATGCGGCCTTCACTGTCCCAGAACTGGTAGGTGCCGTGGTCGGACTTCGCATTCGGCAGAGGCTTGTCGTTCGCCGAACTCAACTGCGGACCGGTTCCTTCCTCGAGAAAGCCGGCCTGGTTGGTAGCGATCACCTCGAAGAACTTACCGCTTCGAGGAGCAAGTGCCCCAGCAAACACGCCGAAAGCTTTTCCGTTGACGTAAGAGGTCGAGATGTAATCTCCAACCATTAATCCGAGCGTAGTGGAAGGCAGCCAATTATTGTTCATTCCTGTGCCCAGGACTTTACCCGCCGTCCAGGTTTTTCCTCCGTTCGTGGAGGACATAATGCCGATGCTCAAATTACAAGTGGACTGGCTGCAGTTGGCGACGGGATAGTAATAAAACGTCACCGCCAGGTGCGCGTTTGCTCCCGATGTAGAAGGATCGACAGCGAGTCCCGGAATGAAATGGTCGACGGTGCTGGTGACAGGATCGGCGGGAACACGGCTAACCGAGGACCAATGAATCCCATCGGAGGAACTGCTCAGAACGATGTCGTTGGAGGAGCAGTTGGAGCGAAAACGGCAATCCCACCAGACCACATACACATTGCCAGCGCCATCGACTTCGGCGGACGGTAACTCGTAAACGGCGCGCAAGTTGCCAGCCACCTGATGACTAGTGACGAAAGAGACGGTGCCGAGATTGCCCCAACTCTTGCCGCCATTCGATGAGGTGAAAACGCCGATGGCTCCGTTGAAGGACAGGAATGGAACAACGACGTTTCCATTAATCTGGACCACGGGCTGGCCACCCAAACCAATGGCATTATTGATGACTGCAGGCGCACTCCAAGTCTGGCCGCCATCGGTGGAGGTGCTCATTTCGACCTGATCGCCAATTCCGGCATCCTCGTATTCGACGTAGCAATGGCCGTAAAACGGGCTCTTGCTGTTGCTGTCGCAAGCGACCCAGTCTTTATCGGAAAAAGCGGCCGAGTTCTCGACAGTGACTGGGTTGTTCCAGGTGATGCCGTCGCTCGAGCTGCTAACGAGAACGGCGACACCGATGGCATTCGTGATTGCGATCGAGCCGATCAGCCACTTTCCGTGCGCGGCGTCATAGGCCACCGATGCGTCACTCGCGGCTGTGTACTGGCCGCCCTTGTAGAACTGTGTGATGCCGGGCAAGAAGCCGTGGGTCCAGGTGGATCCGCCATTTGTGGAAGTGGCGAAGCCGATGTCGGAAGAGCCACCGTCGGAGATACGGCCCGTTTGGAATGCCGACACAATGGTTGAACCGAACGCGAAGGTGTCCGGCTCCACTTCGGTCGCGTGCTGGCTGCTTGGATTGGTAAAGGTATCAGAACTGAGTTCGATGAGCCCCTTTTGTGCCTGGGCCGCGGTTATCCATAGTGAAATGGTGATCACGCTGAATATGAAACGTGTCTTCAACATTGCGATTCTCCTTGGTGCTGGAAATCATGCCGGAAAGAAAGAGCCGCCGGATATGGCTTCCCGGCGGCAAGATATGCAGGTGTCATCGCGAGAACCTTACTTCTTGGACATGGATTTGCGTGGGATCGGGTATTCACCATCCAAATCGTAGAACTTCCGTACCTTGTCGCCCTTGATGCCGGGAATCGGCTTCTCCCCCGCGGAACTGTAGGTTGGTTCATTGGCCGAAACCAGCAGCGGCGATGAGGTCGTGTACATTTCCTGGTTGAACTTGCCGTTCGAAGGGGCTTTCGCCACCGCAAATACGCCAAATGGATTGCCGTTCACATAGGACGTGCCGAGATAGTCGGCGACCATGTATCCGGAGAAGGTGTTTGGCAGCCAGCTGATACTCATCGGTCCAGCCAGAACCTTGCCGGCGGTCCAGGTCTTGCCAGCGTCTTGTGAGGTGGTGAAACCGACGTAGAGCTGGCAGGTGGAGAAGCTGCAATTCGTGTTCGAGTAGGCGTAGGTAGTAACCGCGAGGTGGGCGGATGCGCCCGAAGTATTGAGATCGACACCCAAGCCCGGAATAAAGAGGTCGATGGGGCTACTGGTTGCAACGACTGGAATGCGTGCCGGAGACGTCCAGTTCGTTCCGTTGCTTGAGGAGCTGATGACCAGGTCGTTGGCGTTGCAATTAGGCCGGAAACTGCAATCTGACCACACAACATAAATGTTGCCCGCGCCATCCTCGGCCGCCGAGGGCAAGCCGGCACTGCGCAGACCGCCAGCTTCGCCGTGCTGATTGACCGGGCCGATGTTGACGCTTGAGTTCCAGCTCTGGCCACCGTTGGTGGAGCTGAAGGCTGCCATCTCGCCGGAGTTAAAGCTGAAAATCGGTACGACCACGGTGCCGTTGGGTCGCACCAAAGGCTGGCCGCCGATGCCAAACAAGCTGTCGGCTGTATTTTTTGCCGTACCCCAAGTCTGGCCGCCGTCGGTGGAAGTACTCATAAAGACCAGGTCGCCATCTGCAGGGCTGTCCCATTCGACATAGCAATGGCCGTAGAAGGGGCTGGTCGAAGTGTTATCGCAAGTGATCCAGTTCTTGTCGGAGTTAATCTCGGTGACAATCACGGGATTACTCCAATTGAGGCCGTCAGTGGACCGGCTGACCGCGACGACGTCGTTGTTGCCGATGGGAAGCGTGCAAATCATCCAGACCCCGTGGGCAGCGTCATATATGACGGCCGCGTCGCTGGCTGCCGAGTTCGTTCCATTTTTGTAGTTGACGGTAAGGCCCGGAAGGTAGCCGGCGGTCCAGGTTTTGCCGCCGTCGGTGGAGGTGGAAAAGCCGATGTCGGAACCGCCTCCGCCAAAGATGCGACCTACCTGAAAGGCACTAACGATTGTGTTGCCCCACGCGTAGGTATCGGGCTCGACTTCAGTGGAATGCTGTGCGTCGGTATCCGTGAAGGCATCGTTACTGATTTGTTTAAGAGGCAATTGGGCGTACGCCGGAGCGATGAGTGCAAGAGTGAAGGCTAGAACGATCAGGAAAGCAAAGCTATACCTGGGGTTTGGGAGCGTCATCAAGGTGTCCTCTTACGCTGGGAGATTGACATCCGCGAAGCCGTCGCGACTGGAATGGGGAGAACATTCTCCAGCGCAACGAGGCGCGGTAGTAGTCGAGCGTGCACGCGAACATACACTGTAGACTTGCGGCATGTCAATGTGCAGGATTTTTCACAAATGATGGCAGATCAGGCGAAACACCAGACACAAATTGTTGAGTGTTCGAATCAGATTGGGGCCGAATTCGGAAGCCGGGAAAGCGGCTGCTAGGATAGCCTCGTGTCATTGCTCGAAGTTCAGAATCTCACCGTGGAATTTCCCGCGAGGGAGCAAGCTAGCACACCTCTGAGTCCACAAACCTTAGTGGCGGTGCGCGAGCTTAGCTTCACGATTGCGGCAGGCGAAGTTTTGGGATTGGTTGGTGAGTCAGGTTCAGGAAAATCTCTTACGGCACTGGCGTTGATGCGCCTGCTGCCCGGTGCAGCTCGCGCGCGAGGAGACATCTATTTCACGAATGGAAGTGGTGTGGCGCAGCCACTGCTGAAGATTGGAGAAGACGAGATGCGCAGGTTGCGGGGTGCGCGGCTCGCCATGATTTTTCAGGAGCCGATGACGGCACTAAATCCGGTGATGCGGGTCGGCGACCAAATCGCGGAAGCGTTTGCCATCCATTCAAAGGTCGGGAAAAAGCAGGCATGGGACCGCGCCGTCGAGGCGATGCAAGAGGTCGCAATTCAGGATGCGTCACGTCGGGCCCGCGACTATCCACATCAGCTTTCGGGTGGCATGCGGCAGCGAGTGATGATTGCGATGGCGATTGTGAACCGGCCTCAGTTGCTGATTGCAGATGAGCCGACTACGGCGCTGGATGTCACCATTCAGGCGCAGATCCTAGAATTGTTGGGGCATCTGCGCGAGAAGTTCGGGCTCGCGATGCTTTTCATTTCGCATGATTTGGCGGTGATTTCACAGGTAGCGGACCGGGTTGCCGTAATGTATCTAGGAAATCTTGTAGAGTTGGGTTCGAAGCGAGACATTTTTCAATCGGCCATTCACCCGTACACTCGCGGGCTTTTGAACGCGATGCCGACGTTAAAGACCGAGCGGGATCAGCCGCTGAAGACAATCGAGGGCACGGTCCCGCCGCTGCATGCAAGCCCTCCGGGATGTCCATTTGAGCCGCGATGCGAACTGCGAGTGAACGACTGCAGTCGCGGTCTTCCCGCACTGCGTGAGGTGGGGCCGGGACACTGGGCGAGGTGTCCTGTGGTGACAGGTCCATCAACGAGTTGATCCCGCCGGATTTTTCACTCGCTAAAAGCAGGCGAACCAGATCGGTTTAGCGCGCACTGACGCGACTGCAGGTCTATAATGCCCATTCTGTTGGGTGACCATTGCACGTTCTTCTACTAAGCGACATACACAGCAACCTGGAAGCCTTGGAGGCATGTCTCGCCGTCGCGCATGGCTACGACGTGGTCGTGAACCTTGGCGATATCGTCGGGTATTGCGCGAGTCCGAACGAGGTGATCGAGCGGTCGCAGCAGTTGGGGAAAATCTTCATCCGCGGCAATCACGACAAGGCGGTATGCGGGATTATGGAGTTGGAGGATTTCAACCCAGTGGCGGCTCTGGCCGCAGAATGGACGAGAGCGAATCTGACTGCCGAAAATCTGGAATGGCTGCGTGCGTTGCCGCAGGGACCGGTGCAGATCGACGGGCTCGCCGGAATGCAGTTCGTCCATGGATCGCCGGTTGATGAGGACGAATACGTGGTCACGGTGCGCGATGCAGTGGAACCGATCATGGTCACATCGGCGGAAGTGACATTCTTTGGACACACGCATCTGCAGGGGTCATTCATGGCCAATGGTACTCACCTCGATGCGTTCAGGCCGGAATACAGGAGTTTGGGCCGGCATGAGACGGTGGACTTTCCGCTAAGAAAAGGCATGCGTTTTCTGGTGAATCCAGGTTCGGTGGGTCAGCCGCGAGATGGGGATTGGCGAGCCGGTTTTGCGGTATTCGACTCGGAGAGCCGAATTGTGACCTTTCATCGGGTGCCTTACAACCTGAAGGCAGCCCAAGACAGGATCATTGCGGCGAATCTTCCGCCGAGGTTAGCCACGAGGCTGGCGGCGGGAAGGTAGTCTCTTCGTGAACGGCTCCCTCTGATAATCTTTCGACGATCATGAATCACAAAATATGGACGATGTGGGTGGTGCTTCTGGCAGTTTTTGCCACGTCTCAAGAGAGCACGTCACCTGCGGTGCGCAACTTCCGGCAAGCCGCCATCTCGCCTGACGGGAAACGCGTGGCTTGGGTAGAGGATTCGGTGAACGGATCGGGCGAAGTGTCGGGTTCGGCGATTTATGTGTCAGATATTCGTGGGAACTCAAAGCATCA
>Ga0209168_10001454_pt1 | contig 18538 bp, 18 predicted proteins | sample Coa_R1_FD_187156 | JGI IMG/M metagenome (GOLD analysis project Ga0209168, IMG submission 187156) | Surface soil microbial communities from Centralia Pennsylvania, which are recovering from an underground coalmine fire - Coalmine... | ecosystem: Environmental > Terrestrial > Soil > Unclassified ... | reverse complement strand
ATGCACTCGAGGAAGGAATCGATCTCCGCCTTGAGCGCATCCCCGGGCTCCAGGCTCTGCTCCTCGATGATCACCGGCAGCTCGCCCGGCTGCGGCGGCTCGGCGCGTTTGCGGATCAGCGTGACGATCTTCTGCTGCAGGTCGAGCGACAGATAGGCGTCGTCCTCGAAGACACGCAGCTTGCGCTCGGTCTTGAGGCTGACGCGCGAGGCGGTGACGTTGGCGACGCAACCGCTCGCGAAACGGATGCGCGCGTTGGCAATGTCGATCTCCTCGGAAAACACCGGCGTGCCGACCGCGTCGATGGCGCTGATCGGGGCGCCGACGATCGTCTGCACGATGTCGATGTCGTGGATCATGAGATCGAGCACCACGTTCACATCGGTGCCACGCTCGCGGTAAGGCGCGAGCCGGTGACATTCGACGAAGCGCGGCGCCTTCAGGTGGGGCATGGCCGCGAGGATCGCCGCGTTGAAGCGCTCGAGATGCCCGACCTGCAGGATCCGGCGCCCGCGCGCGGCGAGCGCGATCAGCTCGCGCGCCTGGCTTGCGGTCTCGGTGATCGGTTTCTCGACCAGCACGTGCGCTCCGTGCTCGAGGAACTCCCGCGCAATCTCGAAATGCGCCGGCGTCGGGGTCACGACGCTCACCGCATCCACCGCGCCGAGCAGCTCCCGATAGTCCCCCACCGCGCGGGTCTTGAGCTCGGCGGCCAGCATCTCGCGCGCCTCGGCTCGGCTGTCCGCCACTGCCGTGAGCTCACAGCCCTGCGCTTGCGCGTACTTCTGAGCGTGAAAACGGCCGAGGTAGCCGACCCCGATGACCGCGGCTCTGATTTTCTGCATGAGGACGTTATTATGCCCGCCGCGCATGGCAGCCACCCCCCCGACCGGCAGTCCCGGACCCCTCGAGCGCCTCAGACGCGTTCCAGGCTCCTTCGCGGCCCTTTCCCGGACGCAGCGCGAGCTGATCGCACTCGCAGCGGCCGTCGCCTTCGGCGTGCTGGTGATGCCGCTGCTGATCTGGCTCGCCGGCAACCGGGCGCTCGGCCCCTACACCCATGGCGACAACCTCAAGGGGGGCCCCTGGGCGCTTTTCGCCGATTATGTCGTCGGCCTCGCGCACGGCTCGGCGGTCTTCTGGCTGGTGGCCCTGGGACCGGCCTTCCTCCTGCTTCTGATCCGGGGGTTCCTGGCGCTCCTGCGCGCCCTGCCGCCGCCACGTCGCGGCTGAGCGCTGAACGTGCGCCCGGGGGCTCAGGTCGGCCAGTAGAGCCACAGCGCCAGGGCAAAGACCACCGCCGTTGCGGCGTGCGCCGCCCCGCGCCAGCGCGAGGTGCGCGCTTCGCCGATGAAGCTGGCAAACGAAACGCCTGCGAACACGGAAAAGACCAGGATGGCCCGTATCAGGTGGGAATGCTCCGGCGCGAAGCGCTGCTCGTCCTCCGGCAGCAGCAGGATCACGATCCAGGTCATGATCAGGCCGCTCGCCAGAGCGACCGCCGAGCCGGCCAGGATGCCAAGGAGGGCTGTCAAAGGCTTCATGGCTGTGAGCACCGCACTTGCTAAAGGCGAACCGTACGCTCTAGCCTAGCTCCAAGAGTGTATGGAAACCCGCGAGTCGACCCGATGACAGAATCCCTGCGCCGCTCCTCCGGATGGATCACCGCCTGCCTGCTGGCGCTCACCGCGCTGGCCCTGGCCGGCTCGGTGCAGGCCCCGGCAAGCCCTTCGCTCCTGCCCGCCGGAGCGATCGCCCCGACCGATAGCCAGCGCGCCACGGCCCGCAAGGTCGGGCGGCTGCTCGAGGAGTACCACTACAGCCACGCCCCCATCGACCGCAAGATGTCGGACCTGGTCTTTCAGCGCTATCTCGAGTTCCTCGATCCGCAGCACAGCTACCTGCTGGCCTCGGACATCACCGACTTCGGCGCCTATCGCTACCAGTTCGACGACATGATCCGTACGGGCAACGTCGACCCGGCCTACCTGATGTTCGCGCGCTTTCAGCAGCGCAACCGCGAGCGCATGCAATACGCGCTGTCGCAGCTGAAGACCGAACCCGACTGGACGGTCGAGGAATCGTTCGACTTCGACCGCACGCACGCGCCCTGGCCGGCGGACGAGGCGCAGCTCAACGAGCTGTGGAGAAAGCGCGTCAAGAACGACGCGCTCTCGCTCCTGCTGACCGGCAAACAGTGGCCCGAGGTGGCCGACATCCTGCGCAAGCGCTATGAGCGCGTCCTGAAGCGCATCGACCAGGTGACCTCGACGGATGTGTTCGAGAACCTGATGAATGCCTACGCACGCGCTTTCGATCCGCACTCGAGCTACTTCTCGCCGCGCAGCTCCGAGGAATACAAGATCCAGATGAGCCTCAACTACGACGGCATCGGCGCCTCGCTCCAGGTCGTCGATGATTACGTCACCATCATGAACATCATCGAAGGCGGCCCCGCGGCGGTCGCCGGCACCCTGAAGCCCAACGACCGGATCACCGGCGTGGGTCAGGGACGCGAAGGGACGTTCACCGATGTGATCGGCTGGCGGCTCGATGACGTGGTGCAGCTGATTCGCGGCAAGGCCGGCACCAGCGTGCGGCTGCAGATCCTGCCCGGAGGTGCCGCTCCCGGGAGCCCCGAGAAGACCCTCGACTTCGTGCGCAACAAGATCACGCTCGAGGCGCAGGCCGCGCACAAGGAAGTCAAGACCGTCGCGCGCAACGGCCACAACTATCGCATCGGTGTGGTCACCGTTCCCGGCTTCTACCAGGACACCGACGCCCACAACGCCGGCGATGAGAACTACCGCAGCACCACGCGCGATGTGGCCAAGCTCCTGCGCGAGCTCAAGAGCGAGAACATCGACGGCCTGGTGCTCGACCTGCGTGGCGACGGCGGCGGTTATCTGCCGGAAGCGACCGCGCTCACCGGCCTCTTCATCGACCACGGCCCGGTGGTGCAGCTGCGCGACGTGTCGGGGCACCTCGAGGTTCTGGACGATCCGGAAAATGCTCCGCTCTACGGCGGGCCGCTCGCGGTACTGGTCGATCGCATGAGCGCGTCGGCTTCCGAGATCTTCGCCGGCGCGATCCAGGACTATCACCGCGGGCTGATCATCGGCCAGACCACCTTCGGCAAGGGCACGGTGCAGAACCTCGTGCCGCTCGATCGCTGGTCGAAGGAGCCCGTGAACGGGCAGCTGACCGTCACCATCGGCAAGTTCTATCGCGTGACGGGTGAGAGCACCCAGCATCGCGGCGTCGAGCCGGATATTCCGCTTGCCTCGGTGCTCGACACCAAAGAAGTCGGCGAGAGTGCGCTCGAGTCATCGCTCCCGTGGGATCGCATCGCAGGCGTTCCGTACCGCAGCAGCACCGCGCTCGCGGCCGAGCCTCCGGTGGCGGCGCTGGCCTCGGCAGAGGACGTGCGCGCACAGCATGACCCCGACTATCGCTGGCTGCTATCGGACATCGCGGCCATCGATACCCTGCGCGGCCAGCACAGCGTCTCGCTCAACCTCAAGGTACGGCGCGAGGAGCGCACACGCGAGGACAAGGAGCGGCTCGACCGCGAGAACAGCCGTCGGCTCGCCAAGAACCTGCCGCCACTGAAGTCGGTCGCCGATCTCGACAAGGCCAAGGAAGATCTGCCCGACGTCGCGCTCGATCAGGCGGCGCAGATCATGACCGACGTGGTGACCGGAGTGCGTCCGGCATCAGGGCAGAAGACCGCGCGCGCTGGTTGATTAATGGGATGGACCCATCCCCTCTTTAGACGGCGCGAAATCGCCTGCGGCGATTTCGTCGGACATCAGCTTCGTTGCCGGGCGTCAAAGGCGCGGCTTTGACGCCCTGCGCTGCCAGTTTGGCGCCCGGCTCCGTCAGCTGAAGCTCACCTCAGCAATACCCGGAACAGGTCCCAGGTGTCCTCGGCCAGCACGTTGGGAACGTTTGTCCCGGCGCTGCCTGCGGGTCCGAGGGAGTCGGTGGTCGGACAGGTGTCCGCATCGGCACGATAGGTCACGACGCTGTTGAGCCGTTCCGTGTGCGTGCGGATCTCATCCGTCAGGGCCTCACGGCTCGCGAGCAGGCGCTGGGCGCGTGAGATGTGCGCCATCAGCATGACGCATTCCTTCGGGGGCCCGTAGACGTCGGCGGCTGCACGCCGACCGGTCGCCTCGCGTGCCTGCTGCAGCAGCGGCATCGGAATCACCTCGAGCCGCGCGCACAGCACCTCGGCGTAGGCAATGGCCGCGAGGTTGATGGCGCGCCGCGCCTGCAGCGACAGCCCCGGGAATTCCGGCATCTGTTCCATGTCGATGGCGTCGAGCTCGGACTGAGCTTGAGCCAGCGCCGCGCTCGCGGCCGCAGCCGCGGCCTGTGCGCCGTGCACACGCCGCTCGAGCGCGCGACGCTTGAAGTAGTGCCAGAAACGTCTGAGCGCCGCACGTTCGCCCTCGAGCGCCGCGACGTGCGCAGTCGTCTCCTCGGCGAGCGCCTGGGCGGCCTTCAGCTGGCCCTCGCCCGCCTGACGGCGCGCGAACTGACGCCGGTTGTGGAGCGCAAGATGGTGCCGGCGCTCGCGCTCATCCTGCTGGCGTGACAGGTCGGCGACGAACTGACTGAGGAGCTCGCGTCCGTTCTGCCACAGACGGCGCAGCTGATAGAACGTCAGAGTCGAATAGGCGGTGTCGTTGACCCCGAGACGCGACTCGAGCTCGGCGAGCATGTCCTGCACACGCTGCGTGGCCGCCTCCTGCTGCTTGACCAGGTCCTTGAGGCGGTAGGTCTCCTCCTGCAAGCCGCCGTAGGCTTTCTTGAGCTCCGCACGGTTGCGGAAAAGCTCAATGACCCGGTGTTCGGGATCCGGGGTGGCGGCGCCGGCGGGGCGCAGGTTGAGCTTGAGGAATCCGAGTTGCCGTAGCGCGTTCATGAGAAATCCGGGGCGCAGCCGCCCCTTCTCATGCGCCGGCGGTGAGCCTTGTGCGGGATGAGAAGCGATGACCTCGCTCCACGCAGTATTCCAGCCATTTATTTAACATCACGTTGCGTGCCCAGCGCTGATCCAGTTCACGCTCCGCGCGCGTGCGCAGTGCGCGCAGCACCGGTTGCGTGTGAACCGCTGCCCACTGCTGCGCTTCGACGAGATGCGCGTCATGGTAGATACGCAGCCGCATGTCGGGGTAATGGCGCTCGCCATCGGGTGCCGGCAGCAGATAGCTGAGCGCTACGGTACTGGTGTAGGGCGAGCGCTCGGTCACGGTGAGAACGAGGTCACAGTCTGCGGCGACCCGCGAGCGGTGGCTGCCGGCGAGCGCGCTCAGCGGACCCGCGAGCCACTCGAGGCGGATGAAGTTGCTCTCGTAGAGGCTCATCAGCGCGACGAAGCTGCGCGGCCGGGCGCGCCAGGAAACCAGTGTCAGTGTGTCGTTCGCGAGCACGAGCCGACTATAACGCACGAAGCCCGCTGCGCAAGCCGACGAACACGCGTTTTGTCGCGAGCCCGCGACCCTGTCGTGCTTGCAATTTTCGTGCGACGTGCGGGGCGCACGAATCAGGGACGCAAGCGCCGCTCGATTCCGGTAGTGTTGAGGATCCGGCTGGCGATTTCCTCGATCGAGCACTCGGTGGTATCGATCAACGGTATACCGAGACGCGCAAAGAGCGCCTCGGCCGAGCGCAGCTCGTACTGAACCTGTTGGGGCGAGGCGTAGCGGCTCTCCGGACGGCGCTCGGAGCGGATCTGCTGCAGCCGTTCCGGCTTGATGGTGAGCGCGTAGAGCTTGGAACGGTACGGCTCGAGTCGCCGCGGCAGCTTGCCGCTCTCCAGATCGTCCTCGGTGAGCGGATAGTTGGCGGCGAACACCCCGTACTGCAGCGCCAGGTACACGCAGGTCGGCGTCTTACCGACGCGCGACACCCCGACCAGCACCACATCGGCGTGCCCATAGTCGCCGCCGGTACCGTCGTCGTTGGCGAGCGCGAAGTTGGTGGCATTGATGCGCGTGGTGTAGGCGGCGAGGTCGGCGATGCCGTGGGCTCGTCCGGCGCGATGCGTCGAGCGCGTGTCGAGCTCGCGCTCGAGCGGCCCGACGAACGCGGCGAAGAAGTCGAGGAACAGTCCGTTGGAGCCGGCGACGATATCGCGCAGCTCGTCCTGCACCAGAGTGCTGAACACGACCGGACGCAGGCCCTCCTCCTGCGCCGCGCGGTTGATGCGCCGGACCACCTCCTGCGCCTTGTCAATGCTCGACACAAATGGCAAAGTCACCGCGCGAAATTCCACCCCTTCGAACTGGGTCATGAGACTGTGGCCCATCGTTTCGGCGGTCACGCCGGTCTGGTCTGAGACGAAAAAGACGGTTCGACGGCCCATGGCTTTGCCAGTGTTTCACCGCATGCCCGGCGGAGCAAGCGTGCCGGGTGCGTGTCAGGTGTCAGCTCGAGGTTTCCCGGTGTGAGTGCCTACGTCATCCCCTTCGAGCGACTCGGCATGCGCGACGTCGAGACCGTCGGCGGCAAGAACGCCTCCCTCGGTGAGATGATCGGCGCGCTCGCCAGGCTCGGGGTGCGGGTGCCCGGCGGCTTCGCCACCACGAGCCACGCCTATCGCGAGTTCCTGGCGCAGGGTGGACTCGATGAGCGCATTCGCGCCGAGCTCGCCGCCCTCGATGTCGACGATGTGGTCAAGCTCGCCGCCTGCGGCGCGCGCATCCGCCAATGGATCCTTGCAACTCCCTTCAGCGCAGCGTTCGTCGCGGCGGTACGTGCCGAGCTCGAGCGCATGGGCGCAGCGGGCGCGGTGGCGGTGCGTTCCTCGGCCACCGCCGAAGATCTGCCCGAGGCCTCCTTCGCGGGCCAGCAGGAGACCTTCCTCAACGTGCAGGGGGCGGAAGCGGTTCTCGAGGCGATGCATCTGGTGTTCGCCTCGCTCTTCAACGATCGCGCCATTTCCTACCGCGTGCATCAGGGCTTCGATCACGGCGCGGTGGCACTTTCGGCCGGCGTGCAGCACATGGTGCGCAGTGACCTCGGCGCGAGCGGCGTCATGTTCACACTGGACACCGACTCGGGCTTTCGGGACGTGGTGTTCATCACCGCCGCCTGGGGACTCGGGGAAACCGTGGTGCAGGGCGCCGTCAACCCCGACGAGTTCTACGTCTACAAGCCCGCGCTGCGCGCCGGCAAGTACGCCATCGTGCGGCGCAACCTCGGCGCCAAGGCGCTCAAGATGGTGTACGCCCCCGCCGGCAGCGCCGCACGCGTTGCGACCGTGGAAGTACCCGAGGCCGAGCGGCTGCGCTTCTGCCTGAGCGACGCGGACCTCGAGACGCTCGCCCGCCAGGCGCTGCTCATCGAGCAGCACTACGGCCGGCCGATGGATATCGAGTGGGGCAAGGATGGCGCCAGCGGGGAAATCTTCATTCTCCAGGCGCGACCTGAGACCGTGCAGAGCCGTGCCGGCCGCACCGTGCAGCGGTACACGCTGAAGAAACGCTCGCAGGTGCTCGCCAGCGGGCGCAGCATCGGCCAGCGCATCGGCTCAGGCGGCGCGCGCATCATCCGCGACGTCGGCGAATTGGCGCGGGTGCAGTCCGGCGACGTACTGGTCGCGGAGATCACCGATCCGGACTGGGAGCCGGTCATGAAGCGCGCCGCGGCCATCGTCACCAACCGCGGCGGCCGCACCTGTCACGCGGCGATCATCGCGCGCGAGCTCGGGATCCCGGCGGTGGTCGGCTGCGTCGATGCGACCGCGCGCATTCGCGACGGGCAGCCGGTCACCGTGTCCTGCGCCGAAGGCGATACCGGCTTCGTCTACGAGGGGCTGCTCGAGTACGAGCGCAAGCAGATCGAGCTCGACACGCTGCCGAAGATCCCCGTCAAGATCATGATGAACGTCGGCAACCCCGACCGCGCCTTCGACTTCGCCGGCATCCCGCACCACGGCGTCGGACTCGCGCGGCTCGAGTTCATCATCAACCGCATGATCGGCGTGCATCCGCGCGCGCTCCTCGAGTTCGAGCGTCTCGACGGCGAGCTGCAGCAGCGCATCCGCGCGCAGATAGCCGGCTATGCCGATCCGGTCAGCTTCTATGTCGAGAAGCTCGCCGAAGGCATCGCGCAGATTGCGGCGGCCTTCGCCCCCGAGCAGGTGATCGTGCGCCTCTCGGATTTCAAGTCCAACGAGTACGCCAACCTCATCGGCGGGGAGCGCTACGAGCCGCATGAGGAGAATCCGATGCTCGGCTTCCGCGGCGCCTCGCGCTACACGGATGCCGCCTTCCGCCCCTGCTTCGAGCTCGAGTGCCGCGCCCTGAAGCGCGTGCGCGAGACCATGGGGCTCACCAACGTCGCAGTCATGGTGCCGTTCGTGCGCACCGTGGCCGAAGGGCGCGCGGTGGTCGAGCTGCTGGCCGCCAACGGACTGAAGCGCGGGGTCGACGGCCTCAAGATAGTCATGATGTGCGAGCTGCCCACCAATGCTCTGCTCGCGGACGCCTACCTCGAGCACTTCGACGGCATGTCGATCGGCTCGAACGATCTGACGCAGCTCACCCTCGGTGTCGATCGCGACTCGGCGATCGTCGCGGCCTCCTTCGATGAGCGTGATGCAGCCGTCAAGCAGCTGCTGGCCATGGCCATCGCCGCCTGCCGCAAGCGCGGCAAGTACGTCGGCATCTGTGGCCAGGGACCCTCGGATCATCCGGATCTGGCGCGCTGGCTGGTCGAGCAGGGAATCGAGAGCATGTCGCTCAATCCCGATACCGTGATCGAGACCTGGCTGTTTCTGGCGCAGAAGAGCTAACGACTCAGGTCGCGGATCTTCGCCTCGGCGGCGGCACGGTCGTTGTCGTCGAAAGGCTCTATGTCCATGTGCTCGATGCTCGCCCGATCGAGGCAGCGCGCATTGACGCTGTAGCCGTCAGGATTGGAGCGCGGCACGTAGAACGACTTGACGCCGCAGCGCCGGCAGAAGAGATGGCGCGCGCTGCCGGTGTTGAAGCGGTATTCGGTGAGCTCCTGCGCACCGCGCAGCAGGCGAAAGCGGCTGCGTGGCACGATCAGGTGCAGGTAGCCGGTCATGCGGCAGATCGAGCAGTTGCAGTCGCTCACGCGGATGCGAGCCGGTGCGTCGACCTCGAAGGCTACCGCTCCGCAGTGGCATCCGCCGCGGTGCGTGACCAGGCTCACGTGGCGGGAGTCCCCTGCCAGGCAGGCGCAAACAACCGCGCCCGATAGTGGCGCAGCTCGCGGATCGACTCGTGGATGTCGGCGTGGGCCAGATGCGTGCCCTGCTTGACGAAGCTGTCGGCAACCAGCGGCGCCCAGCGCCGGGCCAGCTCCTTGAGGGTGCTGACGTCGAGGTTGCGGTAATGGAAGAAGCGCTCGAGCGAGGGCATGTAGTTGGCGAGGAAGCGCCGGTCCTGGCAGATGCTGCTGCCGCACATGGGCGAGCTCCCCGCGGTCACCAGCGGTGCAAGGAACGCCAGAGTCGCCTGTTCGGCTTCCGTGACGCTGACCCGGCTCGCACGCACCCGCGCCAGCAGGCCCGATGAGCCGTGCTGGCGCTGATTCCAGTCATCCATGCGCGAGAGCACTTCCTCCGACTGATAGATCGCGAGCACCGGCCCGTCCGCGACGACGTTGAGCTCTTTGTCCGTCACCACGGTCGCAATCTCGATGATCGTATCCGCGTCGGGCTTGAGGCCCGTCATCTCCAGATCGATCCAGACGAGGTAGTCGCCACTCGGCATGGGTGCACAGGGGTGATAGCGTGTCGGATGGCCAGCGCAAACGATCCGAACCAAGTGTAGCAGAGGCGTCAGCGGCGACCCGCCATGGCAGAGACATTCGAGGCACGTGTGGTCGCCACTTTCGGACGCCACCTCAGGGTGCGCGAGGGCGCAGGGCGCGAGCTGCGCGCGCGTCCCTTCGGCCGCTCGATCACGGTGGTCTGTGGCGATGAGGTGCGCTGCCGCCCCGATCCGCGACACGAGGAGCTGCACGTGGTCGAGGTGCTGCCGCGCAAGAGCGCCCTCTACCGCACGAACCTGCGGGGGCAAAGTGAGCCGGTGGTCGCGAACCTGCAGCATCTGCTGGTGGTCGTGGCGCCCCTCCCGGTACCGGATCTCTTCGTGGTCGATCGCTATCTCTGCGCGGCGGGCTCCGCCGGGCTTTCAGCCACCCTCATCGTCAACAAGGACGAGTTGGGAGTGGCTGCGCCGCTCGCGGCAGAGCTGGCCGCGTACGCAGCGACAGGCTTGCCGATCGTGCGCTGCTCAGCGCATACGGGAGCCGGCGCGGGGGAGCTCCTGGCCGCGATCCCCCCCGGCGCCGTGGCCGCCCTGGTGGGCCAGTCCGGTGTGGGGAAGTCCTCGCTCGTCGCGCGGCTGCTGCCGCAGCAACAACTCGCGATCGGGGATCTGGCGAGTGATGAGGCCGGACGTCACACCACCACCGCCGCGCGGCTGTTCGATCTGCCGGGCGACCGAGGGCTCATCGATTCTCCCGGCGTGCGCGATTTCGCTCCGGCCATCGAGCGGCTCGAGCCGCGCAGCCTCGGATTCGTGGAAGTGGCGCGGCTTGCCGCGGATTGCCGCTTCCAGGATTGCCAGCATCTGCGGGAGCCGGACTGCGCGGTGCGCGCCGCGCTCGAGGCCGGGAGCCTGCACCCGCGCCGCTATGAGAGCTATCGGCGCCTGCGCCGACTGCGCGAGGAGCTGAGCGCCGCGCGCGGCCCCCGGCGCAAGCGCTGATCTGCGCGCATGGCACGAGCGAGAGGAGACCGATTCATGCGCAGCTTCGCCTAGACCGCCTGCCTCCCGCTGAGCGCGTGCGCCAGCGTGCCGCCATCGACGTACTCGAGCTCCCCTCCGACCGGCACTCCGTAAGCGATGCGGCTCGCGCGTATTCCGCGCCGGGCCGCGAGCTCACCCAGGTAATGCGCGGTGGCTTCTCCCTCGACGGTCGAGTTGGTGGCGAGGATCAGCTCGCGGACGCTCCCCTCATCGAGAATCGTCTCGAGCTCGCGCAGTCCCAGCTGCTCGGGACCGATGCCATCGAGCGGCGAGAGGTGCCCCATCAGCACGAAGTAGCGACCGCGGTAGCTGCCCGAGGATTCGATGGCGACGACGTCCGCGGGCGACTCGACGGCGCACAGGAGGCTGGTCTCGCGCTGGGCCGCGGCGCAGATCACGCACAGCTCGCTCTCGGTGAGCATGCGGCAGCGGCGGCATCGCACCACCGAGGTGAGCGCGGCATCGAGCGCCTCGGCCAAGGCCAGCGCTCCCGGCCGACCCTCCTGCAGGAGGTGGAAGGCCATGCGCTGGGCGGTCTTGGGGCCGACGCCGGGGAGGCTGCGGAGCGCCTCGATCAGCTGCGCGAGATGCGGCGAATGCTTCAAGGTGACCTTCCAGCGCCCTGCCGGTGGGCCCTGCGCGGCAGGCGTCCGCTGCGCAGGCACAGGGACGTGCCCGCCGCCGCAGGCGGCGAGCGGCGCGCCGAAACCGCGCTTTTGGCGCGCCGCCGCGAGCATCGTGACAGGGCGAGGCGCAATGCGCCGAGCGGGCGCACAGGGATGTGCGCCCAGGGCTTGCGCGCAGCAGGACAGCGCAGCGCAATGTCCGATGCGAGCTTCATTAAAAAGGCAGTTTCATTCCCGGCGGGAGCGACAGTCCGGCGGTGAGATGGCTCATCTTCTCCTGCACGCGCGCTTCGACCTTGTGGACCGCGTCGTTGGCCGCGGCGGCGATCAGATCCTCGAGCATCTCGCGCTCCTCGCTCATGACGGCGCCTTCGATCTGCACGCGCTTCACCTCGTGCCGGCCGTTCATGGTCACCTTGACCATGCCGCCGCCCGCCTCGCCGATCACCTCGAGATTGGCGATCTCGGCCTGGGCCCTCTGCATGTTGGCCTGCATCGCCTGAACCTGCTTCATCATGTTGTTGAAATTGGGCATCGAGACGGCCTGTCAGGCGCTGCGCGCCGCAAGAGTGGCAACGATCATTTTACCGGGCGCACGGTCTCGGGCAGCACGGTGGCGCCAAAGCGATCACGCAGGCCCTGCACCCCGGGATCCGCCTCGAAAGCGCGCCGCGCCTCGGTCAGCTCCTGCTGCGAGGCGCGCTGCGCCAGCAACGCCGGCGTCTCGCCGCCGGCGCCGCTCGACAGGAACTCGAGCCGCACGGGCTCGCCGAAATGACGCGACAGCGCCTGGGCAAGCTTCTCTTCCTGAGCGGGAGTGCGCAGCTGCTGATGCTGGGGGTCGAGCGCCAGGCGCACCACCGCGCCCGCCCGGGCAATGAGCACGCAGTGACTCGCGAGCTGGCGCGCTGCGCCGGTGAGCTCGAGCGTGCCCACGATCGCAGGCCACGCCCCTTTCTCACGGGGCCCCGCGGTCGGCCCAGCCTTTCCGGGCTCGCCCGTGCCGGCGGCCGCGGCGGCCGGCGAAGCTCCGGCGCGCGGGGTCGGCGCGGCGGCCGCTGCAGCGCCGCTCGCGGCCGGGCGGGCCGCGGATGCCTCCGCCGGGCGAAACGCCAGCATGCGCAGCAGCGTCATCTCGAACCCGGTGCGCGGGTCGGGAGCGAGCGGCAGATCGCGCCGACCGGTGATCGCGGTCTGGTAGTAAAGCTGCACGTCCTCGGGCGCGAGCGCAGCTGCGAGTCTCTCGAGCACTTCGGGAGCGAAGGTCTCATCGCCCTCGTAGTCGCTCACCGTCTGCCGCAGGCCTATGCGCACCAGCAGGCCCGCGAGCTCATCGAGCAACTGCGCATAGTCGGGCGCGAACTGCTCGAGCGCCTGCGCCCCGCGCAAGAGCTCGGACGCACTCCCGCCGGCCAGCAGCTCCACGATCCGCACCACGTGATCGCGCGCCACGGTGCCGAGCATGGCGCGCGCCTCGCTCTCGCTGGCCGCCCCGCCGCCGAAGGCGATCAGCTGGTCGAGGAGCGAGAGCGCATCGCGCATGCTGCCGTCAGCGGCCTGCGCCACCAGCCTCACCGCCGCTGCATCGTGTGCGATGCCCTCCTGCTCGAGGATGTGGCTGAGGTGCGAAGCGATCTCGGCGACCGGCAGGCGCTTCAGATTGAACTGCAGGCAGCGCGACAGCACGGTCATCGGCAGCTTCTGCGGATCGGTGGTGGCGAGCAGGAACTTCACGTGCGGCGGCGGCTCCTCGAGCGTCTTGAGCAAGGCGTTGAAGGAGTGCGTCGACAGCATGTGCACCTCATCGATCAGGTACACCTTGAAGCGTCCGCGGGCCGGTGTGTACTGCACGTTGTCGAGCAGCTCGCGCGTGTCGTCGACCTTGGTGCGCGAGGCGGCGTCGACCTCGATCAGATCGACGAAGCGCCCGGCGTCGATCTCACGGCAGGCGGCGCATACCCCGCAGGGCTGCGAGCTGACACCCTTCTCGCAGTTGAGACACTTGGCGAGGATGCGCGCAATCGTGGTCTTGCCCACCCCGCGCGTGCCGGTGAAGAGGAACGCGTGGTGAATGCGTCCGGTGTCGAGCGCGTTGACCAGCGCCCGACGCACGTGCTCCTGCCCGATGAGCTCGGAGAATTTCTTCGGACGCCATTTGCGAGCAAGCGCGGTATAGCTCATTCACTGTCCCGAACGAATGGAGGCGGCCCGCACCAGCTTAGCCTCCGGCACCCGACATCGCCGCTGCCGCTGCTGCCTTCCGGCCCTGACGGGATTCACGACTGGTCGTCGCGGAGAAACCGATGCGAGCCACCATGTCAATTGGCCGAAACGGCCTGCGGACCGCTTCAGCGTTGCGAATCGTCTGGCGGAGAGGGTGGGATTCGAACCCACGAACACCGGTGAAGATGTTACTGGAATTCCAGTCCAGCGCCTTCGACCGCTCGGCCACCTCTCCGATCAATCACTTACGAGACGCTCCTCGAAACAGGTTCAATCGACGCCGGGGCGCCGAAAAGGCGGCGAATGATAATGCATGAAGACTTCGCCCGCATCCGGCCGCGGGGCTCACCGCTCAGGCGTGCGGCGCGGGCGCAGCCTTCGGCACCTTGAACGGCGGTGGCTCGTCCAGGCAAGGCTGCTGCCCCTTACGCGGGGGCGGTGCCGGCTCGTTGAGGGGGGGCAGGTGCAGCGCGTTGGTCGTGTCCGGCGCGTCCATTCCCGCGGGCACGTTGAGCGCCGGGACGCTGCTCGCCTGCATGTAAGGCTGCTTCTTGTGGCAGGCATAGGTGAAGTGTCGGAAGGGGTGACACCCGGCCGCCGTCAGCACGAGCGGCATGAGCCACAACAAGGATCGCAATGCTTTCATTCAGTTTCGTCTCATTTCAGGAGCAGCCCCGCTGCATGCGCCGCGGCCCGCACCGGGGGCTGGTGCGCCGGCGCCAGCGCCGTGAGCGGCAATCTTAACGCAGGCCCGATCAACCCCATCTCAGACAGTGTCCATTTGACCGGAATCGGGTTCGGCTCGATGAACAGCTCGCGATGCAGCCCCGCAAGCCGTGCATCGATCCGCTGCCCACCCTCGGCATCTCCTGCCAGCGCAGCCGCGACCATATCCGACATCGCCCGCGGCGCAACGTTCGCGGTCACCGAAATCACCCCGCGCGCGCCGCAGGCGATGGCCGCGCGTGCGGTCGCATCATCGCCGCTCAATATCGCAAAACCCTTCGGCGTCGCATCGACGAGCTCGCGTATCCGGCTCGCATCGGGCACCGCCTCCTTCAAGCCGACGATACCGGCGACCGCCGCCAATCGCTCCACGGTGGCGGGCTTCATATCGACCGCGGTGCGCGAGGGCACGTTGTAGAGCAGTACGGGTTTGCGGGCAGCGCCGGCGGCGGCCGCGAAGTGCAGATAAAGCCCTTCCTGGGTCGGACGGTTGTACGCGGGGGTCACCAGCAACAGCCCGTCGATGGGCAGCTCGGAGAGCCAGGCGACTCGCTCCACGGTGCCCGCGGTGCTGCTGGTTCCACCGCCGGCGATCACCGGCAGACGCCCGCGCAGCTGTTTGCAGGCAGCCAGCAGCAGCTCGCGCAGCTCCGCCTCGCGCAGCGTTGCCGACTCCCCGCTGGTGCCGCCGACGACGATGCCGCTGCTGCCGTTCGCGAGATGAAAATCGAGCAGCCGCGCCCAGGCTTTCAGGTCGATGGCACCGTCCGGCTGCATGGGAGTGACGAGGGCAACCAGGCTGCCGGCGAAAGACATGTGGCTTAGAGAGCGTGTTCGGGGAAGCCGCGGATGTTAAGAGCGGGGCACAGCTGACGGCAAGCGTCGGTTCCCGCATCCCGCAGGGAAGGTCGCAACCGGCCCCTGCTCCCGGTACACTCGCTCTCGCAGGCTGGCAAAAGCACTCCGCCACCGAAAGATGAAGCAGCACCTGGCCGTTTCGGCGATCGGCAGCGACCGAACGGGGATGGTCCACGAGCTGACCCGCGTCATCAGCGAGTCAGGCGGCAATATCAGTGAAAGTCGCATGGCGAACCTCGGCACCGAGTTCGCGATGCTGCTGCTCGTCTCGGGCAACTGGCATGCGCTCGCGAAGCTCGAAACCGAGCTCAAGCGGCTGGCCGAGACCGGAAACCTGAGCATCCATCTGCGGCGTACCGAGCCACGCGCCCCGCGCACCGACATGCTGCCGTACTCGATCGACGTCGTATGTCTCGATCAGTCGGGGATCGTCTCGGGGCTCGCGGGCTTTTTCGCCACGCGCGGCATCGACATCGCCGAGGCCTCCACCCGCAGCTACCCGGCCGCCCATACCGGGGCGCCGATGTTCGCCGTGCAGATGATCGTCAACGTGCCGAGCCGCATTCATGTGGCGCACCTGCGCGAGGAGTTCATGGAGTTCTGTGACTCCCTCAATCTCGATGCCATTCTCGAGCCGGTCAAGTCCTGAGCGAGATGCCAAAAAAGATCAAGCCCGGAAGCAAAGTGCCGGATTTCTCCCTGCCCATGACGGGCGGCGGTACGTGGAGCCTGAAGGACGTGGCCGGCAGGAAGCTGGTGATCTACTTCTATCCCCGCGACATGACCTCCGGCTGTACGCGCGAGGCGCAGGATTTCCGCGACCGCTACGCCGCCTTCCGCAAGGCGGGGGTGGAGCTCGTGGGCGTCTCGCGCGACGGCGTTGCTTCGCACGAGAAGTTCACCACGCGCGAATCGCTCCCCTTTGCGCTGCTCGCCGACACCGAGGAGCGCGTCTGCCGGTTGTTCGATGTCATAAAGCAGAAGAGCCTCTACGGGAGAAAGTATCTGGGAGTGGAGCGCAGCACCTTCCTGCTGGACGGCGCCGGGAAGCTGCAGCAGGAGTGGCGCAATGTGAAGGTGCCCGGTCACGCGGAGGCAGTGCTTGAAGCAGCGCGGAGTCTATGAACCCGGTCCCACGACCGCCTCGGGCGAAGCGGTCGCCGTGAAAGGCAAGCCGCGCGGGGTGCGGCGTCTGTTCGTGCTCGACACCAACGTGCTGATGCACGACCCGACCGCCATTTTCCGCTTCGAAGAGCACGACGTGTACCTGCCCATGGTGGTGCTGGAAGAGCTCGACGCCCACAAGAAGGGCCTGTCGGAGGCCTCGCGCAACGTGCGCCAGGTGAGCCGCTTCCTCGATGACATGATGCGCGATGTCACCAAGGAGCAGATCGATCTGGGGCTGAAGCTCCCGAGCGGCTACTCGGGCAATCACGGTAAACGGCCCTCGAGCGGGCGGCTCTTCTTTCAGACGCGCCAGCTGAGGAGTGCCCTGCCCGAGAGCCTGCCGGGCCAGAGCGGCGACAACGCCATCCTGGCGCAGACGCTCGCGCTGCAGAACGAGCACCCCGAAGCGCGCGTGATCCTGGTTTCCAAGGACATCAATCTGCGCATCAAGGCGGCGGTGCTCGGGGTGCACGCCGAGGACTACTACAGCGACAAGACGCTCGAGGATGCCGACGTCCTCTACAGCGGCATCACAGCGCTGCCGGTGGACTTCTGGGAGAGGCACGGCAAGGACATGCGCTCCTGGAAGGACGCCGACCGTACCTTCTACGAGATCACCGGCCCCGCCGTGCGCGAGTGGCATCCGAACCAGGGCGTGTACGAAGACACGCCCGAAGGGATCGAGGGCATCGCGCGCAAGATCAGCGGCGACACCGCCACCATCGAGCTCACCCGTGATTACCGCAACGAGCGGCACAACGTCTGGGGCGTCACGGCGCGCAACCGCGAGCAGAATTTCGCGCTCAATCTCCTCATGGACCCGGAGATCGACTTCGTCACGGTGTTGGGACCTGCGGGGACGGGCAAGACGCTGCTCGCGCTCGCGGCCGGCCTCATGCAGACGCTCGAGACCAACCGCTTCGTCGAGATCATCATGACGCGCGTCACCATCCCGCTCGGAGAGGACATCGGCTTCCTGCCCGGCACCGAGGAGGAGAAGATGGAGCCGTGGATGGGCGCGCTCATGGACAACCTCGAAGTCCTGACCGGCTCGCAGGAGGGCGGCAACTGGGGGCGGGCCGCCACCAACGATCTGCTGCGCAACCGCATCAAGATCCGCTCGCTCAACTTCATGCGCGGCCGCACCTTCCTCAACCGCTTCCTCATCCTCGATGAGGCGCAAAACCTCACGCCCAAGCAGATGAAGGCGCTCATCACCCGCGCGGGACCGGGCACCAAGCTCGCCTGCCTCGGCAATATCGCCCAGATCGACACCCCCTATCTCACGGAGATGACTTCGGGGCTGACCTACGCGGTCAATCGCTTTCGGGGCTGGGCGCACTCGGGACACATCACCCTGGTGCGCGGCGAGCGCTCGCGGCTCGCCGACTACGCCTCGGACATTCTCTAAAGCCCGCTCCTGTCAAAGCAGGCCCCCAAGAGCGCCCTTTCGCGGTACCCTTGAAGCATCGCCGCCGTCGAGCGGACGGCGACGCTTGTAAGTCTGTGTAAGCATGAGGAAACTCGCTCGCACCCCGCGCGGTCGAAGCAAGGTTATGCGCGCTCTTCTCGTTGGCCTGCTCTGCACTTGTCTCACGGTGGCGACGATCGCCGCCGCACAGCAGCCTCCGACCACCAATCCGATGGATCTCACCGGCCCCACCGCCGGCTCGGACCTCCCGGACCTCGGTAGCCCGGCCGATACCATCCTGTCGAAGACCGACGAGTTCCGTCTCGGGGCGATGGTGGCCAAGGAGCTGCGCGACCAGAACGCGCTCCTCGAAGACCCCGAGGTGAACGAATACCTGACCTCGGTCGAGCAGCGGCTCGCCGCGCAGAGCGCCGAAGGCGGCAGAGGCTTTCAGTCCTTCATGGTCAAGGACACCGAGATCAACGCCTTCGCGGTCCCCGGCGGCTACCTGTTCGTGAACTCGGGCCTGCTGCTCGCGAGCGATACCGAGTCGGAGCTGGCGGCGGTCATGGCGCACGAGACGGCGCACGACACCCAGCGACACATTGCCCGCGCCATTCGCGCCCAGAGCCAGCAAAGCCTCACCACCGCCGCGGCGATGATCGCCGCCATCCTGCTCGGCGCGATGGCGGGAGGCGGTCAGGCAACCGAGGGCGCCATCGTCG
>Ga0209168_10001453_pt1 | contig 18538 bp, 16 predicted proteins | sample Coa_R1_FD_187156 | JGI IMG/M metagenome (GOLD analysis project Ga0209168, IMG submission 187156) | Surface soil microbial communities from Centralia Pennsylvania, which are recovering from an underground coalmine fire - Coalmine... | ecosystem: Environmental > Terrestrial > Soil > Unclassified ... | reverse complement strand
CCGCACCGATGGGCGAATGTGAGCGCGATGCGGAGCGCGTTTCGTCGCCGCCTGCAGGCGGGCGAGCACGACCGCCAGCGTCTGCGGATCGGCTTGATGTTGGCCGAACAGCGTCGCGAGCGCTCCGCACTCTTCCAATTGCATCGCTTGCAAGCGCAGACCGATGATCGGCGACTCGAACGCGAGTCCTTCGAGTTTCGCGCGCATAACGTCCAGCATCGTGCGCGGATCGCCTGTCGCCTGCGCGAAACCTGCGTCGAGCACGCGCAAGTCGCCGTTCTCGCATTCGAACGTCACCTGCAGCAGACTCGCCGCTTTTCCCGCGCGCGAGAGATCGCTGCAGACGCGTTCCGCGAGCACGCGCAGTGCGAAATAGACCTGTTCTTCTTGTTCGGCGCTACCCTCGCCGTACGCCGCCGCACCGATCTGCAACTCGTGCGGACGCGGACGAAACGGCGTGGGGTCGATGCCGCGCGCGCGATCGTGCCAAGCTGCGGCTTCTTTACCGAAGCGCCGCACGAACGGCCCATGCGGCAGGTTGGAAATATCTTCTAACTTCGTGACGCCGAGCAGGCGCAGGCGTTCGGCCGTGCGCGTATCGAGCTCGAGCACTTCAACCGGCAATGCGCCGATGTCGCCGCCTGCGGCGTACGTATTCGCGCGCGCGACAAACTTATTCGGTCCGGCGGCCGCACGCACCGGAAGATCGAACTCGCACAGCACGCGCAACGCGCGTGCGATCCACTCTTGCGGCGTGCCGCCGATGCCGCGCATGTCGAGATATGCCGTTCCTTCGCCGCTATCGTCCACGAGCGGCGAGACGGCATCGAGCGCATCGAGCATGTCGTGCCAGACCAAACGTGAGTGCGCCGCGTCGTGCACGAACACGCGAATGCCGCCGCCCGTCGCAGCACGCGCCTGCAGCACGGTTTGCGACGGACGCGCGCCGAGACCGTGCGCCGCAGCGTCACACTCTAGCACGTGCCCGCGATCGCGTTTGTCGACGAGTACGGCCGCTTGCGCATCATGCCGAACCGGCTCGCTGTCGCGACGCGCTACGCAGAGGCGAAATGCAGGCACGTGAACGCAGAGCAGCATTACTAACACCTCGAGTTCGATCGAAAACTTGTAAACGCGCGGTTGCGCCGGGCGCGGACCGGCGCGCTTTGATAACGTGCGCGCAGACGTCGTAGCCGGCGAGTTCGGAAAGCACGCCGGATTGGCCGGACCACAAGACTTGCTCGATCGCGCAGCGCACGCGCGTCGACGCGAAATAGGCGAGATCGGTGTTCGCGTGAACGCCGAGCGTAAGCAGCACCGCGCCGGCCTTTTGCGCGAGACCGCAAAGACGCGACCATACCGTCGCGCGCAGCGGTATCGCCGGCATCGCCACTACGGCGAACGCGCGCGAACGTAAGATGATGTCCGTACACCGCCCTATCTCGAGCGGCGCCTGCGCGCTTACGATGAGCACGCGATCGAGGCGCACGCCGGCGCGCTCTAAATCGGGCGGGTAGAGCGAGCCGTCGTCGACGATTGCCGCCAGAGCATGCTGCGTCGCCTCGGCCAGGGCGGCGGCCAGCAGGGTGGTGCGTCCGGAACTCGGCGGCCCCTCCAGGCTCGCAATCCTGCCGCGCGGAAAGCCGCCGCCCAAGGCCGCGTTCAGTGCTTCGAATCCGGTCGAAAGCGCGTCGCTGCAGGCCGCCACGATGCGCCCTCCGGCCCGGATGTCCAGGCCGGCTTTCAGGTCCTGAAAAACCTTGTCATCCTGAGCTTCTCGAAGGGGCGGCGCCGGCGCAGTTTCCATGGGACCACGATCCTAATCGAACATATGTTCGATGTCAAGGCTCATTCAAGCGCGGGAGGGGCCCCGAACCGGCGCACCGAGCTTCCCAGCAGTGGCTGCTTTAGAGGCCCCCCTCCTGCGCGTCGGCATCGACGTCGGCGGCACGTTCACCGATCTCGTCGCGATGGACGCGCGCACGGGCGAGCGTATCGTGATCAAATGCGCCTCGACGCCGCGCGCGCCCGAACAAGGCGTGCTCGCGGCGATCGATCGCCTTCCTCCCTGCACGATCGAATATCTCGCGCACTCGACGACGATCGCCACCAACGCGCTGCTCGGTCAGATGCACCTCGAGCTGCCGCGCATTGCGTTCATTACGACGGCAGGCTTTCGCGACGTCATCGAGATCGGACGGCAGAACCGCAGCGAAGTCTACAACCTGTTCGTGACGCGGCCGAAGCCGCTCGTCGCGCGTGAAGATCGTTTGGGCGTGAACGAGCGCATCGACTTCAAAGGCAACGTGCTCGTCGCGCTCGAGCAAAAGGAGATCGATCGCATCGTCGCTCAGCTGCGCGAGCGCAACGTCGCTGCGGTGGCGATCGGACTGCTGCATTCGTACGTGAACGACACGCACGAACTTCGGCTGCAGCAAGCAATTGAAGCCGCATTCCCCGGCTTGCCCGTGACGCGCTCTTCCGCAATCGATCCGGAGTATCGCGAATACGAACGTTTCTCCACCGCCGTCGTCAATGCAGCGCTATTGCCAATCATTCAGCGCTATGTCGATCGCCTGTCCGCGGCGTTACGCGAGCGCGGCATCGAAGCACCGTTGTACGTTATGCAGAGCAACGGCGGCATGGCATCGGCCGATCGCGCGGCGATGCGCCCGGCGTCGATCGTCGAAAGCGGCCCTGCAAGCGGCGTCATCGGCGCCGCCGATCTTGCGCGAAGGGTTGGAGTGGCGCGCGTGCTCTCGTTCGACATGGGCGGGACGACTGCCAAAACGGGAACGATCGTCGACGGCGTCGTGCAAGTCGCGACGGAATTTGAAGCAGCCGGCACGACGCACAGCGGGCGCTCGGTCAAAGGCAGCGGCTATCCGGTGCGTTTTCCATTCGTCGATCTCGCGGAGATTAGCGCCGGCGGAGGAACCATCGCGCATGTCGACGATGCAGGCGCGCTTCGCGTAGGCCCGCTTTCCGCGGGTGCAGATCCCGGACCCGCGTGTTATGGACGCAGCGACCGCGCAACCGTGACGGACGCGAACGTCGTACTCGGCCGGCTGAATCGCGAAGCGCTCGTGGGCGGCACGTTTCCGATTCACGCGCAGCGTTCGTATGAGGCAATCCGCAAACTTGCGGAGCGCATCGGGTTGTCCACGGAGGAAACCGCCGCAGGGATCGTGCGTATCGTCGACGCGCAAATGGCCAAGGTGCTGCGCATCGTCACCGTGGAGCGGGGACTCGATCCGCGCGACTTCACCATGGTCGCGTTCGGCGGCAACGGGCCGCTGCATGGATGCGCGCTCGCCGAGGAACTCGGGATGCGGCGCGTCATCATTCCCGAACACCCCGGAGTATTTTCGGCACATGGACTGCTGGTTGCGGACCTGCGCGCAAGTTTCGTTCGGCCTGTTCTGCGCGAAGCGTCCGAGGCTGTGGACGATTCATTGCGGGAAACATTCGAAGCGCTCGAACGTGAGGCGCGCGAACTGCTCAGGCAGCAAGGCGCGCGTGATGAGAGCATTACGTTTCGGCGAGAATACGACATGCGCTATCGCGGGCAGAGCTTCGAATTGGACGTGGAGCATGAGCCGAGCGCGCTCGTCGCCGCCGAACGCTTTCACGACAAGCACGAACGCCGCTACGGCTATGCCGTTCCCGGCGAACCGGTAGAAATCGTGAATGCGCGCCTCACCGCTACCGCCGCCGCAACATTGAAAAAGGCCTCGACTGCGCTCGGCCGCGCTTCGACACCTCAGCGTGGCGCTCCGGCACACATCGCTGAACGCAACCTGTGGATCGAGGGAGAATACGTGGAAACCCACGTGTATGCGCGGGAAACGCTGCCGCTGCATGCGATGATTGGTGGGCCCGCGCTCATCGAGCAGTACGACACGTGCACGTATGTCGCGCCGGGATGGTCGGCGAAGAACGACGGTACGATGCTGTTGGTGGAGAAGCGATGATCCGGCCGAGCCTGGTTGAATGGGCGCAGGCGCTGCTCGGACATGAGGTCGACGCCGCAGGCGAGGCGATCACCGCATTTTGCCGCAAGCCGAAGTCTACCAAACGCCTGCATCGCACGCGCAAACGGCTCGCGCGACTGCGCGCGGTACTCGACGATTTCGCTACGCTCGCCGGTGTCAGCGAAACGTTTTCACAGCGCATCGCCCGCCTCCACCGCCGCGCCGGTAAAGTGCGTGACTCGGACGTCCTGCTTGCGCGCGTGAAGAAGTACATGGATGACGCTTCTCCGGCCGAATGTGTGGAATTGCAGCATTTGCAAAAACTGCTGCGCAACCGCGCGAAAAAGCAACGGCGCAAACTCCGGCGGGCGCTGCTGCAATGAAGGACGCAGCGCAGTTACGCTTTGGGTCCCTTGCGACGACGGAACAGGCCGAACGGCACGTCGTCGCCGTGCGCTTCGCCGAGTGTCTGCAGCGCCAATCGGCGCTCGAGGGCGGAGACGACGACCAGGTGCATGCCTTTCGTCTGGCGTGCAAACGCCTGCGGTTCGCCATCGAACGGCTCGAGGTACGCGTTCCGCAACTCGAGGAAACGGCCGAGGCAGTTGCTGCGATGGCCGACGAACTGGGTTTCGCGCACGATTGCGCGCGCCTAGCCCGGCTCGCGGAGGAATGCGGCGCTCCGCTCGTGGCTGCGCGCGCGCGCCGCGACCGCACTCGCTACGTAACGCGGGCGCGCCGCATGTGGCGCTCGGCGTTTCGCACGCGAGGTGAATTCGCCGCGCTCGCAGCGTACGCGGGTTTTACATGGAGCATCGAGTGAGCATCGATCCGATTACCGCGGAAATCATCAAGGGCTCGCTCATCTATGCGAGCGAAGAGATGGGCATCGCAGTGCGCAACAGCGCGTATTCGCCCAATATCAAAGAACGGCTCGACCACTCGTGCGCGCTCTTCGATCGTGCGGGGCGGCTCATCGCTCAAGCCGAGCACATCCCCGTGCATCTCGGATCGCTGCCGTGGGGCCTGCGCGCGACGTTGGACGTCATCAACCTCGAATACGGCGGGGTGCGCGAAGGCGAGATGTGGGTCGTCAACGATCCGTACGTCTCCGGCACGCATTTGAACGACGTCACACTCATTCGACCGATCTTCTTCCGCAGCGAACTTGCAGGTTTTGCAGCGAATAAAGCACACCACACCGACGTCGGCGGAATGGTGCCGGGGTCGATGTCGGCCGATGCCCCGGACCTTTTCGCGGAAGGTCTGGTGGTTGCGCCGATGCGTTTGATGGAGAACGATCGAATCGCCGATGCCACCGTGGCATTGTTTCGCGCGAATTCGCGCACGCCCGATGCGCGCAGCGGCGATTTGCGCGCGCAGGTCGCCGGCAACTCCACGGGCGAGCGGCGGATGCTGGAACTGCTCGAGCGCTATGGGCGCGAAACGGTAGAAGCAGCGGTAAACCGCCTGCTCGACGAGAGCGAACTGCGCGCGCGCGCCGCGCTTGCCGATCTTGGCGACGGCGTCTACGAGCAGCGCGACGTGCTCGAAGATCGCGACGGAAATCCGTCGATCGAAATTCGGCTCAAACTTACGCTGCGGAGCGGGACGGCGCATTTCGACTACGACGGAACCGCGGCGCAACTGCCGTTTCCGATGAACGCCGTCTACGGCGTTACGCTCTCCGGCGTCTATTACGCGCTGCGGGCGGTAACGGACCCGACTATTCCAATGAACGAGGGTTGCTTTCGTCCCGTAACGGTTTCCGTGCCCGAAGGCACGATGCTCAACCCGCGGCGACCCGCGCCCGTTTCCGGCGGCAACGTGGAGACCAGCACGCGCAATGCCGACGTCGTGCTCGGCGCGCTCGCGCAAGCGGCGCCCGGCCGCGTGCCGGCGCAAAGCGGCGGCACGATGAGCAACGTGATGATCGGCGGCACCGGATGGGCGTTTTACGAAACGAACGGCTGCGGCATGGGCGCGCGGCCCGGCATGGACGGCATCGACGGTATTCAATGCCACATGACGAACACGCTGAACACGCCGATCGAAGCAATCGAACGGGACTATCCGCTTCGTGTTACGCGTTATGAATTTGCCGACGGCACGGGCGGCCGCGGGCGCTTTCGCGGCGGCGACGGATTGATTCGCGCGCTCATGCTCGTCGACGGTGAAGCGCGTATCTCATTGCTCGCGGAGCGTCACACGGTTGCGCCGCGCGGCGCTCAGGGCGGGGGCAACGGCGAAACCGGCCGCCACGCATTGATCGATGCAAACGGTGAATCGCACGTCCTGCCGGCAAAAACGACGCGAGCGTTTGCGGCCGGGCAAACGCTCGTCATTCAAACGCCGGGCGGGGGTGGTTATGGCGACGGGGTCGCCTGACCGGGAACGACGCCGCCGCAGAGCGGCACCGCTTGCACGACGCTCTTCGCAGCGTCCTGCTCGCTGCCTTGAATGTCCAGCTGATACGAACTTATCGCGTTCTCGAAAACGTTGAGCGGATTGTTTGCGAGCGCGGAGTTGGAATTCAAGTAGCGCGGATCGAGTTTGCGCGTGGGATCGTTTGCAGTGTTCAGTCCCGCGTTCAAAACCTCGTTCGGCTGCGACGAGGGAGCGGGGTTCGGCGGCGTAGTCGGCGTGCCCGTGCCGTTGATGGCCTGATCGTATTCATGGCCCTCGGCCTGCAATTCACCGAGTTGCTGCGTATCGACGAATCCGCTGATGACGTCCAGCGCCTTCTTCTGCTGGTCGTTCACGGCTTGTAACTCTGCGCGCATTTGCAAGAGACGCTTGTCGTCCTCCGAGCGGGCGATCCTCGGAAACGCGTAGGGGCTGTTCAGTAAATTGTCGACGTCTTGGGTATTTTTGACGAGCGGCGTGATCAACTGTTCGAGATGCATCACGTCCATGTCTTGTGCAGCTTTGGACTGCTGCGCCGCGCTTTTACGCACGTAATCGTGAAACATCGGTTTGCTCTCGCTTATCAAGCGGTCGCTTTGGAGCACCTTGCCGATTGCGGGCGCGATCGCTCGGCGCAGCCCCGTGCAAAGCGGCGAGCTGTGAATGTGCGTTATCGTCTTCAGCGGTGTCGGAGCCGGATTCGGCGTAGCGACGGCTGCTGCCGGGACCCCGCTAAGCGCAATCAGGGCGCCGAGGGTGAACGCGGCAGTGAGGCGTTTGAGCATCGTTCCTAGTATACGGGCCGAAAAGGCCGATCCCATCCTCCTGGAAACGCGCTCCGGTCAAAGTGCGTGACCAAGTCAAGCGAGCTCGCGGTTACGGCCCCTCGACCCCCGTCATGTTCGCGTGCGCGATATCGCGAAGGGTCGCAGCATCCAGAGCGCTGCAGTGTTTTGGTTCCCCATGGCCCATGAAGTCGCAAATCTGCGCCCCGCGAAAAGTCGCACCGCGCAGATCGGCGCCCGAGAAGTCGCTGCAGTGCAGACGTCCGTACGAGACGACTTTGCCGTCTTGAACGTCCGTGTCGTGCGCGCAGATAGCCGCTCCTTCGAAATTCGCGCCGCGCAAATCCGCGTTTGAGAAGCTGTCGGAAATCAAGGAGGCGTTTCGGAATGACGCGTTCGCAAGATTCGAATCCTGCAGCGAACTCCCGACGATTTCCACGCCGTCGAGGTTCTTGCCGTGCAGGTCCACGCGCGCGATCTTGCATCCGGCGCAGTGTGCGAGCAGCGCGCGCGCTTGCGAATCCGGCAACCCTTGGAGATATGAGCCCGACAGATCTGTTCCGGCGATCCGGACGCCGTCTAATCGCGCGCCGTCGAGGTGTGCGCCTTGCAGTTTGACGCCCGCGAGCATGGCGTCGCTTAGATTCGCACCGCGCAAATCCGCGTCGCGCAGATCGATGCCGGCAAGTCGCGCGCCGGAAAGGTCGGCGTTGCGCAGATTCGCGCGCCGCAGGTCGCTTCCGGCCCACGCGACGTTGCGTAAATCGCGGCCGTGCAAGTCCATTCCCGACATGTCGCATCCGACGCAGCTCACCGGGATCCCGTTTGCGGCGACGAGTACGGTCAACAGCAGTCCGAGCATCTCACGTTCTCCTTGTTTTGGGCGCAGGAAACCACGCCCGTACGAGCGCGGGCATTCTTACTTGCGTGAAGTTGTCTTACGGGTTACTCGTCGCCCGGGTCGCTTAACTTACTGCCGGAGATCCGGGCGTTCGAAAGGTCGACGTTGTGGAGGTTGACGCCGCTCAGATCGCAACCGCTGATCTCCGTTCCATTGAAGCGCGCACCGTCGAGCGTCGCACCGCTCAGATCGACGCCGGAGAGATGCGCACCGGAAAGGTCGGCATTGCGAAGATTGGAGTGCGTCAAATCGACCCCACTCAGTGAAAGGCCGCGCAAGTCTTGCCCGCTCAGATTGGCGTAACTGAAATCGCAACCCGTCCGGCAGCCGCGCAGGAGCGCTCCCGCTTGCGATGACGTGAGGTTGCGAGCGTCGACGTCGCATCCGACCATCGTCACGCCGTCAAAGTTCGCTCCGGTGAGATCGGCGCGGCTTAGATCGCAGCCGGTCAGCTTCGCATGCGAGAAGTTCGCGCCGCGAAGATCGGCGTTCGCGAAGTCGGCGCCGACCAGCGCGCTGTAAGAGAAGTCCGCATTTTGCAGGTCAGAGTGGCTAAAGTCCGGTCCGCTGAGTTCCTGGCCGCGAAAGCTCTTGCCCGAAAGGTTCTGATGGCTGAAATCGCAGCCCACGCAATTGAACCGGCCTTTTCCGCTGAATGCCTGCGCCATCGACTGCGCAACAGTTTTGGAGACCGTGCTCGAAATTTGCGAAACCGCGCGCATCTTGCCGGCGAAATCCGGCGGGAACGATACCTGCACTTTCGGCGCCACGGGCGGCATGCTGGGCACCGCAAGGTGAATGCGGCGCTTAGGCAGATGCGCGTGCACGTCCATGGCTGGAAGAGTTACGTCCATCGTACGGGTAGGAGCAGGGGTCTCATATACGACGACCATCTTGGTCTTTTGCTCGATCGTCGTTGCCGGCTGCGCGACCGCCTTGGGCCTTTGCTCAACCGGTTTCTGCTGTTCGGCTTTGTGCGGCGCAGATGCTGCGAGGGCTGCCGTTGCCTGGTCCTGCGGCAGCGTGAACGCAAACGACGGCGCGACGTTCTGCAGCAGGAAAAACAGCACGATGAGCGCGGCGGCAATCGCGCCGGCGGGGCCGAACGAAATGCTCGTGCGAACGTTGCGCCCGGCGCGCAGCAGGCGCTCGACGCGAACCGAAAGGCCGCGACGCGTCACGAACACGCCGGGTGCGGCAAGCGGCCGATGCGGCCACGCCGTCACTTCCGCCATTTTCGTCAAGCACGTGGCGTAGGGACGCACTTCTTTCGTCTGATGGACCACCCAATCGTCGCAGGCGACTTCACGCTCGAGGTCGAGCTGCTGCGCGATGTACAGCACGGCGGGATTGAAGAAAAACAGAGCCTGAATGAACCGCTGCAGCCCATTCGTCCAGTCGTCCGCACGGCGAAGGTGAGCCAGCTCGTGCAGGATGATCTGATCGATTTCGTTTTGCGAGAGCGTATCGAGCAGGTGTTTCGGAATGAGGATCATCGAGTCGAACAAGCCGACCGCAACCGGTACTTCGATGCTCTCGCACGTGCACAAGCGCACTTCGCGCTCGCCTTTGTCCGCCTGCGCCCAGCGCTCTAATCGCTCGCGGTATTCGACAGGCATCGGAAGTGCGTCGCCCTTGAGCCGCTCTAGTCGCCAGAGATTCACGATTAGGCGCACGAGCAGCAGCAACGCCGCAACGCACCACACCGCAAAAATCGCTAGCGCGACATACTGCGGAACGGTAAACTGCAGCCGTTCGGGCAACCGGAATGCGGCCGGCGACGACGCCGAAGACGCCGCCGGCGCCTCGATGTCCTTTTCAACGTCGGGCTTCTTAGCCGGGGCAACGACCGTCCCAATCTGCTTCAAAGGCCCCGCGTGCGTGTTCGTTTGCGTGTGCGACGGCGGCGAGGTCGCGCCGAAGCACACCTGAATCTGCGGTATCGCCGTGACGAGCGGCAACAGCAGCGCTGCGCCGAGCGCGACGCACCAAGCCGCGTAGCGCGTCGTCGCATTCACGTTGGGCACGACGCGAAGCACGAGCGCGACAACGGCGGCGAGAATTGCCGCTTCCCACAAGCTGTTGAAGAGCGTGACGGAAACAATGCGCGCTACGGGCTCGAGTCCGGCAATGAATGGCTGCATTAGCCTTGATCCTCGTACCTTTCGATGAGGGCTTTGAGACGCGCGAGTTCATCGTCGCTCGGGCGCTCTTCTTCAACTAATCGTAGCGCGAGAGCGGCGGATTTGTTTCCAAAAAAACGCTGGAGCAAGTAGCCGACAGCCGACTTTGCCGCGTCGTCGCGTTCGACGACAGGTTCGTACACGTAAGCGCGGCCGTCTTCGTGATGCTGAACGTAGCCCTTCTGTTCCAGGATACGCATGGTCGTGAGAACCGTGTTGTAGGCCAGGGGCGGAGGCGGGAGCGCCTCGGCGACCTCGGCGACGGTGGCTCTGCGCTTGCGCCAGAGCACTTCCATCAAGCGCAACTCGGCTTCGGTGAGGGTGGGCGACTTCTTACGGGCCACTGGGGGTACCTCCACTACTAATTTCTTAGTAGACTATACCGCGCCACCTGCTCGCTTGTCAACTAAAGAATTAGGGGGATTGGCCCTCGGCCCGGGTTCTACGGAGCGGCGATCTCCATGGTGTCGAGCTGGGCCTTCTCCTCGCCGGTCATGACCATCGTGAGATCGAGGAGGATGATGAGACGCTCGTGGACTTTCCCGACGCCCTGAATGTATTCCGTGCCGACACCGGCGATCATGTCGGGTGCGTCCTCGACCTGCTCGAGCGGAATATTGATGACCTCGGAGACGCTGTCCACGATGATGCCGACCTTTTTGCTGCCGATCTCCGTGACGACGATGCGCGTGCTCTTCGTGTGATCGGCGCGAGGCATCGCGAAGCGCGTGCGCAGGTCGATGATCGGAATCAGCTGGCCGCGCAAGTTGATGACGCCTTCCATGAAGCGCGGCGCCCGCGGCACGTGCGTGATCTCGACCATGCGGATGATTTCCTGCACCTGCGAGATGTCGACGCCGTATTCTTCACTTCCCAAATGGAACGAGACGACTTGAATTCTCTCGCCGGAAAGATGCTGCTGTTCCTTGTCGCTGAACTTGTCCTGAGCTTGCCGAAGAATTGTCGCCATGGTTTAGACCCCCGAATATTCCGCGCGCGCGACGCGACCGCTGGCATAGGCTTCCGAGACGAGCGAATGCACGTCGATGATGAGCGAGATGGAACCGTTGCCGAGAATCGTCGCGCCGGAGATGCCCGGAATACGGCCGACGACGTCGGAGAGCGGCTTGATGACGATCTCTTGTTCGCCTTGAAACGAATCGACGACCAAGCCGACCTGGCGCCCTTGCAGGCCGACGATGACGATCATGACCTTTTCCGGATCCCGTTCGCCGCCGAGTTCGAAGAAATCGGCGACTCGCACGAGCGGCACGACTTGTCCGCGCAGCGTGATCACCTCGTTGCCGTGCACGGTGCGCACGTCTTCCATTTCGATGCGCTGTGACTCGATCACCGAATCGAGCGGAATCGCGTACAGCTCGTCGACGACGCGTACCAGCAGGGCTTGAATGATTGCCAGCGTGAGCGGCAGTTTAATCGTAAACGTGGTGCCGGCGCCGGGTACGGTGTTGACGTCGAAAACACCCTTGAGACGGCTGATGTTCTTCTTGACGACGTCCATGCCGACGCCGCGTCCGCTGACGTCGCTGATCACCTCCGCCGTGGAAAAACCGGGCGTGAAGATGAGTTCGATGATCTCGCGATCGCTCAAGCGATCGTCTGAACCGATGAGACCCTGCTTTATGCCCCGCGCGCGCACTTTGTCGAGGTCGATGCCGTTGCCGTCGTCGGTTACCTCGATGATGATTTGATTGCCTTCGTGATACGCGTTGAGCGCGATCGTCCCGTGCCGCGGTTTTCCGCGGCGCTCGCGTTCGTCCGGCATCTCGATACCGTGATCGACGCAGTTGCGCAGCAAGTGCATCAGGGGTTCGCCGACTTCGTCGACGATCGTCTTGTCGAGATCCGTTTCCGCGCCGGAAATCTGCAGCTGCACTTCTTTTCCGCGCGCTTTCGCGACGTCGCGAACCATGCGCGGGAACCGATCGAAGACCTGGCCGATCGGCACCATGCGCACCTTCATGATCGATTCTTGAATCTCGTTCGTGGTGCGCGCAAGAAGTGCCGAGCTGTCGGCGAGTTCCTTTGCGAGAGGCGCAATCGCTTTCGCGTGTCCGTTCAACGCGGCTGCCGCGCCGTTCTTATCGGTGAGCGCGCGCTCGAGCGTCCCGGCAATGTCGGAAATGCGCGTGCGGTTGATGACCAGCTCGCCGACGAGATTCAGCAACAGGTCGAGGCGCTCGATGTCGACTCGAATGGTCTGATGCGCCGACGCGCGCTTCTCGACGCGCTTTTTGGGCGTTTCCATCTCGACCGGCACGCTCTCCGGGGGCGGCGGCAATTGCCCTGCGGACGGATCGGCCTGCGAAGCGAGGTCGCTCGAACCAAGCACATCTTCGATTACGCTGTCAAGCGTCTGCGCAGCCTGCGCAGCGCGCGCTTCTTCGACTTGGCGCCAAACGGCAGCTTCGAACGCCGCGATCTGCTCTTCGCTGACGTCTTCTTCTTCTTCGGCGGCCGCGGCTTCCTCAAATGAAATGTCAGGCCCGGTCGTGCCCTCGATGACGTTCGACGTTTCTTCGTACACCGCGACGAACGAGTCGACGCGTGCGATGAAATCCGTCAGCCCCGCCGGCGTCTCTTTGCCGACCACCGCCGCCTCGACGAGGTCGGTCAGAAAATCGCGGCCACGGAACAGAATGTCGACGCAGCCCTCGGAGAGCGGCATCCGTTCCTTGCGCAGCAAATCGCAGAGATTCTCGAGCCGATGCGCGAGGTTCTGCACGTCGGAAAATTGCAGCATGCCGGCGCTGCCCTTAATCGTGTGCAGCGCTCGAAACAGCGAGTTGACGAGCTCGCTATCCGCGCGTCCGCTCCCGACGAAATCCTCGAGCTGCAACAGATCTCCGTCGAGCTGTTGCAGCAGCTCCTCCGCTTCGTCTCTAAAATACGAGACGAATTCCGATCTGTCGAAAAGGTCGTCAGACATGATGCAACGAGGCGTCGGCCGCCTCGAACACTACTCTACGCCAAAGACCGCAAGCAGCGGCCCGAGCGAGCCCGTTTCTGGGATGAGGATGAATTGACCGGAGACTTCTTTCTCTTTGTCGAGGAATGCGCTCTCGATCAGAAAGACGTCTTGGTCCGGCAAAATGGACATGAGCGTGCGGAACGCCGCCTGAATCGTGCCGTACGAAAGCGTCGGCACCGACGGGAGCACGTTCTGGCCGGTCAGATTATTGATCGCCGAGAGATACGAACCGGCGATGATATTGCCAATCTCTTTGAGCGTCGAATCGTTGATCGAATCGAAGACTTGAATGTCGCCGATCACGCGCTTGAGAAACGTCGAAACGAAATCGATGGCCTGCTCGCGGTCGAAGAGCACGACGATTTGCCCGGGCGCCTCGCCGCGGATGTACATGTGCAGGGCCGCAACCATGCGGTTCTCGTGCCCGACGCGCGAAGCGAGGTCGCGGAATTTGATGACGTCGATGCGCGGCTCGCTCAGATTGATCTTGGTGTTGAGCAGTTGCGAGAGCGCGGTCGCCGCGTGGCCGGCGCCGATGTTGCCGACCTCTTTGAGCGCGTCCTTCTGGAGCTCGTTCAGCTTTAAGCTTTGTGCGCTCACGACAACACCTTGTTGATGGTTTCGAGAATTTTCGGCGGCTGGAAAGGCTTGGTGATGAACGACTTCGCGCCGGCCTGAATCGCCTCGACGACCAGCGCCTGCTGTCCCATCGACGTGCACATGATGATCTTTGCGTTTGGATCGTGATTGATGATCTGGCGAACGGCGGTGATGCCGTCCATCTCCGGCATGACCATGTCCATGGTCACGAGATCCGGATTCAGCGACTTGTACTTGTCGACGGCCTCAACACCGTTTTGCGCTTCGCCGACCACGTCGAATCCGTTCTTGCTGAGAATCCCCTTGATCATCATCCGCATGACGACTGCGTCGTCGACGATGAGGACCCGCTTGCTCATTCCTTGCTCCCTAAAGGCCGAGATTGGTACTAACACCCCATCGGCCGGAAATGGGGTTTTTATTAGCCGTTTTGGCCTAGGCCAAGCCTCGGCTTCGCAGTTCCGCCGTGCGGCGGTTGATGAAGTCCAAGATGGCGTGATCCTCGGCCGGCGTAATGCCGTGGAACCGCAGTCCGTGAGAGAATTTTCCGGACGTCGGCACTTGCTCGACGCGCATAACCTCACCAAGCACCGTGATCGGCGGCGCCTCGGAACTCAGCGACATTTTGACTTCCAATGTTTGCCCGACTTTACACTGGCGATCCATGATGAGGGCGCAGCCGCCTCGGCTGATGTCCCGAATGCTGCCTTTCATGAACTCGCCGACGCCTTTTCCACCCGGGGCCATGCGCCATAGTCCGACTAGCAGCGTATCGAGACGCACGCTGGAACGTTTTTGTGCGCCGCCGCCGAGTGCTTCGACCCGATCCGGCACGTCGAAGTACGTCATGCCGTCGCGCACGTCGACGACGGAAGCGGCGAATCGGAACTTGCCCGCCGGCGTTTGGTAGACGAACACGCCGCGCTCGCCCTTGCGGCCCACGGTATCGCCCACGGTGACGTGGTCGTGCGAAACGTCTTCCACGGAAACCGAACGAGCTGCGCGGCCGGCGACGGTTACGTCGACGAACGAGTGCAGTTGCGGCAGTTTTTCCTCGGGAACTGTCGTCTTCTTCGCGCTTCCCCGGAAAAGCGACTTGAAGATCACGGTGTCGACGCCTCCATTCGTTCGCTCTCGTCGGTCGTCGAGATCTGTCCGATCGACTCGACGCGCAAACCGGGCGCGATCTCTGAGTACGAGAGCACGACCAGTTGCGGAGCAGCGCGCTCCGTCAGACGCTTGAGCGCCAAACGAACGGACGGTGAGCACAGCACGATCGGATGCAGTCCGGAGTTCTGCGCGGCCGCCATCTGCTTCGTGAGCGAGCTGTAGATTTTCGCAACGGTATTCGGATCGAGCAGCGCGTACGCATCCTCGCCGCGGCGCACCGCCTCCCCAAGCAGCGACTCGAGGCGCGGATCGACGGTGATGACCGAAAGCAGCCCGTCTTCCGCATACTCCGCGCAAATGTGGCGCGCCATCGCCGCGCGCACGCGCTCGGTGAGATAGTCCACGTCCTTGCTCACGCGCGCCGCATCCGCCAAACTTTCCAGAATCAGCAGCAGATTGCGGATCGGAATGCGCTCGCGCAGCAGGTTCTGCAGCACGCGCTGAATCTCGCCGACGGTGAGCAGATTCGGGACCAACTCTTCGACGACCACGGGGTAGTGCGTCTTGACGTTGTCCAGCAGCGCCGATGTTTCCTGACGGCCGAGCAGATCCGGTGCGTGGCTTTTGATGATCTCGGTGAGGTGCGTCGCGATGACGCTCGTCGGATCGATCACGGTGTAGCCCGCCATCTCCGCTTCGCCGCGCGAACTATCCGGAATCCACAGCGCGGGCAAATTGAACGCCGGCTCCGTCGTCGGAATGCCGTCGATCGGCTGCGTCGCGGTGCCCGGATTCATCGCAAGCAATCGGCTCACCATGACTTCCGCGCTCGTGACTTCCAATCCGTAGATCTTGACGACGTACGTGCTCGGCTTGAGCTGCAGATTGTCGCGCACGCGAATCGGCGGCACGATGATGCCCAAATCGCGCGCGGCATGACGGCGGATGAGCGTAATGCGCTCGAGCAGATCGCCGCCTTGCGTCGTATCGACCAGCGGAATCAGGCCGAAGCCGATCTCGAGTTCCATCGGATCGTAGGAGAGCAGCGGCACGACGGACTCCGCCGGCTTGATGGCTTGCGGCTGACCGGCCGCTGCGCCCGCGACGGCCATAGCGTGAGCGGTGGAGGGCAGCTGCCCTGGCGACGTCTGGCGCGGACGGTTCCGCGTGCGCAGGTAATAGATGAAGAGCAGCGCCGAGAGCGGCAGCATGAACCACCGCACCAGACCCGCCAGGCCGAAGAGCGCCGTCATGATGGCCGCGATCAAAATCGCCGTGGGCTGACCGCTGAGTTGTTTGGTCAGATCCGCGCCGAAGTCCGATTCGGAGGCGGCGCGGGTGACGATGATGCCCGTGGCGGTCGAAATGAGCAGCGCGGGGACCTGCGTGACGATGCCTTCGCCGACGGTCAGCAGCGTAAAGTGCTGCAGCGACTGGAGCAGCGTCATGTGTTCCTGGGCCACGCCGACGATGAATCCGCCGATCGTGTTGATCGCGACGATAATGAGCGCCGCAATCGCGTCGCCGCGAACGAACTTGCTCGCACCGTCCATTGCGCCGTAGAAGTCGGCAGAGCGCTGGATGTCCTTACGGCGCTGCCGCGCTTCGGCCTCGGTGATGAGCCCGGCATTGAGGTCGGCGTCGATGGCGAGCTGCTTGCCCGGCATCGCGTCCAACGTGAAACGCGCCGCGACTTCCGCGACGCGCCCGGCGCCGTTCGTGATGACGACGAACTGAATGACGATCAGAATCAAGAAGATGACGAAGCCGACCGCGTAGTTGCCGCCGACGACGATCTGTCCGAAAAAGTTGATGACTTCGCCCGCGTATCCGTGCAGCAGAATCGATCGCGTCGCCGTGATGTTCAGCGAAAGCCGGAACAGCGTGACGATGAGGAGCAGCGTCGGAAAGACGCTGAACTGCAACGCGTTCTCGGCGTACAGCGCGACGCCGATGATCAGCAGCGCCGCACCGATGTTGATCGTGAGCAGCAGGTCGAGCAGCACCGGCGGAATCGGCACGATCATCAGAATGACGAGCATGACCGAAGCGCCCGCCACCCAAATCGGTGCCGTAGCAGCGATGCGGGAAAGCACGTTGCCTTGCTGCGCTTGAACCTGCGATGCGGCTGCCATCAGGCGATCGTCTTCCGCTTAAGCTTGTATACGAAGGCGATCACCTGCGCCACTGCGGCGTACATGTTGGGCGGAATCGCCTGATCCAGTTCGACCTTCGCATACAGCGTGCGTGCCAGCGGCGGGTTCTCCATGATGGGAACGCCGTTCTCTTGCGCGATTTCGCGAATGCGCTTTGCGACCAAGTCCGCGCCTTTGGCGGTGACGACCGGAGCTTCCATCTTCAGCTCATCCCATTCGAGCGCAACGGCGAAGTGCGTCGGGTTTGTGACGACGACTGTGGCTTTTGGAACGGCCGCCATCATGCGCCGGCGCGCAAACTCGCGCTGACGCCGTTTGAGGGCGCCCTTCATTTCCGGATTGCCTTCCGACTGGCGGTACTCGTCCTTGACCTCTTGCTTGCTCATCTTGAGGTTCTCTTCGTATTGCCACTTCTCGTAGGCGTAGTCCAGGATGCCGACCAGCACGAGCAGCATGCCGAACTTCCAGGCGATGCCGAAGATCAGTCCGCCGACGAAGCTCACCATTTGCGCGGGCGAGAGCTGACCGAGCGTCGTCAGCACGGTTACATTGCCTGCAATGCTCGTGTAAATGATAATCATAACTGCAGCGAGTTTCAGAAGCTGCTTGCCGAGATTGACGAGAACTTGCTTCGAAAAAAGCCGCTGCAGGCCGCTCAGGGGGTTTATTTTGTTGAAACTGGGCGCGAGGGGCGTTAGCGACATCACGAAGCCGGTCTGCAGCACGTTCACCAGGACGCCCGCGAGGAGCGCCGTTCCGAACAGCACGCCTAAAAGCAGCGCCATGCCGCCGAAGCCGCGCGCAAAGAGCATCCAAACCGAATTGATCGTGAAATCCTGATGCTCGTGAGTTCGCCACAGAATCTCCTGAACGGTTGCCGAAAGCGTACCGAGTGCCGACGGCATGAGCCCATGCAACACGAAAACGCCGGCAAGAAAGACCACTGCACCGGCGAGATCGGAACTCTTCGCAACCTGGCCACGGCCCCGCGCCTCTTCCCGGCGCTTCGGAGTGGCCTTTTCAGTTTGCTCGGGTCTTGCCATGCCCTAGACCTATCATCGGCTACGCCGTCACCGGGCAACAGTGCTAGCGCGCAGGTTTTACCGCCGCTCGACACCGGCGCACGCGGCGGGAGGAGGCTCCGGGGCGACGAATAGGCCGGGGGTTTAGCCCCTCCCGGGCATCAGCTCATCACAGGAGTCTTCATGCGTCGTTCTGCGGGCCTGGCGGCCTCGTTGTTCCTCTCTGCTCTCTCACTCGCGGGCTGCGGCCACGGAACGGTTATCGGCAGCGCCACCCCAACGCCGGCTCCGACGCCGCCGCCGAAGGTCACCAATGAGTTCGCGATTCCGACCGCGGGAAGTCAGCCGGGCGGCATCACCCTGGGCACTGACGGCTACCTCTATTTTGCCGAGCAGACCAGCGGGAAGC
>Ga0209168_10001451_pt1 | contig 18548 bp, 16 predicted proteins | sample Coa_R1_FD_187156 | JGI IMG/M metagenome (GOLD analysis project Ga0209168, IMG submission 187156) | Surface soil microbial communities from Centralia Pennsylvania, which are recovering from an underground coalmine fire - Coalmine... | ecosystem: Environmental > Terrestrial > Soil > Unclassified ... | reverse complement strand
GCCAACTCGCGTGCAGTAGGCTTTGGTAATGCCGATAACGGAGTTGATGGCATTCGGTGCGATACCGGTGCCGATGACGGCCCCGCCAGAAGTCGCGCTGGAGGAAGTCACAAACGGATACGTGCCGTGGTCGATGTCGAGCATCGTGCCTTGAGCGCCCTCAAACAAAATCGACTCGCCCTGGTTCAGCGCCTGGTTCAGCAGCATGGCCGTATCGCACACAAAAGGAGCGATTTTCTCAGCGGCTTGCGCGTACTCGGTGTACATCTTATCCGGATCGAGCGGTTCGGTATTGAATAGCGCATGCGCGATCATGTTCTTTTCGCGCACAGCATTTTCGATGTGTTTCTTGAGAAGCGTCGAATCGAGCAGGTCCGCGACGCGCAAGCCACGGCGTCCCATCTTATCTTCGTACGCAGGCCCGATACCGCGTGAGGTGGTGCCGATTTTCACGCGTCCGGGAGCATTCTCCGCCGCCAGTTCGATCATGCGATGGTAGGGAAGAATGACGTGTGCGCGGTTGGAGACGAAGAGATTGCCATCGACTTTCACGCCGGCTTCGCGCAAAGCGCCAACTTCCTTGAGAAACGCAAGAGGGTCGAGGACTACTCCATTGCCGATGACGCTGCGGCATCCGGTTCGCAGCACGCCGCAAGGCACGAGCTGAAGAATGAACTTCTTGCCATTGATGATTACGGTGTGGCCCGCATTGTGTCCGCCGGCATAGCGGGCGACCACGGAAAAATTGTGCGACAACACGTCGACGATCTTGCCTTTACCCTCGTCGCCCCACTGGGCGCCAACGATCACCGCAGTCTTGCCTTTTTTCAATTCCAGCTCCATGAGCAAAATGATTCGGGCCGCGCATGGCTACGCCGCTCCCGGGTTCGCACACTCCTTACCCGCGGTGGATATCTTGCACAAAATTACTGGGATAAGAGCGGAGAAGACGTGTACGAGTTATCTTAACGTGTCAGTGCTGCGAATAGCAACGGAGGCGAGTGCGTTGGCCGAACTGGTAAGATCCGAATGAAATCACGAAAATCGAGTCGGGAATACCTACGTTCACGGTGGTCTGATGCCGAAATTTGAAAAGCATATTTTTATTTGCGGAAACCAGCGTCCGGCTGGGCATCCGCGGGGATGCTGCGATCCTTCCGCCGAAGCCCGATTGCAAAAACTCTTCAAGCAGAAGCTGGCACACCTAGGACTGAAAGCGACAGTGCGCGCCAACCAATCAGGCTGCCTCGATCAATGCGAGCACGGCCCAACCGTGGTCGTCTACCCGGAGGCCGTCTGGTACGGTCACGTCACCGAAGCCGATGTCGATGAGATTATCGACGCGCACGTTGTTGGCGGGAAACCGGTGGAGCGTCTTCGCCTTGCGGAGTCTTGTTTGAATACGGAGAGTTGCGAACATCGCAACCGCAAATCCTAAGTCGCAGCCACTTTACTTTTTCTGGCGTGCGCTCGTACCTTGATTTCATGCCTGCTTACTTTACTCCTGAACTTTTTCGTTTTCTGACTCGCCTCAAGCGCAACAATAATCGCGACTGGTTCCACGGCCATAAGGACGAATTCGAAGCCGTCGCGCACCAGCCGGCGCTTCATTTCATTACCGAGTTTGCCGGGCCACTATATGAAATCACGCCGCACCTGATGGCGGATCCTCGAACGTCGCGTGGCTCTTTGTTTCGCATTTATCGCGACACGCGGTTTTCCGCCGACAAAAAGCCGTACAAGACGCACGTTGCGATGCGCTTTTCGCATCGCGGCAAAGATGTGCACTCTCCGGGTTTCTATCTGCATCTGGAGCCGGGAGGATGCTTCGCGGCTTCGGGTCTGTGGCATCCCGAGCCGCCGACCTTGCTGAAAGTGCGCACTGCAATTGTCGAGCGATGCAATGAGTGGCGGCCGGTCCGCAAGTTGCTGAACTGGGACGATGCGACGAAGCTGTCGCGTCCTCCGCGAGGATTTCCATGCGATCACGAATTTGTGGATGACCTGAAGCTCCGCGATCTCGGCACCGCGATCGAGTTTACGGACGCGCAGGTCTGCAGCCCCAAGTTCATGACGACGTTTGCGACGGCTTGCAGGAAAATGGCACCACTGGCGAAGTTCCTCAGCAGCGCGCTCGGCTTGCCGTTCTAACCGACTTCAGAATAGCGGAGCTCATGTGGATAAGAAGAGTAGACAGACCTCTTGCCCATAAGAACATGTGGGGATAGCCGCCCCCGGCTGTCCGTCGAACGTAGCTCGCCCCGTCATTGCTGGCCCTGCTGCTTGTGGATCTCATCTAATCTTCTCTTCAAATACTCGCGGTATTCCTTCTGCAGCGCAGGGTCCTTGGGAGATCCGTATATTTCCGAAGACTTGTATTTTCCTTCGTCGAACTTCTTTTTGGTCCACTCGTCGTGAATGTGAATTTCGTCCGCGTGGTCGAGCATTTCCTTAACGAACTGCGGCGGGACGAAATACACGCCCTCGCGATCGCCAACGACAAGATCGCCAGGCATGACGGTGACGCCGCCGATCCTAACGGGAACGTTGATGCCCGTCAGCATGACGTTGCCAATCGGCGTGGGATCGGCAGAGCGAAAGTAAGCCGGCATGTCAATCTCAGAGAGGCCGTCGAGGTCGCGAATGCTCCCGTCGACAACGAGTCCGCCGCCGTGCGTGGCTTTCATGGCGTAATAGAAGAGATTGTCGCCGACAATGGTGCCATCAACTTTCTTGCCGAAGAGATCGACGACCAAAACGTCCCCGGGCTGCAGCATGTCAATGGCGAACTGATTGCTGAGTTCTGGCAGTCCCTGTTTCTTGGCTTTGGCTTCGGCGACATCGTCGACGTCCGCGCGCAGCGGCATGAACTGCACAGTGAACGCGCGGCCGACCATCGTCTTTCCCGGATGAAGGATCTGAAATCCATCTGCGTACTGATTGTTGTAATGCTTGTCCTGCAGCGTGGACCAGACCTCTTCCGCCGAGAGTCCACGAGCGCGCTCGAGCATGGAGTCGGGAACTTTGGGACGTCCATCCGGGAACCGGTCGAATGGAGACTTGGCGGTGTAGTCGATCAAGTCCTGCTTGGGAAACGTGAACAACTGGGCATAAGCGAAGGTCGACGCGAGAAGAACCGCGCAGCTGACCGCTTTGGCAAACGTCGTAAGAGCTGCGCGGATGTCCATTCTCCGGACTTTTGTCATCGGTGAGTCTCCTCAGGATCAGTTTTCGAGATCGCAACTTGCGAGCGAGCTTACAATTCTATGTCGCAACACGACCGGTGAGAAAGATGCGTACCTATGTCGTAAGAGACTGAAAGGAACGGTGCGAACTCATTCGCCACCGTGGAGGACGGTCTTCAACGGCCGCGGCAAGAGAACAGACTTAATGCCGGGGCTTCAGGCCCGATATAGTCGTGCACCAGAAACCCGACCAGGAATAAACGATGAACCAAACGAACAAGGGCATCGATCGTCGCGAAGTTCTGAAAGCCTCAGCTCTGGCCTTGGGAGGTGCACTTCTGACCGAATCCGCAGAAGCCTATCCGAAGGCAGTAAATGTGAACTCCAGCCCGTCGGGCCTGAAGATCACGGATTTGCGTGTCGCGACTGTAGTGAAGCCGGGACCAAGTCCGTGTCCGATTATCCGCATCGATACGAATCAGGGAGTGTATGGGTTGGGCGAGGTGCGCGACGGCGCGAGTCCAACGTATGCGCTGTTCCTGAAGAGCAGGATCATCGGCGAGAACCCACTGCAACTCGATAAGATCTTCCGCAAGATCAAGCAATTCGGCGGGCACGCGCGGCAGGGCGGCGGCGTCTGCGCCATCGAGATGGCTCTGTGGGACATCATGGGCAAGGTGTACAACGCCCCGGTGTACACGCTGCTCGGCGGCGGCAAGTTCCGCGACAAGATCCGGATTTATGCCGATACGACGGAATCGAAAGATCCAAAAATCTATGCACAGCGAATGAAAGAGCGCAAAGAAGTGATGGGACTGACGTGGCTCAAGATGGATTTGGGCGTCGAGATGGTGGCGGATACTCCGGGCACAGTAACCGACCCTTCGGATCTTAATCAGTGGCAGGAGAACCAACTCCCGCATCCGCTGCTGGGCATGGAGGTGACGGACAAAGGGATCGCGATGCTGGAGGAGTATGTAGCAGCAGTACGGGCTGCGGTCGGGATGGAGATTCCGCTTTCGATGGATCATCTTGGGCACTTGGGCGTGAAGTCGATCATCCGTCTCGGCAAGGCGTACGAGAAGTACAACTTGTCGTGGATGGAGGATGTGATTCCGTGGCAGTACACCGACCTGCTGCGAGAGATTGCCCAGCAGAGCCCGACGCCGATTCTGACCGGTGAAGATATCTACCTGAAAGAACCTTTCCGCGTGCTCTGCGAAAAGCATGCAGTGGGAAAAATCCAGCCAGATCTGGCAACCGCCGGAGGAATTCTCGAGACCCACAAGATCGGCGACATGGCTGAGGAGTTCGGCGTGCCCATGGCGATGCACTTTGCGGGAACTCCGGTGTCCTGTATGGCCAACGTTCACTGTGCCGCGGCCACGCTGAATTTCCTTGCGCTTGAGAATCACTCGCTGGATGTGCCGTGGTGGTCGTCTTTGGTGCAAGAGGGTACAAAGACGCCGATTGTGACTCACGGCTGGATCGAGGTGCCGGAGCGTCCTGGCCTGGGCGTGACCTTGAATGACGATGTAGTTCGGCAGCATCTGATGCCGGGTACTGGATATTTCGATCCCACTCCGCAGTGGGATCAGGAACGATCCTGGGACCGTCTTTGGAGCTAAGAGTCGCGCCGTCCACGGAAAGTTGCTGAATTCAGAGATAATATACGTGTTGACAATAGTCGTTATAACGACTATTATAGCTTTGAATGAGCGATAAGACGAATGCGAGTCGGCGTTTCGGCGGGCCCGAGGAGGATCTTTTCGTGAGCCTACTGCGAACCGCGGAACTCTTGTCGCGCAACGTGGAGAAAGTCCTGAAAACGGGCGATGTCTCGCCCACGCAGTACAACGTGCTGCGGATTTTACGCGGCGCGCCCCAAGGATTGACTTGCAATGAGATCGGGAAGCGAATGATCACGCGCGATCCGGATATCACCCGTTTGCTCGATCGACTGGAGAAGCGCGACCTGATTTCCCGCTGCCGCGAGACCAAAGACCGGCGTCAGGTTCAGACGCGCATAACCCCCGAGGGGCTGCGTCTTCTAAGGGACCTCGACGGTCCGGTCACGGAGATTCACCGCCAGCAATTAGGCCATTTAGGCCGCGACGGCGTCCGCAGGCTGCAGGAGTTACTGGAAAAAGCACGGCAGAACGCCGAGTAGTTTTTTTGCATCGATAATCGTTATCACGATCATCTGTATAACATCTGTATTAAAAGGAGGATTTCTTATGAGCACCGTCTCCGCACCCGCAACTAGTACCACAACCTGGAACATCGATTCCGTCCACTCCAGCGCACAGTTCAAGGTCAAGCACATGATGATCTCAAACGTGAAGGGAGAGTTCACCACCATCACTGGCAATCTGAAATATGACGGCGACAACATCGCCAACTCGTATGTTGAGGCCTCGATTGATGCCACGACCATCACCACGCGTGACCCGCAGCGCGATGCGCACTTGAAGAGTCCCGATTTCTTCGACGTCGAAAAGTTTCCGACGCTGACATTCAAGTCGACCCGCATTTCGAAAAAAGTGGATGGTGAATTGGCTGTCGCCGGAGACCTCACAGTCCATGGAGTAACGCGCCCGGTGGTGTTCGAAGTGGAAGGACCGAGTGCGCCGACGAAAGATCCGTGGGGAAATACGCGCCTCGGATTGTCGGCCAGCACGCGCATCAACCGCAAGGATTTTGGTCTGACCTGGAACTCGACGCTGGAAACCGGTGGGATCCTGGTCGGCGATGAGGTCACCATCAGCCTGGATGTGCAGTTCATCAAAGCGTAATGAGACGTATCTGCGCTGAGAAACACCAAGGCTTGTAGCCTGTGAGACTCGCCTGCGAAGCCGCAGCGGCTCCAGCCGAATTAACCGATGAATGATGAGCGTGGTAGGCCCGGCAGGAGTCGAACTTGAGCCGGTTTGCCCGGCGTGAGCGAAGCGGGAGGCGGCAGGCGAAATCCTGACCCTGAACGCCGCCCGAGGGGGCGGTGGAGGGGAAGGACCTCCTGTTTCGATGATTTGGGTGAGCGTGGTAGGCCCGGCAGGAGTCGAACCTGCAACCCTCGGATTAGAAATCCGATGCTCTATCCGCTTGAGCTACGGGCCCCCGATCACGACTGCGTGGGTGAATTCAGTATAGCCAAAACCTATGGTTCGGCATCGTATATGTGACCAACGATGCGAAGTGCCGCGGCCAAACAGGTTTCATCCAAAAGTCGGGCGTCAAACCACGCTCCATCCAAACACGCGCCGCGCATGAACGTCTCCCCCGCACCGCAGACCAAGTCTGCTTCCAGCGCTGAAGCTGGCGTGCTAAAAGGCTGGAAGCAGATATCCGAGTTCCTGGGCGAACCTGCGTCTGTGGTGCAGCGATGGGCGTCAACCGGCATGCCCGTGCATCGGCAAGGGCGGTACGTCACGACCACGACGAATGACCTCAATCAGTGGCTCGGACAACAATCGGGCAAGCTGGTGCACGTCGTCACTGATGAAACCGACCTCACTTCGGAACTGAAGCGAGGGCTTTCGTTCGTCCGCAAAGAGCGGTAGCGCAGATCTCCACGAGAAAGGTCCACTGGGCCGGACCGCCAATTCGAGCAAACCGGCCGGCCGTCTTTCCACAGCGCCCGGCCAGATCGCTGGACCTCTCTGAGATAACGGCGATCAAGATCATTGGGATCAAGACGATCCTGCCCTCAGCGCGGCAACCTTTTTTTCGATTCAGACCACAAACTGTGCGGCCCACTTGTCTCGCTCTGAAAGCCGCTCAGGACTCCGCTCCGGGATTTGGGACCTACCTCAAAGGAGTCTTTCCAGTGCAGCATCAATTCGACCGCCGATCCCTGTCGAAGTGTCTCTTGGCCGCAGGAATGCTGGCTTTAGCTCTCTTCGCCGCCGTTTTAACGTCCGAACCTGCGTACGCGCAAACCTTCACAACTCTCTATACCTTCCCGGGTGGTTCGAAAGGATCTGGGCCTTACGACATTGTGATCGCTCCAGACGGAACTATTTACGGGGCTGCCAGTTACAGCAATACCTGCGGTTGTTTCCTCATCTTTAGTCTGTCGAACGGCAGCGAAACGGTGCTTCATCGCTTTACCGTATCTTCCGGGTACGAGCCGGAATTCCCGCAGGGGCTTCTGCTTAGCGGGAATGGCGAGGTTCTCTACGGGACCACGCCTTATGGCGGCGTGTACACGGGCAACTGCGGCGGACCGCAAACGGGATGCGGCTTCGCGTTTGCTTACAATCTATCGACCAAGAAATATAAACTCCTTCACGATTTCTCTGGTGCGCCAAACGACGGCATGGATCCGGCCGGTGTGCAGGTGGACGCTAGCGGCAACCTGTACGGCGCCACGTTCGGCGGGGGAACAGATTACAACGGGACGATCTACGAGATTACGACGACAGGAGCTGAGAAGGTCCTTTATTCATTCGGCAATCCACCGGATGGTGCTCATCCGAACGGAGGACTTGTGGGCTACTCCGGCAAACTCTACGGAGTAACGAATCAAGGTGGCGCGAACGTCTGTAATAACGGTGGATGTGGCGCGATTTTCGAAATCTCTCCTGGCGGCGAGAAAGTGCTTTACAGCTTCACCGGCGGAGCGGACGGCCAGAATCCGTACGAACTTGTCGGAGATGGTCACGGCAATTTCTACGGCGTATCAAGAAGCGGAAGCAACGTGGTTGACGATATCTTTGAGATCAACGCCAGCGGCCAGTTCTCAATTGCTTATGATGGTTACTTCGCGGCGTACGTGCAGTGGGTGATCCCCGGGCCCAACGGAACGCTCTACGGCGTGGCAACTGGTGGAAACTCGAGTTGCCAACCCAATGGGTGCGGACAGATTTTCCAGTTGACGCCGACAGGCAACGGGAACGGAAATATCAAGATCCTGCACCAGTTCGATGGAAATGACGGAGCGTACCCGCAAGAAGGTAGTCTCGTGTTGAAGAATGGCGCCCTCTATGGCTCGACCGCAACTGGAGGGTCTTCAAATCAGGGAACCATTTTCAAGCTGGTTCCGTAACCGCGGATGACAAGGCCGCGCAGCCACAATGGTTGCGCGGCTTTTTTCTTCGAGTACGCCTGCTGTTATCAGCGACCTATACAGTTGCTGCGAGAGACGGGTTTACCGCCTCGGTACTGCGAGCGAATTCTTCAACTCTTCGCGTCTTCAGTTTGCTCAACACGTAACTGAGTAATGGGCGGTCACCGCGGCGGATCTCCTCGAATTCCACGCCCATTCCCAGATTGTCGACCAGATATTTCACGCGGGCCTTCACCGCGAGGCTTACGTCGAATACGTTGAGCATCAGGCGGAAGTCTGTGCCCGGACGCATCTGCTCCATGGCGGCGAGGCGCGCACCACATTCGGAAATCTGCTGCACCTCGCCAGCCACGCGTTGTACCCCCTCAATCACCTCCGCTTGACCTTCCACATAAAAACGCGGACGGCGGCGCCGGTTCGCATCGGGACGCGTCATAGCCATGCCGCGGCGCTCGAGCCCGTCGAGAATCACCGGTTGATATTGCTCTTCCATCTGTCGTAGTTCGTCGTCCCATGGCGTCTTGCCTTCGACGCATTGAACTGTGAACTGCCCATGCAAAGGAGAGCCGCGGTCAGCGGACCATACCACCTGACAGATCGCCTTGTTGCGGCCACGCTCGAGCAGCACCAAATCGCCGACATTTACATCACGCGAACTGACGAGCCGCGCGCCCTGCGGATGGATGTCGTAAGTGCAAGCCACCTCGGCCGAGCCGCGACCTTCCTGGCCCACTAGGCTCCAGCGCACCGGCAGCGCCAGATGTACCATTTTGCGTGTGAGCAGGCCGTCTTCGGGCAAGTTGGAAGTATTCCCCACGAGCTTTATTCCTTGTGAAAAAAGTTACCAGTACATGTCCGAGTGGGCAATGTACGTGCGTAATCAAAATGGTGGTTACTGATTGGCAGTATGTGGGTGGAAGACTAGGTTGAAGCCGCAGCGCTCACAGGAACGGCGGACGGCAACGCTCCAGATAATCCGCTTGCAGGATTGGCTCGTCTCGGTGAAGATGGGAGAAATCTCCTTTGGCTGTGATGAAGTCTCTTGCCATTAAATCGCGCACCGGGCGTCCACTGTCACCTTCCGCGGCGAAGCTGCAGTTGCTAAAGCGTCTGCGTTGCACCTTGCGCTACGAGAAGAAAGCCTGGGCGGCGGGCGCGCGCCTAGTCGCGGGCGTAGATGAGGTTGGACGAGGATCGCTCTTTGGATGTGTGGTGGCTGCGGCAGTGATTCTCGATCCGGGATACCGGGTGCGCGGTTTGCGCGATTCGAAGCTGTTGCTGCCGGAGCGGCGCGAAATTCTCGCGGAAAGGATTCGCGAGCATGCAGTGGCCTGGACCGTTGCTGCGGTCGATGCCGCCCGCATCGATCAGATCAATATTTACCACGCTTCGCGCGCCGCGATGTTGGAGGCCGTGCAGCGCCTGGCGCCAGCAGCTGATTATCTGCTCATCGATGCGATGAAAGTTGATTACGACGTGCCGCAGCAGGCCATCATTCACGGCGACGCGCTCTCGGCTTCGATTGCTGCCGCATCAATTTTGGCCAAGGTGGAGCGTGATCGCATGATGCGGGATTGGGACGCGGTATTTCCAGCGTACGGTCTGGCGTCGCATAAGGGCTACAGCACACCGAAGCATCTGACAGCCTTGCGCGAGCTGGGTCCAACGCCGCTGCACCGGCAGTCATTTGCACCGGTATGGCAGAACCCTGTGCCGCAGGAAGTTTTTGCTTTCATGGAAGAGGAGATGCGGGAAGAGCTTGAAAGCAAGGAACTTGTGGCGGAGGATCTGGCGGGGTGAAATTTTAAAAAGTGTTCCTGCAGGAACACTTTTTAGTACTAAATTGTACATACATTCGCGTACAGCATCGTATAAATTTAGTCTATGCAGCAACTTAGGGTGCAGAACAGGATGAAGCGGACGGCAAAAGGAGCGAAGTTTTCCACAGGGCGGAAGCGCGCTTCGAAAACCTCGTCGAAACAGAAAGCGAAGCGGTTGAATGTCCCGCTAGGTGTCGCGTTGGAGTATTACCGGCCTCTGAAGAAGCCGGTGACGCTGCGTCTGGACGCGGATGTGCTGGCATGGTTCAAGAAAGACGGGCGCCGCTACCAGACCCGCATTAACCAGGCTCTACGGAAGGTGATGGAGAAGGAGATGAAGTAGTCCCGACAGGTTCGGCCGGAGGCCGTTCGATGCAGATCGCAATCGAATGCGACCTGACTGGGTCCGCTACTTCTGATAGTTCAGCAGGACCAGCGCCAGCGCTGCCAGAGCGATGCCTGCCGTTTGAACCGAATTCACCCGTTCGTGGAAGACTCCGAATCCAATGCCGAGCGTGGCCACCATTGAGAGCAGCAGCCATGCCGTTCCGGTTGCGGCGAGTTGATTGGTGCGAACGAGCGCTGGCAGCCACGCCAGCGAACCTAACAAATACATCGAGCAGGCCAGCGACAATCCCGACCAGCCGGGCCGGATGGCGAACTTCTTGGACAGGTATTCACCGACGGCAAAGAAAGCTGCCGAGAGCACGAGCCACATAAATGTAGGCAGCGAGTTAGCGAAATTCGTAAACCAGTTCATATCTTGATTTCGGCGGATTCTATCACCCGGTGAAGTTCAGAGACCAAAGGCATTGTCAAAATCAAAATAGCCGCCATGGCGCGCCAAAACCGCGAAAGGATGGGGCGCCCGCTTCTATCTATCCCGTTCACTTCTTTCGCCGTCTGGTTTTGTCGTTCGTCTATTTTGCGACTTGGTGGTTGCCGGACGAGCCGAGACTTGCTTTCTGTTGACCTACCCAGTTATGGATGCGATCACCCAGAACTTCCATCGGGAGAGCGCCTCCGCTCAGGACCTGATCGTGGAAGGCACGCAAGTCGAAACGATCTCCCAATTGATCTTTGGCATACGCGCGCAGTTTCAGGATTTCCAACTGACCGATTTTGTAGCCCAAGGCTTGGGCCGGCCACGCCATGTAGCGGTCGGTTTCTTCCTGAACCTCCGGCTCGTCGATGGTGGAGTGATCGTGAAAGAAATCGACGACCTGCTGGCGCGACCAGTGCTTGTAGTGGAATCCGGTATCGACGACGAGACGGATGGCGCGCAGCATGTCATCCTGCAGGTGGCCGTAGTAGCTGTAGGGATCCTGAAAGAAACCGACTTCTTTGCCCAGTCTCTCGGCATAGAGCGCCCAGCCTTCGGTGTAGGCGGTGTAGTACTCCTGCTGGCGGAAGTGCGGCAACTCGGGCAATTCCTGGGCGATCGCGATCTGCAAGTGATGTCCCGGGACGCCTTCGTGATAGGCAGTGGTCTCGATATCGAGAGTGGTGCGCTTGGCGAAGTCGCCGGTGTTGACCATGACGTGCGCTTTTCGCGAACCGTCGGGCGTTCCCTGTAAGTAATGAGTAGAAGCTTCTTTCTCGCGGAATTCTTCGATCGGCATTACATCTAAGTGTCCCTTGGGAAGGCGGCCAAACAATTCCGGGAGTTTCGTGTACATGCCGTCAATGTATTGAGTGTAGAGATCGAGAATCTGCTGGCGCGACTGGGGATGCAGTTTGGGATCATTGTTGATGGCTGCACCAAAACTCTTGAGATCTTTGTAGCCAAGCTGATTGGCGACCTGCACCATGCGGGCTTCGATTTCTTTGACCTGCGCCAGACCGATCTGGTGAATCTCCTCGGGAGACAGGTTGGTGGTGGTGCTGTCTTTCACAGCGAAGGCGTAGCGTTCGGCGCCGTCGGGCAGAGACCAGACGCCGGGCTCAGTGCGGCCCAAGGGTGCGTATTCGTCGTGAACGAACGCGGAGAATTTCACATACGCCGGGTTGACCGAGTCGCGGATGACGGTGAGCGCAGATTCGCGCAGCCGCTTGCGGTCGGCTTCCGGGATGGAATCGGGGAACTTGTCAAAAGGATGAATGAACGGTGATTGCTCTGGCTGCGTATTGCCGATCGCGCCGGCCTGGGTCGCGACTTTCTCGAGCACCATGCGTGGAGGCATCAGATGATCTGCCATGCCCTTCCGCATTTGGACGATTGTCTGATCGAAGAGCCGGGGTAGTTGCTTCAGGCGAGTAAGGAAATCGTCGTAGTCTTTTACCGTGGCGAAAGAAAGAAGATTGACTAACTGGGGCCAGATGATGTGTATGCCGCTCTGCTGGCTGACCGGCATCTCCCAGGGTTTAAATCGGGATTGCTCGAGGTCCATGCGCAAATCACGAAGCATTAGACGCTGATTAAGGACCTCCTGATCAGGGAAGCCGGTTGTGTCGACGGCTTCCAGGCGAACAATAAACTTACGCTCGCGTTCGAGATCGGCGTCGATCGCCTGCTGCGACAAATCGTCAACCTTGTCGTTGTAGCGCTTGTCGCCCAGGATCGAGGCATAGATGGGGGCGTAGCGCATCTGGTATTCCCACTGCTCGTTGATCAGATCGTTGAGGGCTTTGCGGCGGGATTCGAGATCCTGCGCAGGATTTGTAGCGAGCAGCGAAGCAGGCAAGAGAGTCACAAGCACGAAAAATCCAAGAAGGGACCGCAGCATGGTGCCTCCAGGGCTGGACAGGAACGTTCAAGTACAGGGGAAACAGCGGCCAACATCGTAGCACGGCGCGAGCCGCAAGCCTGGCTATTTACGGCTGCAGATGTTGGTCCAGATCATCTAACAGTTTCGTGTTGTTATGGAGCGCACGCTCGAGGATTTCGGCTTGCTGCGTCGCAGTTGGCCAGTCTTGCTTTTCGACGGCCTCGGTCAGACCGGGGAGTTCGAGGTGGGCGTAGGTGAAGCGAGCGCCGTAGAGGATGTGCTTGAACCAGGGGCGTCCGGGGATGCCGTCGGGATTGAGCCAGTTGCGTTCGACTTGCATCATTCCGTGATTGAGGGCCGAGGCGAGTTGGGGATCGATGGGACCGGAGGCTAATTTCTTGGCTAAGGAGTCGTTCAGTCTCTTTCCTGCGGCTTCGAAGTTGTCGATCGCCTTCTGCAGGTCATCCATGTTGATAGAGCTCGATTCGCTCCCGGATGCAGTACGGATAGCCCCGACTTTCGCCGGGGCCTTCGACGCCGCGGCGGCTTCGCTTCGCTTCGCATCCGCGCCGCTCAGGACGACATCGTGGTGGGGGTGCGGCAGTCGAGCTTCGCTCGACCGGACAGCCGAAGGCGGCTGTCCCCACATGTTCTTTGCATTCGCCATCGCGAGTTCATTTACGAACTGGCGAATGTTGGCGGCGTACATCGCAAAGTCGAATGGCAAGAGGTCGGCGTTCGCCAGCCGCAAGGCGGTGACTCCCCACAATTGCGACATGAGCGTGTGGTACTTGTAGCCGGGGTCGCCGAAGTGGTTCATCCAGAAGAAATCGTCGTAGGCGGAGTGGTAGACGCCGTAGTCGCCTTCAAATCCCAGACCAATCACCGGCATGCCGATGAAATTGAGAAAGACGGTGTGGTCGGAGCCGCTGCCGATTCGGGTATCGGCAAGGGCTTCGCCGGCAACTCCGGAGTCGGCGAATTGCGTGGATTTTTTTCCTGACCTCTCGCGTTCGACGGTTGCTTTCCACGCGTCGTAGAGGCTTTTGCCTGAAGGATCTTGCAGCGAGCGCGTGGTTTCTTCCAACATGGGTGCTAGCGAGGCGACGGCTTGTCCGTGGAATTCGGGGCCGGAGGTGGCTTCGTCGACGTTGATGTAGGCGACGGCTTTGGAGCGCAACTCGTCGGCGAACTGCTCTCCCCACTCGGTGGAGCCGGTGAGGCCGACTTCTTCGCCGTCCCAACTGCAGATGATGAGCGTGCGGCGCGGGCGCATGCCTTGCTGCTTGAGTTGGCCCAAGGCACGAGTAAGTTCCATCATGCTCGCGGTGCCACTGGAGGGATCGACACCGCCGAAGACCCAGGCATCGCGGTGGTTGCCCATCACGACCCATTCGTCGGGAAGCTCTGAGCCGCGAATGCGGCCTTCGACCACGTAATAAGGTTGGACGCCATTGTCCATCTCGATCTTGAGGTGAGCTTTTACGCGGTCGCCGCCGAGGTGATACTCGAAGGGCAATCCGCCCTGCCAGTCTTTCGGAGCAACGGGGCCGTCCATGTTTTCAAGAAATGGTTTGGCGTCGTGCCACGAAAGAGGCAGCGCCATAATCTTTGGCGCAGAGACGGCCTCTTCGATCGGAATGCGTTTGGCACCGGGGACTGAGGCCCAGCCCGGAGTTTGCGGATCGCCGGGAACCATGAAGTCGTAGGTGATGGCGCCGCGCTGGATGTGATATTCGGGACCCCATGGGCCGTCGGGATCGACCTTACCTTTTTTGTACCCGTCTTCCTGCGGATCGCTGTAGACGAGCATCGCAGCGGCGCCTTCGCGCTGCGCGGTGAGCGCTTTGAATCCGCGATAGCTGTAAGGATTGGAATAGCGGACGAGAACGATCTTGCCTTTCACGCTGATGCCGTTCTTGCGGAGGAGGTCGTAGTCCTCGGGATTGCCGCTGTGAGCGTAGATGACGGTGGCGGTGACTTCTCCGGAGATCGACATGCCGAGCCACGCGCCGGAGATCGCCGGGTTGTTGGAGTCATCGTCGCCGGGGATTGGCGTTTCTTTGAGCAGAGCTTTGTAGGACGTGGGGGCGATCATTTCGAGTGATGCGCTCTTTGGGTTCGTGCCATAGACGTCGTAGCGGCGGATGACGACCTCTTCGAGGCCTTGTTTCTTCCACTCGTCGCGAATGTATTCGGCGAGTTCGTTGTTGCGCTTTGATCCGGCGATGTGAGGTTGCTGGGTGAAGATGCGGTGCTGGCGGCGTTCTTCGTCGGGGGTGGGGATGGATTTGAATGTCTTCTCAATCTGTGTTTCGTGGGCCGCAGAAGTGGGAGTGAAACCCAGGATGGATTGAGCTGGAACAAGATCACAGACTGCAATAACAAAGAAGAGAACAAAGAAAAGTCTTCGGGTCATAGTTAATGGTTCTATTCGACGCAGACATGCTAGCAGGTGATGTCAGTTCAGAACACGCGATGTCATCGTGAACGGCGGCGAAGCCGGCGTGAGGGACCGTAGGACTGCGGGCAGAGTCGATGTCGTGGAGGGGGAAATCACGTGCTGCATGCAGCGCCCATGATCTCGTATGCTGCATCGCCACTGCGTACGGACGTACGGTCCCTCGGAGGGGCTTCGCCCCTCCTCAGGATGACATCAGGGTTTGGATGAAACTGTTTGCATAGCATCCGGTTGGTAGCGGTGGCGCTGATACCAGCCGTAGCTTAGATCTTTCCACTTCGGGTTAGTTGATTCGATCAGCTGGATCTTCTCTTCTCTGCGTCAGGCTTTCATTTCTTTTTCGCGGCGGATGGCCGTCATGACGTCACCGTGGCGTTCGAAATAGACAAGGCTCGTCACGTTGTACTTTGCGGTGAATCCGGCGAATGCGTGGGTCTTGTGCTGGAAGACTCGATGTTCGATCGCGCTGGTCATCCCGATGTAGAGAACGCCGGTCTGACTGGCAAGGACGTAGACATAGTAGACCTTGGGCATTCTTCGAGGATGTCAGCGGATGCTGTGGACGTCTGTGACTGTTATCACTTGCGTCAACCCCTTTTCCCGAAAAGAGAAAGGCACGCGATCGTACGTGGGCTGGAAGCTTTGATGCGGTGGAGGGGAAATCACGTGCTGCATGCAGGGCCCATGATCTCGTATGCTGCATCGCCACTCCATACGGACGTAGGGTCCCTCGGAGGGCTTTCGCCCTCCTCAGGATGACATCCGCTATTTGGAACGAGTAGCGGGATTTATTTTGCTTTCAGGATTTCGCTGAGCAGGTCGGGCTTCGACTCGTCGCGGACCAGGTGCGGATAACTTTCTCCGCCGTGATAGTCGAGCTTGTACGTCTTGTAATAGTCGTCGTTTTCAACCAGCAGATCGATGGTCAGGGTGCTGTTGTTCTTTGTGGCTTTGATGGCGTCGCGAAGGATGTCGGGTGAGAAGCGCCGTCCATTCACCGCAATCAGCTTCATGCCTGGGCCGATACCCGCTTTGGCGGAGAGGGCTCCCTCGATCGTGTCGGCGATGCCGCCATCCTCGCGCAAGTTGAGTCCGAGTACGAAGCCAGACGGCACGAAATGGTACATGCTGGCTTGGTTGCTCAGCATCTCCGACGGCGTTTCGTCGTAGGTAAGCTTCCATCCGGTCCCTTCAATTCCGCCGAGTGGCGCACCCGGTCCGTGGTTGGTGAGACGTTCGGTCCAGAAACCGCGCCAGTCGTAGGCGACGACCTGATTCAGCGCGTTGAACACATCGTCGAATGTGTACGTCTTGAGTGCGGGTCCAGTGCTCGGTGCGCCATGGAACAAATGGCAGAAGTCGTCGATCGACTTCTTGCCCTTCGTTTGCTGGCGGATGATGGCGTCGACCCACAGCCAATCCAGCGTGCCCTCGGAATAAAAATCGGTACCGCGGCGCCAGGAATGCCACGCCTCACCGGTGAAATAGAGTTGAGGCGCAGCATCGGCAGTATCTTGCAGGTTGCGCCAGGTGCGGCCGGGTTCATGGTCAAGTCCGGCTGCGGTGAGCGCCAGGTCGTCGCGGTCCTGATCCGCAGTCAGCAGTCCGCTGCGAGCCGTGAGAACAAAGCCGAGATAGTTCGTGAGGCCTTCATAAACCCAGAGCAGATCATCTTGCATGGGCTGCTGATAGTCCGGGGTGGCGAGATCGGCCGGGCGGCGGTACTTCCCGTTCCACGAGTGAACGTATTCGTGCGGCAGAAGTCCGGCAGACAGCTTGCGGGCCGTGTCATCGACTAAAGCGCGTTCGTCGACGCGGCTGTCGTCCGACTCGTGATGCTCGAGTCCGAAATGCGCAACGTGATCGCTAAGCGTGTAGAGAAAGTGATAGTCGCGATAATGATGTGCGCCAAAAAGTTTCTGGGCCTGATCAACCAGGCTTTTGTAGTGATCCCACACGTCTTGGGGAGCGTCGAGCGCGGCGGCACTGTCGGCCGCGATGTCCATTTCGGTCAGCGGCTCTTGCGCCAAGGGAACGACTTTCAGGAATTCTCCAGTAATCACCGGAGAGTCGACCAGGGTTGTCAGCGGCGCCGACGCGAAGTGAATTTCGTTGCCGCTCTGGCTGGCGATGGGTAGCGGCGTGCCGAACTTCCATCCATCTGGGATTTTTAGGGACGCCGTGTAACTGATTTCGTCGGCCTTCCATCCTTTGGGATAAAGCAGGACCTGATTCCAACTGATCACCGCGAGCTTTGCAGTGGCGGAAGAGCCGGCTGAGAATCCGCCTTCGAACGTGGCAGGAGAAAGGAAGTCGAGTTCGGCGTCCACTTCGTTGACGCCTTGGGGAACCTCCACGTGAATGGTAAAGCCGTCGAGCAGGTCGCGGCGCCATTGCAGGATCTGTCCGTTTGCCCGGAAGAACAGACCGGTGAGATCGGCGACCGGGCCGTCGGGGGCGTGCTCTCCGGGAATCCATTTCGGATAGTAGAGCGTCAGATCACCGGGTGTGGCCGGAATCTTTAGTGAGGCGTGAAAAATCTTGCGCGGAGCATTGGTTGCGTCGACGGAGAGAGTAACAGTGGGCGCAGTGGCACCCCAGCTCGAAATGGAAAACACAAGTACGCAAGCAACTCCCAAGGCGCGAGAGAAGTTCATTTTTAAAGGTTCCTATATTTTCGGATAACTGAATGCCACAGATTTCTATCTAAGTCTATCGCAGTAGCGAATGGGATTCCGGCGGAATTTGCTTTTGACATACAGCCCGACTTCGACAAATAATTGTCGGGCTCGCCTGTCCTATCCCAATGTGTTTTATGCGGCTGAACTCTGCCACCATTATGCCCGCAATGACTTCTGATCAAAAGGACCTTCGATGAGCCTATCACCAAGGACCAAACTGTTGACTCTCGCACCGGTGGACAACCGGAAAGGGGAGCGCGTGAAAGATTTCTACCTCTTGAAGGCGTTGGTTGTTCTTCTATTTTGTGTTGCGACGGGGATTGTGGCGTCTGCACAGACATTAACTACCATCGCGGACTTCACCTTTTCGCACGGCGTGGACCCCTATGAACCGCTCGTCGAAGGAGTTAACGGCAACCTGTTTGGGACGACAGTAGCAGGCGGTGGGTTCAATTATTGTCGCTTAGACGGTAGACCCTACGGCTGCGGGGCGGTTTTTGAAGTCACGACGGGAGGCACGCTGACCACTGTGCATCGCTTTGACAATACCGACGGCGCCATCCCTGGAGGGTTGGGGCAAGCCACGAACGGGAGCCTTTACGGGACAACCTTTTATGGTGGAGCC
>Ga0209168_10001450_pt1 | contig 18548 bp, 17 predicted proteins | sample Coa_R1_FD_187156 | JGI IMG/M metagenome (GOLD analysis project Ga0209168, IMG submission 187156) | Surface soil microbial communities from Centralia Pennsylvania, which are recovering from an underground coalmine fire - Coalmine... | ecosystem: Environmental > Terrestrial > Soil > Unclassified ... | reverse complement strand
ATACAGGATGAAATATCGAGCTATAACATTTGCGTCCGCGACTTTCTTCGTTTCCTCTCTGGTTCTAGCTAGCGATACCTGGATCCTCGACTCTAGCCGATCCACCGCCCGCTTGTTTCAGGGTTCACAGTCAGTGAACACAGGTGTCGCGCGCGTGACGGGGAAAGTAAAGCTGGACACAAACGATCTGGACCACTCGTTCTTTGACCTAAGTATTTATCCTGCGGACGAGGAATCGGGGCACCCGCTCACTCGTGAGGGCGCCTTGCCGATAGGCTACGTTCCAGACGGAACAGATCAGACCCTTTTGACATTCAAGTCGACGCGTATTCTGAGGACACGGAACGGCGAATTGGAGGTCATCGGCGATCTTACATTGACCCGGGTGGAACGCCCCACCATAGCGACACGAACCGAAGGCTATGCCGGGCCAGTATACGGTGATCCGGTGATTCGCAATGAAACCCGCGAAATTACGTTTCTATTCCCGAGTACGAGCGTTGCCCATATATCGGGACCTTTGAGTCCAGCAATGCTGCGGAAAGAAAGCGTGCTAGAGATTGTGGGATCGGCGCGCGTCGACCGTGATGAGTTTTCTGAACTTTTAACTGCGATCAAAGAGACGAATTGGCCGGCTGTCGTGCAGAACGAAGACTGTCACATGCATCTACAGTCGGAGAGAACTACAGCGGAGTTTCATGCACCGGAACGCTGGTCGCAGCAACTCGCGATAACAACTGTGATGTGCCCACCTCCGCAGGAGAAGATTACCGCGGGCTCAATGCACTCCGGCGACCGGCAACCAAATAACGATTGTTTTGGACCGAAAGTTCCTCCACCCAGTCCAGAACGGTCAGTAGAAATAACGCTGGAGAGCGGCGAAACTCGATAACGTATGGCGAATACTTCAGCTATTGTGGCCGGCGTTGCCTTCCTCACACTCGCTGCCATCAACGTCGTGGTGATGTTAGAGGTCTCCCAACCCTCGCGGAATGGAAAGACGAGAACCCGGTTAATTGCTATTCATAAGGCGGGCGGGTACTTGTTTGTGATTCTGCTTTGCATCATGGCCTACAGCATGAGTCAGAGACTTGTCGGTGTTGGCATAACCGGTCATCTGCCTACGCACCTGGTTTTGCATATTGTGCTTGTGCTTGTCCTCGTGCCTCTGCTGTTCTTGAAAATATTGATCGCACGCCGCTACAAGCATAGCCAGTCGTCGCTGAAGGCACTGGGAATAGCGATCTTCGTGATTTCATTCGCACTTGTGTCCATTCCTACCCTCTCCGAACTTCTTCGTTCGGCGAACCCTGGAAGCTTGTCGTTGAGGCTAGCGACCGGCTTGGTCGTCGCGGTGTGCCTGGTCCAGTGCGCCTTGGTGTTTAGGCAGGGAAGCCAACCGCGCGCTTCTGTGGAGTCATCGGGCGTTCCGGAGATTCCCAAGCGGCTGACCCCACTAACCAACCGCGAAAACGCGAAGAACCCAATTCGTCTTCTGCTGTCACAGATCGATCAGCAGACGCACGACACCAAGACGCTGCGCTTCCAGATTCTAGACGAACGACAGTTTCGCGCTAAGCCAGGTCAGTTTCTGACGTTCCAATGGACGATTGATGGACAACGAGTACGGCGGTCTTACACTGTTTCCTCCTCGCCGGTCCACGAGAACTATGTCGAAATCACGCCCAAGCGGATCGAAGATGGATATGTATCGGTCTTTCTTAATGAGCGGGCCAAGCCAGGCCTCACGGTGGAAGCAAGCGGACCGTACGGCCGGTTTTACTTTGACGAGACGCTCCACAAGAACATAGTTCTCATCGCGGCCGGAAGTGGAATCACACCGATGATTTCAATGCTGCGTTATCTCGATGATCTCGAACTTGCTACTCCAGTGACGCTCCTATATTGTGTGCGCTCGGGTGCGGACATCATTTTCGAAAACGAGCTGTCGAGGCTTAGCAGGTCTATACCGAACTTCAAGTATGAATTGTGCTTGTCGAGACCGGGTCCAACGTGGAAGGGGCGCAGCGGGCGCTTGACTGAGGAATTTGTCTCCCAGAGTGTGACCAATTTTGATTCAGCGACTTTCTTTCTATGCGGTCCCAATGGATTCATGGACAGCACGCGCCACGTTCTCTTGAATCTCGGCGTAACCCAGGAACGGATCCTTCAGGAAAGCTTTGGGGAGAGCAAACCGTCCAGTGAGTCTCGTCCGCTGGAAGCGGGTGCAGTCGAGACGGTCGTGTTTCTTCACTCGCAAAAGGTTTGCCAGATTTCGTCCGGGAGCACGCTGTTGGAGTTGGCAGAGCGAAACGGCGTCCACATTCCGTTTGGTTGTCGCCAGGGGCAATGTGGTACGTGTGCTACGCGAGTTCTGAGCGGCACCGTCCAGATGGACGTGGAAGCTGGGCTGGCGGCTGAGCAAAAAGATGCTGGATATGTACTGCCTTGTGTGAGCCGGGCTAAAGGAACGGTTGTCCTGTCGGCTTAGTCCGGTTGTCCGCTGGAAAATTCCAACACCTTTACAGACCTTCAACCCCCATGGCGTCTGTTGAAAGCCCAAGAAGCACTCGTCACGAGGTTTCGTGCGAAAAGATAACGCTGAACAGGGAATAAGAGCGGCTCGCGTTTAGTTATGCACTGGTGAAGGTCAAAACCGACACATCCTCAAGTCAGTACAATTTGAGGTGGAATCGTGCGACTTACGTTTAGAGGAGTAATGTTTTTTGCTTGAGCGTTCCCTTATTGCAACACTTGCCGGTGCAGGGACAAAGCCAGGCTAGCTCGACTTTTGAAGTGGTAGCAACCCCGAACGAGACTCCTAACAGCGAACTTTTTGCGGCTTCGGCGTCTTCTCCCAACGATAGTTGGGGGGTAGGGCAGTCGACGATCCACTTTGATGGGACCACCGATCGATCACTTGCCCCGGGTGTGCCCCGTCAGTCACATTTCCCGCCGCCCAGGCCAATGTCGGAGAAATATTGACCACCCCCTGCACCAAATGCGGCAGTTGGCACCGCCTCCGCATTGAAGTACATTTCGAAACATGCGACAGCTGAAAAGTCCGTAAAGACGCGGATTTCACCCGGGAAGGCCAATGCGGTGCAGAAGATTTTGGAAGCGCCGGTCGGAACGAAGAGGATCGAAGCCCGGCCGCACCAAGACGCCGGGGTTAAATCGCTCTTCGAAGCCCTTTTCGAGCCAATTCATAGATTGATCCGTGTCCCCGAGAGATGCATAAATCATGGCAATCTCCGAAGCAGTCGAATAACCGGTGGTTGAACGTCTCTTCAAAGCCTTTAGCAGTTTTACAGCCTCTTCCCTGTTGCCAGATGCGACATAGGCGCGAGCCAGATTAGCTACACATGTCGGGCTATTCCTAGAAAGTTCCACCGCTTTTTGCAGCTCCGCGACCGCTTCCGCGTACATGTGTTTTTGCAGGTAGGCCTGGCCGAGTTGATTATGCGCGAGAGCAAAATTAGGATCCATTTCGATTGTTTTAAGGCTCTGCCGTATGGATTCGTCGTAAGAGTGCGCGAGGCTAAGAAGTTCTGCCAAATCGGCATTAATGATAAGAGATAGCGGATCCAGACTTTCCGCTTTTCTCATTTCCGTGATTGCTTCGTCAAACCGACCCAATAGGGTCAAATGCCAAGCATACCAATGGTGAGCGGTAGCGTAGCCTGGATTTAGTTCAATAGCCCGCTGGAATTCTTTCCCACCAGCATCCAGATCCCAATCGAATCCATCCAAAACGAAACCAAGCGAGTTGTGGGCTTCGCCGAGCGTGTTGTCCAATTCGAGAGCATGGATCGCCGCCGCTTTCGCTTTGGGGAACGCCTCCTTAGGGGGCATCACTGCATACTGCCAGTCTCCCAATAGAGCGTAAGTATCGGATAGCCCGGAATAAGCCTTGGCATATCTTGGGTCCTCTTCAGTCGCCTCCTTGAAATAAGCCAGGGCGACTCTCAAACCGTCTGCCGTTCGCTTATTCCAGAAGTAGCGCCCTTTGAGATAGGACTCGTACGCTTCCGGATTAACGGCCTTCGCGCTTTTCAGAGCAGCTTGTTCCCGCGGTGTCAGATTGATCCGAATCTGGTCAGCAATGGCGCTAGCCACCCTGTTCTGGAGCGCCAAGGTATCGCGCAACTCACCCTCATAGCTCTGGGACCATAGGTGCTTGTCCGTGGAGGCATCGATCAACTGCGCCGTGATACGCACCTGGTTGCCGGAGCGGAGCACGGTGCCTTCTACCACGGCATCCACGTTCAGTTCACGAGCGATCTGCGGTAGAGGCTTGCGCGCTCCTTTGTAAACCATTACGGAGGTGCGGGAGATTACCCGTAGAGCGCCGATCTGCGCTAAGTCCGTGATCAACTCATCCGTCATGCCGTCGGCGAAATAATTCTGTGAAGCGTCACCAGAAAGGTTTTCCAGCGGAAGCACTGCTAAAGACCGGATACCCGCGGGCGCAGGGACGCGCGAACGAAAGAGTCGGACCCCCAGGATCAAGAAGCTCACGACGACCGCTACAGCGACAATGACCCCGCCCCTCGGCCATAGCCGTTTAGGTGCGACAGGCAACCCGGCGACTTGGAGCGCATCCCCAGGCTCCGTAGCCGAAAGATCTCCAGTCACAGATTCCACCTTTTTTGGGCGGGGGTATCCGTCGATAACCGACACGTCCGCAATAAAGCGATAGCCACGTTTTGGAAGAGTCTCGATGAATCGCGGATTCTCAGCCGAGTCCCCCAAGGCACCGCGGAGCTTTCCGATTGCGATATTGAGAGCCTGATCGAAATCACCGAAAGTTTCGTTCGGCCAGACTCGGCTGCGCAATTCGTCACGGGTGACGACTTCCCCCGGATGTTCCAGCAGGATCCCAAGCAGCTTCATCGGTTGCTGCTGCACTCTGATTCTCAACCCCGCCTTTCGCACTTCACCTGACTCGAGAGAAACCTCGTAAGTCCCGAATCGAACGACGGAGTTGGGCGGTAGGGATTCCATAGGCACTTGGGCTTTGCACGGAGTCTAGCACTTCGTGCTCAGTGACTCCCAGACTCAGAATATGTGTAGCGCTAAACCTTTGGCCTGTAATTAGTTAACAGATGATGACTTGGATATGTGGAAAAAGTCCTCGGTTAATTGACGCCGACAGATAAGGGCGTCAGAGTGGGCTGCAACCGGGGTTCTAGCTGATTAGGAGAAGGCGCATGAGTCGTATCGGATTTGGCTCTCAAGGGGTGGCCGGATATGCGGCGTGGTCATCCCAGGACGATCAACCGTTAGCAGGGTTCGAAGAACTAGCCATACCCCAGTTCGATTCCCTATACAACTTCGCCGGCTGGCTTGTGCACAACAAGAGCGATGCCGAAGATCTCGTACAAGAGACGTACTTTAAGGCTTTGCGCAGTTTCGCGTCGTTTCAACCTGGTACCAATTTTCGGGCGTGGATGTTTCGAATCCTCAGGAACACTTTTCTAAGTTCACGCTCGACACTAGATCAACGCATGACTGTTGAGATCGACTCGGAGGATGCGATACCGGTATTGCCCTTAACTTCCGCCACCCCTGAATCACTGTTGATCGAGCATCTGGGTAAGAATGCCGTTCAGAACGCAATCGAGCAACTGCCGATCATCTTCAGGGAAGTCATTTTACTGAGCGATGTCGAAGATGCGTCTTACCGGGAGATCTCGGAAATATTGTCGATCCCGGTAGGAACTGTTATGTCGCGCCTAGCCAGAGCGCGGAAGGCGGTTCGCGAGTCACTGTCTAGCGGTCCGCATGCACCACTATCGAAAGAGCGATCTCATTACGCCGCGACGTACGAGAAGGCCCTAGGTGCGAAGAATTGAGGTTCACGTGCTTACTACACTGAAATTGCCATTTCCGTGTTAACCATTGCCGGAGCGAGCTTGGCACAGGACGGCTTGACGATCGATAACAGGCACAAGGAGAGACTGTCTACTCCAGAAGCGGGGAAGATTTACTCATCGGCGTGTTCGGTCGTGGAAGGAATTCGACATCAAGCACCCACTTCATCTTCCCAGGTCAGACTTGTACTGGGGGCCGAGAAGAACGAGATATGGTTCGTGTGACGGAAATCAGGCTCACTGAATGGACCCCATACGCCTTCGCACAGGGGGTCGTTTGGCTCGCCTTTGAGGATCTGATGCCATCACAGCAGAGGCTAACCATAGCAAAGTGGACTGTGACGTGGGCCAATTCAACTGCGGAACTTGATCGGCGTGCAAAATATCGTTTTGGGATAGTTGAGATGGGCGCGGCGGCCATGTAAGCGGGGTTCTTGGTGAGATGCCGATGACGCGCTGCGACGCCTGAGGCGTAAAGCACTGGGCGAAATCGCGCAGAAGGAGATAAGCTTATGGTAACTGCAACTGCTACGTTATCAGCCACATTGAACACCCCAATATCCGGATTGCGATTCACCCCAATGGGGCGGATTTTGGTCATCGAGAACGATGGCGCGTTGCGGAGGGTTCTGCGGCGGCTTTTCACGACTGAAGGGTATGAGGTCGATGTCGCTTCCGATGCTGCTTGTGGCTTGGAGCGACTTCACCAAGGAACGCCCGCAGCAGTGGTCCTCGACCTACCTCGTCCGGGATCCTCAGGGTGTGATCTTTGCAGGAAGATTGCCGATTTTATTCCTGGTTTGCCACTAATGATTCTTAGTGGGAGTTCGGACGTTGCGGACAAGGTTCTTCTACTGGAATTGGGTGCCGACGATTACGTGACCTTACCGTTCAGTCCAAGGGAACTGGTTGCGCGTTTACGTGCGCTAATCAGACGTGCGTCCCGCGTCAATCCGGAAAACGTGTATGCCTTTGCAGACGTGATGGTGGATTTTTGCAAGACCGAGATCACTCGTGCAGGCGAAAAGATTTTCGTTACGCCAAAGGAATTTAAGACACTGGAGTTTTTGACCAGGAACTCCCAACGCGTAATCTCGAGGGATGAACTTCTCAACAAAGTCTGGGGGTACGGCAGCTACCCCTGCACCCGGACGGTAGACAACCACATGCTAAGGCTCCGACAGAAGTTGGAAATCGACCCTGCGCACCCCTCACACTTTCTCACGGTGCATGGTCTGGGCTATAAGTTTGTGCCGTAAGCCAATTCTGTCGATTTCATGAGGTGGGTTCGGTCTACTGGAATCGCTACCCCATCAATCCGCGGAAGTCGCGCACGTGCCCCTGCTCACTCCGCTGGAGCACAAAGGTTTCCTTTTCGCATTGCATCAGCTTTAGACAAGAATCTGTGAGTTGCGATGGCGAGACGCAACTCACAGGAGGACATCATCGAAGTTAGAACGCCGCGATTCCATTGAAGCCGCTGAGCGGAGAAATGCCACCGGCAAATCCGACGTTAAGTAGCGTTCCGTCCTTCTGGACGGAAAAGATACCGATTGCCCCAGCGACGGAGTTCAAGGTGTAAATGAACTTGCCATCGGAACTGACCGCGATATCGAGATTGGTAGATCCCTCGGGATTCGTGCCGACCACGGTTCCCGGCAAGGCGGTCAATGCCCCAGTCTTCGCAATGGCAAAGCCCGAAATGGTGGACGAGCCGGCATTGGAGGTGTAAACGAAGCTGCCGTCGGGAGTGACCACATTCCAACAATTCGCAGCTCCTAACGTCGGAACGCTCGTGCTGATAGGGGTTAGCGCGCCATTGCTGGCTATTTCATAGGATGAGATAGCCGAGCCGTTGGCTACTCCAGAAGGACCCGTCTCGGAGACTAATGCCGCTCCGTTCGGGGCAAAACTCACCGAGAATGCGCCGGGGCCTGCACTCGGGTTTACGACGATCGGAGACAGAGTGCTATCGCCTTGGACACTAAAGACGTCGATATCGTTGGTCAAGCGCTCAACCACAACTAGAAACCTGCCGTCGGGGCTAAACGCTAACCCTCCCGCGCCCGAATTATTCGTGGAAAGAAAGCGAGTGGAATTGGGGATTTGCTTAAGTGTGCCATGATCCAGTGTGAATCCAACGACACTGCTGCTGCCGCCTACGTTGACCACGTACACCAGATTTCCGTGTTGCGCCACCGCATTCGGTTCGCTGCCTCCGGAGATGATTTGTCCACCAGCGATAACCTAGAGCCGTGAACGCTAAATACGGAAACACTGCCACTGCCGGCATTCACTGCGAACAGGAGCGAGTGATCCTGGCTAAGTGTTAATGATCCTTGAGATTCTAAGGGGTCATTGTTACCACCGCTTCCTCGCCCACCGGTGGCGAATCTGGCGCCTTCCTGCAACGTGCCGTCGCTAGCCCGACGATATGCGATCACTTCATTCTTATCTACATTGTTGGTCATAACAAACACAGCGCCTGGGCTGTTTGTATCTGCATCTTGCGCTTTGCTGGGTGTTGACGAAGCCAAACCAATAGCGAGGCCGGCCATTAATAGTGTGTGCATTGCTTTACCCATTAGGTTGCTCCCACAGTTCGAGTCGCAGTTCACTTGACCATAAGGCAACTGAGGTACAAACCATGTGGCCCGTGGTCGAAGTGCAGCGTCCTGATAGGATGAGTTCGCGCGAGAAAAGTTACAGAGTGGACAAAGTGCGCCGTGAGCATTGTTATCGCTGCGTAGGGCACGAGTTTGCTACATAGGGAAGCGCTTGGACATTCTTGTATTCGCAAAAGAAAATCCCGTGTGGAAGCGGACGATGGCGTCTTTATCCGGCCTCAGCAGAGAGCACAGCTACGCTGAACGTTGGCCAGTGTAGCTGTGTCAGGTGGAAATACTTCTGGGGCATTACTTCAAACGGACTCTGCCCTTCCGTTTAGTAACTTACGACCACCGTTACAGAGACTGCAGAAAGGTAATCAATGAAGCTCTATCTTCAGGGCTCAATTCCTTAAAGCGTCTCGCAGGATCGTGTGCCTCGCCATTGTGACGCGAGATAGCATTGTCAAGAGATAACGACTTCAGGTCGTGCATGAAGCGCGCCTTTGTGCGTAAGCCCCAAAGTGGCACGGTTCTTAGTTTGTTGGCCGTGTCCTGCGGTCCAACTTGGACTATGCCATCTCCGGTTCCAATGTCATGTAACAAGAAGTCGCTAAAGGGGTGAATTATTTTATCCCCCAGGGCTTCCGGAACAGTGAACATGCCGCCATCGATGATCGTCCCTACCGGAGCCGTCGTGATAGATTCGACGTGGCAGACACTACAACCGACCTGCCGAAAAAGCTCTTTACCTCTCAAGGCTGCTGGCGTTGCTGCAAGCACTATGTCGCGCGGTGGAACCATTGTGCCTCGTATGAACTCAGCAAAGTGGTCGATGTCAGCCAAGCCAAGACTGTCCGGTTGGTCTTCCGGGTCCATGGTGGTCTTGAGCACTGTCGTAACGTCCTTGGGGCGCAGCCGGTTAGTGATGCCCATCTCGTTGAGATAGGCGTCTGCAATAAAGGAGAGCAGGCTGCCGTGCTGATCCTTCCACCCGAAACGTCCGACGCGAGTCTGTCCAGAGGCCTCGAAAATCGGAGCCTGCACCACTTCGCCGTGAACCTTACCGTCGGTCAGTTCGGGTTGCTTCTCGGCGATTGCGATCAGAGTCCCATCCTCTATGGCCTCTACAAATCCATCCCCCAGGGTGTTGAGGGCAGCGCGTAGAGTACGGATGCTTTCGGTCGCCGGTACGTGCTCCTGGGCCTCCGGACCAATAGCGCGATCATTGACAAGGGACCTACCGGTAATCGTGTCTTTTCCGTCGTTGATGAAGATTGTAGGGTTGACAAAATTGCCATTTGCATCATTGTGCCCTACCCGAAGCTCTGTGGTCTGACTGGCGGATCCACTATTTGGATTCTGATGGCAAGAGACGCAGCTGGTGGCGTTGTACACTGGTCCAAGCCCATCCGCGACTGCCTTGTTTTCCTCATAGACCTGCTGGTCCCGAGCAAAAGTGTCTCCGGGCGGCTCAACGATTCCGTTGCTGATGCTTTGTGCACCGTTGAAACTGGGAGTGTTAAAACCGGCGGGCGCTTCAGTTGCTGACTTTGCTGCGACTCTGGCGAGTCCCGTACCCAACGCGGCCACTTCCGCGAAAAGGCAAGAATGTAGGAGAATCTTTCTCCAACGGGGCATGAGCATGAGCGTTCCTCCAAAAGACACAGTCGCTTATGTAGGTGTAGGACGTAAGCTGGCTGATTTGTTGACCTCAACTTCTCAAGGCCGTGTCGGAGCGATCGGGAACTGCGGCTTGAAGTTGGAAGTCCTGTAATTATCCAAACTGGGTAGGTCAAATATTATTCCCACAACGCCAGAAAAAATCTCGGCAGGGACCGAAGTGGGTGCTGGCCAGGTTGGTCAGACGGGAGGAACTAGCGACGGAAGGAGCGAAGTGTGGGACGAAGCGATCTCCAACCTATTACGTAGCTTTAAACAATTTCGCAAGACTATCGATGTCCGCAGCACTTGCGTCCCCGATCACGAAATAGCGGAGCCCGCCCTGACTCCATGTTTCCAAGTTGAAGGACAATTTGTCCGGCTGGGGAGCGCTGTCACTCAACCTGGCTGGCAAAGACCTTTCCTGGAAAACGAAAACGGAAATGTGATGTTTCCGTACATCGTAAATCAGATGTGCGCCTGGCGTTTGCTCAAGATACGTCATCCGCCCGCCTAGCAGAGAGAACTCGCTATTCTGGAGTTCCGGCAAATTGAACGCGAAAGGAATCCTTCCTTGGAACCAGGGCTTTACCGTGTGCCGATCGGTCGAGATTACATCGACGGGCGAAGAACTGGCCAGCGTCGCGACGTGCAAGTCTGCAATCTCGCTGAACATCTGGTCTCTGCTTGATCGGGTTCCCAGATAGGTTGAAGTCAAGGTCCCGACAACGAGAATAACTGCCGCCGTCGCCGCTAGCATCCATCCTAGACGGAAACCCCGCCGCGGCTTGGACGCTATGCTGTGCTGCATGCGTTTCCGGAACTCGGCACTGGGGTTAAAACGTCTTCCAGCCACCTGAATCGCGCGCTTCAACTGCACCCGCGAGAGAGCATCCGCAGAGCACGAGGGGCAATTGTGCACATGAGCGTCGAAAGTGCGCATCTCCTCCTCCGGAACCTCTCCATCAAGATAGGTGTCGAGTCTTGTCTTCCAGGATTCACAGACCATGGTTCGTCCCCCTAGCAATTTGTGGTCATGCTTCTTGTTGCAACTGTGGCCGCAACTGATTCCGTAAAGTTTGCCTAGCACGCGATAAACGGGACATTACGGTACCGATGGGAACCGCAAGCGTCTCAGAAATCTCTTGATACGACATTTCCTCTACCTCACATAAAAGGAGAATCTCTCGGAAGTACACCGGGAGCTCATCGATCGCCTTCTGCAGCATTTCGTTGCTTGAGCGCGCCAACAGAATCGTCTCTGGCGTATCGCGCTCAATGGCAGTCTCCGGTCCCTCTTCCTCTTCATCGAAATCGAGAGGAACGGTCATTGTAACTTGCAGGCCTTTGCGGGAGGTCAAGAACGTGTTGCGCAAGATGCGATAGATCCATGCCCTAAAATTAGTACCCAATTGAAAGGAAGAGAACCCTTTCAAGGCCTTAACGTAGGTCTCCTGAACCAGGTCTTCGGCTTCGTCGCGATTCTGCGTGAGCCAATGAGCGAAATTGTAAAGTTGATCGAAGAGAGGTGTGGCCAGTTCGTCGAACGAGTCGAGTTGGAGATTCGTTCCTGACAGGTCCACAAGATGAGAACTTCGGAGGGCTGGATTTATTCCCTCCAAGACAAGAAATCGTCGGGGAAAGCTCAGTGGCAGGCTAAATAATTGGTGAGACAGACATTGCAATGATGATGACCACATCTCATGAACGCCCCAAATAATCCTTGTTACTCCTAAGAACTACCTTTCCGCGTAAATATTCCATTGAAATACCAATATCGTCGTGCCGCTGACAATTATGCAATCAGGCGGAATAAAGCGGCAAAAAGTCCGTTATCCATGGTGAAGGTCTTTTCACAGGAGTCGGATCGTGAATCGCAGGAGAAGCGAACTCTTAGAAGGTGTGGGCCGATGGTAAATCCTTTCGATCTAAAGACCGCGCTTTTGGCGAAACACGCCCAACATGTGGTGCTGATCCATTTTCCAATCGCTCTGTTCATTACGGCTGTGGCTTTCGACCTTATTGCGCAATGGACGAAACAACGCGGCTTGGCGGCGGCAGCCTACTACAACTTGCTGGCGGCGGCTATTTCAACACTGCCGGCTCTCGTGACTGGGCTACTCGCTTGGAAATTCCAACTTGAGGGGCAGAAACTGAAGGGCATGCTGTTACTGCACATTGTTCTGTCGTGTGTTGCAACGCTAATGATGTGGCTCGTGTGGTGGGTACATTTCCGCGCCCGAAAACGGACTGTATACCTGCCAAGCTACCGTCTGGCCGTCGAACTTGCGGCAGTCGGTCTGGTTGCTTTGACGGGGCACTTGGGCGGCTTTTTGAGCGGTGTGAATCTCCCTGGTTGAGGGTGCTCCGACGAGATCTTGCACAGGAATAGATACAAGGACTGGGTAACGGATCGGGGTAACAACAAAGAGTCATCTATGCCGGTAAATACGAAAGTTACATCGCCGAAATTCCTGACACGTATGGGCGAGGTCGAGCTGTTGGAATTCTTTGCGCAAAGGCGAGCCTACGACGACCGGGATGGTGAAATCGTGTGTTCCGACGTTAGGCCATTGGCGCGAGGAATCAGGAATGCGCTGCTGGCAGTGACGCCGTTGTGGATAGCGCTAGCCTTGTGGTTGGCAAGGTGATAAAAGGCGACTTCTCCGATCAACTAACTTGCTTCACATTTTACTATGTCTGTAAACCGCCAAACGAAAATGCTATCCAGGCTCTCTCTAGCGGCAGAAACTATCAAGCTAATATGTTTGGCGGTTTGGCGTATAGCCCTCTCGCATCGTACAAAGCTCACCATCTATCAACACTTACACCCTTCACCACCTAAAGTTGGCCCGAAAATACAGCATGGACGACCAAAGAGCGCTTCCCAAAAGCTACGCAATCTTTACTTATCGCAGACAATCCGCAGACAACTTACAGACAACTAACGACTTATTCTGAAGAGGTCTGGAATAAACGCACGCCTTGCAAGTTATCAATACTGACAGACGTTCGAATTAGCCGGGAAGCGCGACTCTGCTGGTACGGCGTTAACCAAGATCCAACATAAAGGAAAAAGGAATGAAGAAAGCTACGTTTCATACGATTGCAGGACTATTGACTCTTGGCCTGGCTTTTGGCTCTAACCTCGCAGAGGCCCAAGCAGGTACTCTTGACCCAACCTTCGGCAACGGTGGCGTCGTTACCACTAGCTTCGCCAAGGGCTCGGCAGGGGTGGGCAGCTTTGAACAGTCAAACGGCGACATCGTGGCGGTCGCGCAGGTCGACTTCGTCGACAACGCAGGTACTGGAATTGGTTTGGTGCGCTACACCTCAACCGGAACGCTGGACACCACTTTTGGCACGGATGGGATTACCAACACCACATTCGTCGGCTTCACCTTCGACCCGTTCGGGTTTGCGGTACAGAAGAATGGCGACATCCTGGTTGCAGGAGAGGCCATAAGCCGCGCGGGCCGGATTGAGTTCGGGCTGGCGCGGTACACGCCCAACGGCATTCTGGATCGTACTTTCGGAAACGGAGGACTCGTAACCACCCTTGTCGGCACGCGAGTCGACGTTCCCACTGCGATGCTACTGCAGCCCAACGGGAAAATCGTGTTGGCCGGCTTCGAGGCCGCCCAGGAGGGTATTACTCCAGGAAAGATGTCGATGGTGCGCTACAACACAAATGGCAGTCTGGACACCACGTTTGGTACCGGCGGAATCTCGCTGGTGACCGACACGATCACAGGGCCTGATGGACTTGCGATGTTGTTGGACGGCAACTATCTGGCCGTGGGGCAGAGTGGAAGCGGCAAGACCGGCGTGGTCGTGGAATTGAACTCCAAGGGTGTGCTGCTAACGAAGCGGACGGCGGGAACTTTGGCGGCGGCGCTGTCATCCTCGCAGAGCGGCTTTTCTCCGACGATTTTCCAGCCAAACGGCGACTACATTGTGGCCGTGACGAGCTGCACCGATGATTCGCAATGCCGGGGAACTAAGATCGGCGTGAGCCGTTTCCACGAAACAGGGAAAGTGGATACGACCTTTAACGCCATCTCCTTCGAATCGTTCGACCCGACCCAGACTACATCAGTGGGGAAGGCAATAGCTCTGCAGGCGAATGGGCAGATCGTGGTGGGCGGCTTGATCAACCTCGATTCGCCAATTCTCGGCGGCCTGGCACGTCTCGATGCTAACGGCGAGCTGGACACCACCTTTGGCACCACCAATTCGTTTGGCGGGTGTTGCACGGTGACGAGTGAGCAGACATTCACAGGGCTGCTGATCCAGACAGATGGAAACATTGTTGCCATCGGCGAACTCGACGGAGACCTAGCGTTAGCTCGATATCTGGCGAACTAATCGGAATAAAACCTGACCATGCCAGTTAGTAAGTTAAGGATGCCCGGAATCGGCGCGTCCCACTCAAGAGTGTCTAGGAGGAATTGTGAAACGTACGCTTAGTGCAGTTATGCTCTTCGGATTAGCCGCTGCCATGTTGCAAGGCGCGCCGGCGAATGCACAAACCGAGGCAGGCTCGATTTTTCACGTGGTCCAAACGCCGAATGAGAACAAGTCCAACAGTAGCCTTTTTGCAGCATCAGCATCTTCAGCGAACGACATTTGGGCAGTAGGAAATTCGACGATCCATTTTGACGGCACCAAGTGGACCGCGTTCCCGGCGCCACTGATTAATGGCGACCTCACCGCCGATCTGCAGGGCGTCGTTGATATTTCACCGACGCAGGCTTGGGCAGTGGGAAATGTAATTCTTGGGGCCAACCTCGGGCAAATCATCGAACGATGGAACGGAACCAAATGGAGCTTGTTCCCGAACCCTACGTTCCCACCGAACTCTCAGGCGGATCTCTTCGCCATGACATCGACCTCGGCGAACGACATCTGGGCGGTCGGCAATCTGGTGCAAGACCTCCCAAACGGCCAAGCCTTGAGCTTTAACCTTTTCGAGCACTGGAACGGCGCGGCATGGAAACCGACACTAATAAATACGAACGCCTTTGAGGCCTTGACTGGCGTCTCCGCCGACTCTACCAATGATGCCTGGGCGGTGGGCTGGGTCGCTCCCTTGAGCGCAGGCAGCAACGAGCCCCTCGCGATCCACTGGAATGGAACGAACTGGGTACGTAAAGCAACTTCACATGTAGGCGAGGGTGCAAACGAGTTAAATGCCGTCCTGGCGCTGGCCCCGAATGATGTGTGGGCAGTGGGCTTTTCGACCCCGGATGCTCCTCCGCAGCAGTCTGCTACACGGACCTTGATCGAACACTTCGACGGCACCCGTTGGACGGTGGTGCCGAGCCCGAATGTTGGACCGCATAGCGTCAATCAATCCAACCGTTTGCTTGGATTGACAGCCGATTCACCGAAAGACATCTGGGCATTCGGTTCTTACTTCTCCGCCGACGGATCCGGACATCAGATGACACTACTCCTTCACTACGACGGAACCAACTGGACAATCGCGCCCAGTCCAAATCCCATCAAGGGCACGTTCCTCGATGATCTGCTCTTTGCCGGTGTTGTGCCGTCGCCGGGGAACGTCTGGATCTTTGGAAACGAAGATGAGGGCGCTAGCGGCGGCATGGGAACCTTGGCGGTTCACACGACCACCGGCGAGTAGGCCTATTGAGTCCCGCATAACGCAGCGTACTTTTTCCGAGTTTGCTGAGTAAATTGTAAATCCGGACACAAATAAGAATCGTTCGCCTTTAGTTGTATGCCTCAGCGGTTACCAAATCTAACAAGAAGAGGAAAATGGAATGCACTCGAGGAAGTATCTATTTAGCAATTGTATTAGATCGGCTATGACCCTCGTTTTCGGCGTGTCACTGGCGGTAAGCGCACGCGCACAGAGCTCGGCAACCATCGACCAGCTATTTGCTTTCACCTGTACTGGTGGCGTCGGTGGCGACATTTGTCCACAAGGAGGGCGGCCCAATCTCATCATTCAAGCCTCGGATGGGAACTTTTATGGCGCGGCGCAAGTTACGGATGAGGGCGTCTCCGATCCACAGGGCGGTACACTCTTCAAACTGACAGCTTCGGGGGAGTTCACCAAGCTCTTTACATTCACCCAGGGCAGCAGCGGGTTCCTGAACGGCAACAACCCTGCGAGTGGCTTTGTGGAGGCAAACGATGGATTCCTCTACGGCACAACCTTTAACGGCGGTAAGCAAAACGCCGGCGTGCTCTTCCGGATCAGCAAAACGGGCACCGGTTTCAAGGTCCTCCACAACTTCTGCTTATCCGCGAACTGCTCCGACGGCAGTATCCCCGATGGCCTCTTGCTGGGACAGGACGGCAATCTTTACGGGACCACACAGGAAGGCGGATCGTCGGTTAGCCCCTGCCCGAGCTTCGGCTGCGGCGTAATTTTCCGCTTCGAGCCGACAACCGGCGCTTTTACCGTTCTCCATCGACTCACCGCCGCTGCTGATGGGCTTCAACCATTTGGGATGATTCAGGCAACCAACGGTAACCTCTATGGTGTCTCTCAGGGACTCGATGTCGATAGCTTCAATGAGGACATCTTCCAATTCACGCCCGGCGGCAAATTTACGGTTCAGTTCAAGTCGGCATTGTTTGACACTGGCATCAGTGGACTGACCCAAGGCGCCAACGGCCATCTGTATGGAGCCTTCGAATCCATCACATCGGGCGAGATCAACTTTTTTGAAGTCAGCACCAAGGGCACCGGCTTCGTCGCCTTTTCACCATTCACAACGCTCGCAGGAGACATCAACATTCCTTCACTCTTCTTGGCTTCCGACGGCAACCTGTGGGATACCAACTTCACGGACTCGATCGCTCCAATGGGTAGCGTTTTCTCGATCAACCCGCAGAATGGAGCGGTGCTCCAGACCTTTGCTTTCGACAGCGCAAACGGTAACTCGCCTGAGGTGGGTGTGATCCAGGCTGCGGACGGCACCTTCGTAGGCACAACGGAACATGGTGGCACAATCTCCGGCGGGAACAACGAGTTCGCCGACGGCACGGTTTGGAGTCTGGATGCGGGCCTGTCCGCGCCGGCGCCTGCTATCACACTCCTGAACTCGACCAGCGGCACCGTGGGTTCGACCCTGCTGATTAATGGCAAGAACTTTATCGGCACCACAGCGGTCAGCTTCAACGGATTCACTGCCCCGTTCCAGGTACTCAACACCCAGTTTGTCAGCGCAACAGTTCCTGTCGGCGCCACCACGGGACCTATCGAAGTCACGAATTTGGGGGGCAAGGCGACAAGCACGCAGTTGTTCAACGTCAAATAACCTGATGGCGATTCGCCGTTCGGTCCAATGATTCGAGTCAAATCCCTTAAGACAGACTGAACCACGCGGCCACTAAGAACTTGGGGCGGAAAGGGCTCTTTTCGCTCCTCTACAAGCAAGTGGCCGCCCGCTTAGTCGACAGTTGGAGCGCGATAACCTTCCGGTACAAGACGAAGATCGTGCGATACGAAGAACGGGGCCGAATGCTTGGGGACCTTTGTGCTGAGGTGTTCTGGCACGCAATCTCATTCTGTCAGACGTATGCCGCGAACCCGCTGAATTCACCGAACCTTGATTTGAGCCTCAACCAGTCCACGTTTTATGCATGAACTAAAGCAGGCTTCCATAACTATGGATCTCACTTCCTGGCTGTGGAGCTAAGAGGGCGGAGGTAGGGTCGCTAGGCCTCTCAAGGCATCACTTACCGCGCCGCAATTCTGAAGTTCTCTCGATCTTAAGTGGGAATAAAAAGAACTCCTGCCAGTTATCAACTGTGAACGCTGCAAAAAAACACCGGAGGACAGATGACGGGCAAGAGTAAAGATCTGATCGATCAGAAACTGCAAGACCTCAACAACGACGGCGTCGATCGCCGCGGGTTCCTCAAGTGCATGGCGTGGGCAGGGACAGGCCTGGTCTGGACGATGAGTGGTGGCGTTCCGGTGTCGCGGGCCTTCGCCAAGGGCCACGGCAAGGATGCCGGGAAAGGCGGGGACTTCTCCTTTGTGCAGATCAGCGACAGCCACATCGGCTTTAACAAGCCGGCCAACCCAGACGTCACCGCTACGTTACAGACGGCAATCAACAAGATCAACGCGTTGCCCCAGAAGCCGGATTTCATTATTCACACCGGTGATTTGAGTCAGCTCTCGAAGCCGAGTGAGTTCGACACATTGGACCAGGTACTGAAGGGTGCGTCGGCGAAGCAGGTCTACTATGTGCCGGGTGAGCACGACATGCTTTCCGACAACGGCCAGCAATACCTCCAACGCTATGGGAAGGGTACAAAGGGCAGTGGCTGGTACAGCTTCGATCAAAAGGGCGTCCACTTTGTGGGGCTCGTGAATGTCGCCAATCTCAAGGCCGGCGGCATGGGGTCGCTCGGTCAC
>Ga0209168_10001449_pt1 | contig 18551 bp, 11 predicted proteins | sample Coa_R1_FD_187156 | JGI IMG/M metagenome (GOLD analysis project Ga0209168, IMG submission 187156) | Surface soil microbial communities from Centralia Pennsylvania, which are recovering from an underground coalmine fire - Coalmine... | ecosystem: Environmental > Terrestrial > Soil > Unclassified ... | reverse complement strand
CATATGGTGGGCCTGGCGAACAGCAAGGGATTGCATCGTGTCATCGTAGCCATGCCGGACCGGCGCGGCACGATTCCTGTCGAAGAGTTGCTCGATTTGCGGCTAGGTGGAGTTCGGGTTGAGGAAGCTACGTCCTGGCTCGAACGGATCTCGGGAAGAATTGAAGTCGAACATCTTTATCCAAGTTGGCTGATCTTTAGGGAAGGATTTCGTTTCAGCACTTTCTTCCGTCTGATCCGGCGCGTGCTGAACTTTTCAGTCGCTCTTGTGGCGTCGGCGATCTCATTGCCTCTCGTGCCCTTCATTATGCTCGCTGTAAGGCTGGGATCGCCGGGGCCAATTCTCTACCGGCAGCAGCGGGTGGGGCGCCGTGGGAAAATTTTCTACTGCTACAAGTTCCGCACCATGCGGAAGGACGCCGAAGCCGATACCGGCGCCACCTGGGCTCTTGACGATGATCCGCGCATTACGCGCGTGGGCAGGTTCCTGCGCATTTCGCGTCTCGATGAGATTCCCCAATTGTGGTGCGTGCTCAAAGGAGACATGCACTTCGTGGGGCCGCGTCCGGAGCGGCCGGAATTCGTCGAGTGGTTAAGCAAAGAAATTCCCTACTATGGCGTGAGGCATGTGGTAAGGCCGGGGATTACCGGTTGGGCGCAGGTGCAGTACAAATACGGCAATACGCTCGAAGACGCCCGCGAAAAGCTGCAGTACGATCTTTTCTACATCAAGAACGCTTCCATCGGTTTGGACCTGATGATCATGTTCCAAACCATCAAGATCGTGCTTTTGGGCCGGGGCGGACAATGAAAGTCATCTTTTGGCTGTCCGCTGCATTCGTCTTCTACGCGTACGTCGGATATCCGATATGGCTTTGGATTTGCGGCCGTGTGAATCCGCGACCAGTACAGCGTGGGAGCGATCAGCCCCTGGTCTCGATTGTCATGGTCGTCAGGAATGAAGAAAACAATTTACCCCGGAAACTCCGGAACTTGGGGCAATTGAATTATCCCCCGGAGCGCATGGAGTTTCTCTTAGCCTCGGATGGTTCAACCGAAAAAACGGCAGAAGTTCTTTCGGATGCCGCGAAGGACAAGCGTTTCCGGGTGCTGCTTTCATCCGATCAAAAAGGCAAAGCATACTGGTTGAGCCAGTTGCTCTCGCATGCCACGGGAGAAATCGCCTTGTTTCTCGATGCGAGGCAGGAGATCGACCCGGACGCTGTCCGCTTCCTGGTCGAAGACTTCGCCGATACAACGGTCGGGTGCGCGAGCGGCCAGTTGATGCTGGGGGATCGAACGTCCGGCGAGACCGAAAAAGGGATGGGAGTTTACTGGCGGATGGAAAAGATGATCCGGGAACTGGAGAGCACATCAGGATCGGTTGTGGGTGCGACGGGCGCTCTGTATGCTGCGCGTGTGCCGCTGCTGTCGGCGATTCCATCGGAAACGATTCTCGACGATGTGTTGCTGCCACTGCAGGTCGCACGCCAAGGAAAACGAGTGATATTCGACGGCAGAGCGTTGGCATGGGATGTTCCGGACCTCGGTGGAAAAAGAGAGTTCGCGCGAAAGGTGCGCACCCTCACTGGAAATTATCAGTTGCTGCAGATTGCGCCCTGGGTGCTCTCGTCTGAAAATCCGTTGCGCATGCGTTTTGTCAGCCATAAGCTTTTGCGCTTGTTCGTGCCATTTGCGCTGGTTCTTTTGCTCATTGCATCCGCCTCGATTTCGCAACCTTTGTATCGGGTTGTATTCGTGCTTCAACTGGCGTTTTATGCCCTGGGCCTCCTTGCACTTTTCAACCGGCAGAATAGTGCGCTAAATCGTGTCGCGAACGTAGCTTTGACCTTCATGGTGCTGAATAGCGCGGCTGTAGTTGCTTTTGGCAATTTCGTAACCCGCCGCAAAGAGGTCTGGGCCCGGTGAAAATTCTCTGGGTCAAGGCGAATAAGTTGTTGCCGCTGCACAGCGGAGGCGACATTCGTTCGTACCACATTGCGCGCCATCTCGCTTCGCGCCATGAATTGTCTTTTTTCTCTTACTATGACGGAGCACCCGACACAGAATATGAAGCACGGCTTGGCGAAGAGTTTTCTGGTGCCTGTTCGGTTTGCACCGGGAAAAGCCAGTCCGTTGGAGCTCGCGCGCTCGATTACGTTTTAAGGGTTGCCGACCCCGTTCCGTATGCCGTGAGCCGGTTTAAGTCTCCGATAGTGCAGAAGAAATTGCATGAGTTGCTCAGCCAGCAACATTTCGATGTAGCGATATGTGATTTTCTCGATGCAGTCATCAATTTTCCTCCGTCTTCGCTGACTCCTACGGTGCTGTTCCAGCACAATGTGGAAAGCGAAATCTGGCGGCGCCAGGCTGAGACGGAAAAGAATGTGGTCAAACGGTCGATCTATTCCGTCGAATTTCGAAAGATGCTCGATTATGAAAAATCGATGGTGCAAAAGTTCCAGCACGTAATTGCCGTATCCGAGCACGACCGGCAGTTGATGAGCGCCTGGATGGACGCCTCCCGGATCAGCGTGGTTCCGACCGGCGTCGATTTGCGTAACTATCAGCCGGTTGCTCCAAATCAGCCCACGCCAGAGGAGCAATCGCTTGTTTTGTTTACCGGCGCGATGGATTGGGAGCCCAACATCGACGCGGTGGAATATTTCTGCCAGGAGATTTGGCCTTCAGTGCTGACAGAGCTTCCGGAAGCACGATTCCGCATCGTGGGGCGAAACCCCGATCGACGAGTAATGCGTTTTACCGGTGGTTCTGTAGAGGTGACCGGGCGAGTGCCGAGCGTGATCGAGCACTTGCGGGAGGCGGCAGTAGTGGTGGTTCCCCTGCGAATTGGAGGAGGAACACGGCTGAAGATCTACGAAGCCATGGCAGCGGGCAAGGCTGTAGTTTCGACCTCCGTCGGAGCCGAGGGGCTGGACGTTCATCACGGCCGCGACATCGTTCTGGCGGATTCGCCTCAGGCGGTTGCCGATTGGACGGTGAAGCTGCTGAAAGACCGCGAACTCAGGAAGAGCTATGAACGATCCGCGGCCGAACTGGCGTCAGGATATGACTGGCCCGCCGTCGGGGAAAAATTCGAGACTCTACTGGAAAAAATTTCAGGACTGGAGACGCGGTGGCCGGCGCAACGGTTCGCTACGGCCGCGGCGCAACCCGTGGACGGGCCAACAGTATGAGTGAGGGATCCATACATACGAGACGAGGCATCTGGGAAAGCGCACCTAAAGCGCAGATGCAAAACTCGCTCAGCGGAGCTTTCTTCTGGCTCAGTGCGTTCTACATCGTCTATTGCGCTCGACCGGAAGATTGGATTCCTGGCTTGACCTACATCCCTCTGGCCAAGATCACGGGCGTGTTTGCATTTCTAGGCTTACTGGCCAGCCTGGGCCGAACGCAGCGGAAATTCAAGGATTTGCCGCGGGAGTCGTTCTATTTGCTGGGCATGATCGGGGTGCTGATTCTGTCGGCGCTGTTGTCACCCGTTTGGCGCGGCGGAGCTCTCAGCCGCACGCTCGATTTCGCGAAGGTATATGTCGCATGGATCCTGACATTCCTGCTGGTCACGAATTTTGGGAGACTGCGACGGATTATCTACATCCAGACGGCTTCGGTATTGGTTATCAGCGTGGTGTCGGTCATAAAGGGGCACTCGCGAGCCCGGCTGGAAGGTGTGATTGGTGGTATTTACTCGAATCCGAACGATCTGGCTTTCGCCGTCGTGATTACTCTGCCGTTCTGTCTGGCGTTCTTGCTGACTTCAAAAAGCATGGCGGCCAAGGTGTCCTGGCTGGCCGGAATTCTCATTATGGCCCTCACGCTGTTCTTGACGGCGTCGCGGGGCGGATTTGTGATGCTGGTGATTTCCGGGTCGGTATGCCTGTGGCACTTTGGCGTGAAAGGCCGGCGCGTCGCTTTGATCGTGGGATCCATATTTACGGTGATTTTGTTACTGATCGTGGCTGGGGGACCGTTGATTAGACGCATGGGGGCGATTTCCAGCGAGGTCAGTACGCAGGAAGAGGCGAAGGCGTACGACTCGTACGAGCAGCGCACCTACCTAATGAAGCGCGCTGTCGAAGGTATCGAACACTACCCCATCCTGGGTATCGGAGTTCGAAATTTCGAAACTTATTCGCTGGTGTGGCGCGATGTGCACATGACGTACCTGCAGATCGCGGTGGAGGGCGGAATTCCCTCGCTGATTTTGTATTTGCTATTTTTTGGACGCGGGTTCAGCAATCTTAGAAAACTGCGGCGCAGAAAAGATCTGGATGAGCACACGGCCTTGCTGGTGGGAGCGATCCACAGTTCACTGATCGGCTTCGTAGTGGGGGCGGTGTTCGCACCGGAGGCTTATCAGTTCTTTCCCTACTTCGCCGTCGCATATACATCTGCGTTGGCAGCAACCGTGGATGAACAAGAGCGCGCGCCAGAGGAGCGGGAGCAGGGAAAACTGCACCGCGAATTTGGAGATTTTCGCAGCGACAGGCGGAAACCCAGTGCAGTTACGCTGGTTCAGTGATTTGCCGCGCTTGTGTGTCCGGCTGCTCTGGTTCAAATCGTCACCGTCTCGTAGAAGGCTGGCCGCTGTGAGTTTGTGGCAAGTGGATAGTTTGTGAAGCCGGGAATGCGATTTCTTCCAAGCTTAGGGGTTGCGGCTCTTTACGACGATCAAAGGGATAAGGTATGTGTGGAATAGCGGGCATCGTGAGCGCGGCCACCGGGGATGAGATCGACGCCCGAGAGATCCACCGGATGTGCGAGACCCTAGTGCATCGGGGCCCGGACGACGAAGGTCTTTTCGTCAAGAACGGGACGGGCCTGGGGATGCGACGCCTCAGCATCATCGATCTGCCCGGTGGACACCAGCCGGTGTTTAACGAAGACCGGTCTGCATGGATCGTATTTAACGGCGAAATCTACAACTTTCCTGAACTCCGCGAAGGTTTGCAGAAGCGCGGGCACAGCTTCTATACCCGCAGCGATACGGAAGTGATAGTCCATTTATACGAAGAGATGGGAGCAGATTGCGTCAGCAAGCTGCGCGGAATGTTTGCGTTTGCGCTCTACGATGAACGACGCAAAAAGCTTTTGTTAGCGCGCGACCGGCTGGGGAAGAAACCGTTGCATTACGCGCGGCAAGGCGAGCGGCTGCTATTCGGGTCGGAGATCAACGCGATTCTGACTGTTGCTCCGGACATGGCAAGCATCGATAACGAAGCTTTGATGCAATATTTGTATTTCGGATACATTCCCGATCCTCTTTCCGCGTTTACTGCTATTCAGAAACTGCCGCCGGGACATCTGCTGGAATTCGAAGACGGTAAGATCGATGTGCGTCAATATTGGGACCTGCCGCAGTACGGGACAAAATCGGTGCGGAGCGAGGAAGAATGTCTCGAGGAAATGGAACACCGGCTGGCCGAAGCGGTGCGTATCCGGCTGATTTCGGACGTTCCGCTGGGCGCTCTGCTGAGCGGGGGAACGGATTCCTCGACGGTCGTGGCGCTGATGGCGAGAGCTAGTTCCAAGCCAGTCAAAACGTTTGCGATTGGGTTTCGAGATCAGGATTTCAACGAGGCTCCCTACGCGCGCATGGTCGCTGAGAAGTTCGGCACCGATCATCACGAACTCATCGTCGAACCGGACGTACTGGAAACCGTTCAAAGGCTGACGAGTTCTCTGGAGGAACCGTTCGGGGATTCGTCGATGTTGCCGACCTATTATGTGTCGCGCATGGCAAGAGAACATGTGACGGTGGCGTTATCGGGCGATGGCGGAGATGAGGTATTCGCGGGATACAACCGTTATGGAATCCATCTGCGACGGAAAGTTTTCGAGCGAATTCCGAACTGGGCGCGCCATTTTTATCGGGAGGGAGTTTATCCTCGGTTGCCCTGGGAGTTGCGGAAAACCAAATTTTCCTACAACGTCTCGCTTCCCTGGCAGGAACGCTATGTGGATGGAATTTCGTTTGTGCCGGCGTTTGAGAGGGAGATGCCGCTGCTCTCGGATGAATTCCGGGCTGTGCTGCAGGAGAGAAATCCGCAGGACGTGATGTACCGGTATTTTGGGCGTGCGCCAGCGGAGGATCCAGTCAGCAAGATGCTTTACGTGGACACCAAGACTTACATGGTCGCCGACATTCTGACGAAAGTGGATCGCATGAGCATGGCGACTTCGCTGGAGGTGCGCGTTCCGATTCTCGATCACGTATTTGTGGAATGGGCCACGGGACTACCGGCAGAATGGAAAATCCGCGAAGGGAAGCAGAAATATATTCTCCGCAAGCTTGCGGAGCGGGTTGGCGTGCCGCGAGAAGTGCTGTACCGGCGGAAACAGGGCTTCGCCGTGCCGTTGCAGCATTGGATGAGGCACGAGCTCAAGGAGTTGATCACGGCAGTGCTGCTCGATTCGCGCACCTTGCAGCGCGGGTACTTTGAGCCTCGCGGCGTGCGGCAGTTGATGGAGGAGCATTTCCGCGGACGCCGCGATCATTCGGGCAGGATCTGGCGGCTACTGATGTTCGAATTGTGGCATCGAAACTACCTCGAAAGAATTCGGGGGATTGACGATAACCACGAACCTTACCGCGTAACACGGACGGTCGAGACCCTGCCATGAGTTCGATGACCGACGACAGGACGGGGGCGGCTACGGAGTCCGCACTCGCACGTCCCGAATCGATTGCGCCCCCAGTGTTTTCCGAGCCAGTTTTTCTGATGGTCAATAGTTTAGAAACGGGCGGCACCGAACGGCAGTTTGTAGAAATGGCGCGAGCCCTCCGAGCAGACAGAGTTCCCGTATATCTGGGATGCGTGCGCAATCAGGGCAGGTTCGCCGATGGACTGGACGACCTCGCGGAGTTTCGCCTGGGAGGCAGTCTCTACGGATTGCAGTCGATGAAAAGCCGCTGGCGTCTGCAGCGACATTTGCGGAAAATCGGTGTCGGCGTAGCGCATGCTTTCGATTTTTATGCCAACCTCACATTGATTCCCGCAGCGAAGTTAGCGGGCATTCCGGCCGTAATTGGCAGCAACCGTCAACTGGGCGACCTGCTCACACCCGCCCAGTTTCGCGCTCAGCTTGCCATGTTCCGGATGTGCGACCGAGTTGTGTGCAATTCGAACGCGTCTGCGGATCGGCTTGTTCAGGCAGGCTTGCCGAAGCGCAAAGTAGTTGTGATCGGCAATGCCTTGCCCACAGAAGCCTTTGCAGACTTCGCTCCGGTGGCTGCACGGGACGGTCGCGTTGCGCTAGTCGGCATGATCGGGAGAATGAACGCCGGGTACAAGAATCACCGCGGATTTTTGCAGGCGGCGAAGCTATTAAGCGAGAGATTCCCCAACGTGAATTTCGTGCTAGCGGGGGATGGTCCGCTGCGCGGCGAACTTGAAAGGGTAGTGGTAGAGCTCGGATTGCAGGCGAGGGTTCAGTTTCTGGGAGATCGCGGCGATATACCGTCAGTGCTGGCTTCGCTCGACGTTTCGGTGGTGCCATCAGCCTCGGAGAGTTTATCGAATGTGATGCTGGAATCGATGGCTGCAGGAATTCCGGTGGTAGCGACAGCCGTTGGAGGAAACACCGAGCTTGGTGCCCTTGGGCGCGCTGCACTTGTCCCTCCGAACGATGAACGAGCGCTTGCGGAGGGTGTGACGCGCTTGCTGGAGGATGCGGCCGGGACTTCAAAGATGGCGCGAGAGGCGCGCGCGTTTGTAAGAGCGAATTTCAGCGTCAAGCAGATCTGCCGGCAGTATGAGGAATTGTACAGCGATGTTTTGGGGCGGCGTGGGTGCGCTGAATCACGACGTCAAGTGCCCTCGCGGTCCGCAACGGACTCCACGGTCCGAGTGGCCCTGGTTGCTCCTTCTCTGCGCTACGTCGGAGGACAGGCGGTGCAGGCCGACCTGCTGATGAGGAACTGGAAAGAAGATACGAATGTTACGGCAGAGTTCGTCGCTGTTGACCCGCGGCTTCCTTTCGGATTGCGATGGGCGGAACGCATACCTTTCTTTCGGACGTGTTTGCGCGAGCCACTCTATGCGTGGAAAGTGTGGCGAGGGTTGAAAGACGCGGAGGTAGCGCACATTTTTTCTGCTTCGTACACATCGTTCTTGCTGGCTCCGCTTCCCGCATGGCTCGCAGCCCGGATGCGTGGGAAGAAGACGTTGATCAACTACCGCAGTGGAGAGGCGCGGGATCACCTGCGGAGATCGAGGATCGCGCGACACGTGTTGAAGAAAGCAGACAGGCTCGTGGTTCCATCCGGATTTCTGGTGGAGGTTTTTCGAGAGTATGGATTAGAGGCCGAGGTTATTCCAAACATCATCGACCTCTCGCAGTTTCATTACCGGGTGCGCCGCCCGTTGCGGCCGCATTTGGTGTGTACTCGCGGATTCCATCCCTACTACGGAATCGATATTGTTGTGCAGGCATTCGCAGAGGTTCAGAAGTCGTATCCAGAAGCCCAACTCGATTTGGTCGGCGGTGGAGCGCTGGAAGGGAGTATCCGCGATCTGGTGCGGGTGTTGCGTTTATCGAATGTGAATTTTGCGGGAGTGAAGTCGCGTGGGGAAATCGGAAATGCCTACGATCAGGCAGATATTTTCGTGAACGCTTCGAACCTGGATAACATGCCGATTTCCGTGCTGGAGGCATTTGCGGCCGGGACACCGGTCGTGACCACGGAACCGGAGGGCATGAAGTACGTCGTTTCGCACGAACGCACGGGGATGCTCTCACCGCCTGGAGACGCCCAAGGTCTGGCGCGAAATATCCTTCGAGTGTTGAGAGAACCCGAACTGGCCGCGCGTTTGGCGCAGAATGCATTGGAAGAGTCGGAGCGGTACCGATGGCCGGCGGTTCGGGAACAATGGGTGAGAATGTATGCCGGGCTGGTGTCGCGGCCAGGGCATATGGAACGAACGCTGGCTCCCATCGCAGAAGCGGGAAAGGAATCAGCGCGCGAATGATCTCGCAGACGGAGAAACCACATGAGATGAGCCACACGGGACAGGCGCGCCGCGAGAACGCGCCAGTATTTGTGGTGGGCTGTCCGCGGTCGGGCACAACAGTTCTGTATCACATGCTGCTGTCGGCGGGCGGATTTGCAGTCTACCGGTCGGAGTCGAACGTCTTCAATCTTTTGGTTCCTCGCTTCGGGGGGATGCGTTCGGTTTCCGATCGGAAAGCGCTGATGGATGCATGGTTGCACAGCACGCTGTTTCGGGTGTCGGGGTTGGACGGAGCCGAGGTCACGCGTCGAATTCTGGAAGAGTGTCACGGGGGTGGAGATTTCCTGCGCATCGTGATGGGAGAAGTTGCACGCAGCCAGAAAGTCAGCCGCTGGGGCGATTGCACACCCGAGCATCTTCTCTGCATGCAGGAGATCAAACGCCAGATTCCGGATGCATTGTTTATCCACATCATTCGCGATGGACGGGACGTCGCACTGTCGTACTCGAAGCAAGGGTGGGCCCATCCTTTGCGTTGGGATCGAGGGCGGCAGGTGGATGTCGCAGGCTTGTACTGGCACTGGATGGTGGGCCGGGGTAGAGAGGCCGGGAAGCACCTAGGCGCCGACTACCAGGAAGTGCGTTTTGAAGATTTGGTGACGCACCCAAGAGAGACATTGTCGGGCCTAAGTAAGTTTATCGATCACGATCTCGATTATGACCAGATTCAGCGCGCGGGGATCGGATCGGTGAGCAAGCCCAACTCCTCTTTTGGCATCGAGGAGGGAAACTTTGAACCTGTGGGGCGCTGGAAGAGCAAGATGACCGCGGAGGAGGCGCCGAGCTTCGAAGCCCTGGTGGGAGATCGGTTGGAGGAACTGGGATATCCGCTGGCAGCGAAGAAACGAGCTTCCGGCTTCGATGCTCTGCGAATGCGGGCAATATATTTCACGATGTTTCAAACCAAATGGTGGTTAAAAGCGCACACTCCGCTGGGCCGGAGAGTGAAGTTGGGGCGCATTTTACTGGAGAATGAGGCCTCTGATGGCCCACAGGGGACGCATTGCTGACTGATGCTGAGAGGCGGTGAAAAATCGCCGAACGGGGAATCTCGAGAGGGCGCGCCGTCGGAGGAGCGTTTCTGGCTATGAAGGCATCAGTTGGTAATCCCGGGATGAAAGCTCCGGTCTTTATTGTCGGGTGTCCCCGCTCGGGAACGAGTTTTCTGTATCATCTGCTGCTTTCCGCCGGCGGCTTTGCCGAATTCCACACCCAGATGAACGTGTACGACGTGATGGAGCCGATTTACGGTGACCTAGGCGTTTTGAATCACCGGAAAGCCGCGATCCGGGAATGGCTGCGGAGCAAGGGTTTCGCAGTGTCGAGTCTCGATGCTGGGGACATCGAGACAAAAATACTGGCGGACTGCCACGGAGCCGGCGACTTTCTCCGCATCATCATGGAAGAAGTCGCGCGAGAGCAGGGGGTCGAGCGGTGGATTGATTCGACCCCGACGAATGTTCCGCACATGCTTCGCATTCAAAGAGATTTTCCGAAGGCGCAGTTTGTGCACATCATCCGCGATCCTCGCGATGTGGCCTTGTCGCTCGACAAGCGCGCCTGGAGCCGTCCGTTGCCGTGGGATAAAAAGAAGAGCCTGCTGGCCGCGGGGCTTTATTGGGAATGGATCGTAAAGAAAGGGAGAAAGCTGGGCGCGATGCTTGCGCCGCAATATATCGAGGTGCGCTACGAAGACTTGGTGGAGCGACCGCGAGAGGCTTTGGGGACGCTCGGAGCGTTTCTGCAGGAGGATTTGGATTATGAGCGCATCCAGCGGGACGGCATTGGTTCGGTGAAGAAACCGCTGACATCGTTCAAGGAAGATCTGCAGGAGGGGCGATTCACCCCGGTAGGACGGTGGAGAGAAAAGTTTCCACCGGACCAGTTGCTGCGCTTTGAAACGCTGGTTGGCGAGTACATGGAAGAACTCGGTTATGCAGTATCGAGAAAATCCGAATCGAACCATTTTTTCGCGAAAGCGAGAAAAAGGGCGATCTACTCCGCGTACTACGAGTGCAAGCAGTGGGCTAAGACTCACACGCCATTGTCCCGACTGATGGTCGACTACTCTGCAATTCTCATTGACAAGTAGTGAGTCCGGCCGTAAAGCAACAAAACGGGAGAAGCAGGAATGAAGTGCAAGTTTGTCGACTTTGGGTCCGCGGATTGGAAACACTTGGACGGATTCGAGGATCGAACGGTATTTCAAACGCGAGAATGGGTGCGCTTTGTGAGCGAGTGCCAGAAGGCGACGCCGGTGCTCGCCGAGATGCACGATGGCGGCGAAGTTGTGGGATATTTTACGGGACTCGCATTCAGCCGGTTTGGAGTGAAGGTGCTGGGAAGTTCGTTTCCCGGCTGGACGACGCCTTACATGGGATTCAATCTGCGCAATGGGGCATCGCGCAGAGCTGCGCTGCAAGCTTTGGAACTCGCGGTGTGGGACACGTTGAAGTGTTTGCACATGGAGATTTCCGATCCGCACTTCACCGTGGACGATGGACAGGATCTTGGTTTCTACTGCGACTCGTATGCGAGCTACCGGACAGATTTAACGAAGTCGGAGGAAGAGATCTTCAACGCAATGGACAGCGCTTGCCGGCGCTGCGTCCGCAAGGCCGAGAAGTCGGGGGTGACGATCGAAGAAGCGCACGATTTGGACTTTGCTGAAGAATATTACACACAACTGAAGGACGTGTTTGCCAAGCAGGGGCTGGTGCCCAGTTACGATATCGACCGGGTTCGTTCGCTGATTAAGCATCTGGAACCGACCGGGCGTGTTCTGCTGGTGCGGGCACGCGATGCGGAGGGGAGATGCATCGCCAGCGGAATTTTCCCTGGGTTTAACAAGATTGCGGAATTCTGGGGCAATGCGAGTTTCCGGCACAGTCAAAATGTGCGGCCCAACGAAGCGATTCAATGGTACGTAATGCGGTATTGGAAGCGACGGGGGGTGGAAGTGTACGACTGGGGCGGCGGCGGGACCTACAAAGAAAAATATGGGTGTGTGGCACACTCGGTGCCATGGTTCACCAAGTCGCGGTATCAGGTTGTTTCCAGGCTGCGCGACGGGGCCAAGAAAGCGTTCGAGCAGAAACAACGGTTTCTGGGATGGCTTCTGGCAGAGAGGAAGGAACCTGCGACGAAAACAGAGGATTGAAAGTGCAGAAGACAGCAGGTCTGAAATAGTGGAAGTTCCGATGCGAGTAGTGGAAGAGCGATTCTAGAACTGAATGAACCTGCGATGCTGGCAAAGACAGCTTAGGCGTTCGCCGGGACTTACTGCACTCCCGAGAGTGCCTTTTCGATGGCGTCAACATCGGCTCCAATGTTCTTGCCGTCGGTCGCGGCGCCAATCGCCGGAGAAGCCTTTTTGCAGCCCTCTTCTTTCTGCCTGCAAAGATACGACCCGCCAGAAGATCGGTGCGGATCGCGAATTCCAGCAGCCGCCTGATCCTTCACCATCTTGTTTTCTTTCGGCCAGACACTTCCTCCCGCCACCAGATTATGGGAGAAAGTCGAGTTCTCGAAGCAACTGCTGAAGACACCGGCAGGAGTCTGGCGTTCCGGCTGGAAAGCGCAATTGCGCGGGCCGCCCCCAGCGGAGCCGATCTCAGGAATCATGTCGGAACCGAGCAGGTTATTTTCCAGGGTAAAGTTCGCGATCTTCGGCCCCGGATTAAGAATCGAGATGATGAAGCGCGGAACAAATGCGGTGACGTGCTCGATGCGAACGTCACGGAGAGGCGGAGCGATAGACATGACCAGAGCGAAGAGCCCGAAACTCCGATAATCCTTGCCATGAACGCCTTCGACGAGGACGTCGTGGATGCTGTAACGTTCGCCTGCTGAGCTAGAGCCTCCGGCATCGGACGGAGCATTCGCAATCTGAAAGACACTGCCTACATTACTGATCTTGACATCGCGGATAGTGATGTCGCTGACCCGGCAAATCGGGCAGCCATTTTGCTGACTTTTGGGGGAAAGAACAATCGAGAAGCCGGCCTGCGTGAACCCGCCCCAGTTGTTCTCGAGCAGATTGTCTTCGAAGAGCACGCGCAGCGCATTTTTCATCTCGAAATGATTCTTGACCACAAACGGATGTCCGGAGACGCCACCGACGAAACCGGGCTGTCCTTGCATCCAGATCATCGGTTTGAAGAGATGATTGCGGCGAATCTCGATATCAGTTGGGGTAGTTTTGGCGGGACGGCCTCCAAACATTAAATTTTCACCGGCGGCCTCGAGGAAATTGTTGACGATCTTGAAGGGTCCTTCCGGGGAATCGCCGCCGCCCGACGATATGGTTTGAGAATCGGAACATGATCCGGTGATAGCGGCACAGTGAAAGTCGGTAAAGAACGAATCCACCACTGCCGCATAGGTCATACCCGAAAGATCCATCCCCCGCCGAGTGTCGGCCTGCGCCCTTCCATGCATCCACACGCGATCGAAGATTATGTGATCGGCTGTGGCACCTTCCTGGGTTTGAGCTAGGGCGGAAACCGGGGCCTCCGAGTCAGCGCGTGTTATTTCCAGACCCAGGAAACGATAGTGATTGGCTCCTTGCAGAAATAAGAGCGGACCCGATCCTCCCTTGCCGGCAAATTCGATACGCGCCAAAACGTTGGCCGCGGCCGAGCAATGGAAATCTGGCCGGCCGGGAAGGGAAGTGATGCCCGCGTAACACGGCGTGAGCCGAGAACCCTCAGCGGGCAGGGCCTCGTCAGGAGCGTTTGTACGCACGATGATCCAGTGGGAGTCGTCGCAAGATTTGGCGGGAAGCCGGAAGAGCCCTTGAAAGACGGCGCCAGCCTGAAGTTTGAGCGTTTCCCCGCAAGACGCCTGATTGATCGCCTCTTGCAGATTCCCACCTTTTGCAACCACGAATACACGTCCGGGAGCGGGGGTGTCGGCCAAATCACTCTTGACGAGAACGCGAGGCAACTCAGCCGGCCCGTCAAATAAATTGGATGGCGTGGGATTCGAGCCGGGAAGGAAATCGATTAAACATGCGAACAATATCAGATGAAACAATGCCGAACGAAACAAGGGACTCAAACCTCCGCAGAGTTCAGGGCGTTCTTGAGTAAGTACCCATACGGTCTTAAGGCAGGCAAATCGTTGAAGCTAATATAACACTTAGTGTTCGCTGCGGGTCTTGGATCAGCGACCTAGAACCGGCGTCCGGTGAGGAAAATGGCTCCGATGGTGGACAGTTTTTATTTGGAAGAACGTCGAAGCAATTGTTCTCTCAGACGATCATAAGTTGAGTTGCCAAGAAGGTTCATGACTGCACGGCGGATGCCGACACCCAGGTGCGACCGCCAAAGTCCGCGACCTTGGGAGAGGCCGCGAAATTGTGCCATGGAAGTTGATCGCATGACGGCGACGCGCCCCAGGGCAAACAAATCCGAGGAGGGAGTGTTAGCCTTCGTCTCACTGGTGGCGACGGTGCGATATCCGTGGTTACGCGCAATTTGAGCGACCTGCGTGTTGTAGCGCCCTCCTGGGCAGGAAAAATGTTCGACGGGTTTGCCTACGACGCGTTCTAAAGAAGCCTTCGAATCGCCGATTTCCCGCTGCAGGCCGGAATCATCAAGATCTGTAAGGTACAGATGGTTCATCGAATGGGATCCAATCTCAAAGCCGAGATCGCTCAGTTCGCGCAGCTGCGGCGCGGCAAGGTATCCGGGCCGTCCGGACCAGCCGCTGGTGATGTAGAAAGTGGCGCCGAAACCCAGCTCGTGGAGGATTGGAGCCGCGTAAAGGATATCGGTTTCGGATCCGTCGTCGAAGGTGATGGCTACCGTTTTGTCTGAAAACGAGCGGGTTGCCTCGCCCACGCTCACGCCTTGCCACCCTTCCTTCTTCAGCAGCTTCATCTGTGCCATGAAATTCGAGGAGTCGACAACGTAGCGAACGTAGCCCGGTGCGGACTGGGCCAACGCGCGTCCGGGAGCCGCAAGCTCGTGATACATCAGGAAGACCACGCCAGGTTTACCCATCAGGAGAGATTTACAGTGGCACAGCCCGAGGGAATCTGTCCAGACTCCCTCGGGTAAGAGAGGACTTGGGTGTGAGCGAATGCGGCTGTCTGATTAGTAAACGCCTGCGGTTTCCGAAAGGATCGTGTCGATATCCGCACCCAAGTCTTTGCCATCCGTGCCTGCGTTTTTGTACGGACTGGATGGTTGCAGATGGTAATCGCCGCCGTTGCCATTGTTGTAATTCACGAACTGGACTGCGTTGGCATTTGCTGGGAAGAAATTACCGGAGGGCCAAAGGGTCGACGGATATCCGCTCGGAGTGGCGATGATAGCGTTGTTGGTGAATGCGAATGGGCTGAAGCACCCTGTGAAAGTCGTCAACGGCTTGTCATAGTAAGCACAATTGGCGGTACCGCCGCCAGTGGACCAAACCGGATAAGTGCCGGCGTTCACGATGCTGTTGTTAAAAAGGAAGTTTGGAATTTTGGTGCCGGTCGTATCGCCGACGGTCATCAGACCTGAGGGAAAAGCTGTGATGTGGTTGAGCCAGACATTTTGCAGGAGAGCAGTGCCGGGGACTGTCATGATTTCGGCGAGACGTCCGGATCCGTCGAACGTCACTGGATCGATGTCGTCGATGATCAGATCGTGAATGCTGAACCGTTGGCCGTCGAGAGCGCCGCCGAGATTATCGGAGAGCACATTCGCGATCTGCAGTCCCGCGCCCACGTGACTCATGGTGTTGTAACGGATGGTGACATCGGTGACGAGACAAATCGGGCAAAGGTTCGTGTCACCCGCGCCAGACTGATTTTTCGCCGTCAGCAAGATTCCGTATCCATTCTGCGAGAAACCGCCCCAGTTATCCTCCATGACGTTCGCCTCGACGAGAACGCGTTGCGCATTCTTTAGTTCGAGGAGATTCTTAACGACAAATGGATTCCCGTTAGCGCCACCGATATAGCCTGGCTGACCCTTCAGCCAGGTCATAGGTTTAAAAAAATGGTTCAGGCGAATCTCGATATCGACGGGCGTAGTCGTGCTCTGAGCGCCGCCGAAGAGAATGTTTTCTCCCGACGCTTCGAGGAAATTGTCAACAATCTTGAATGGTCCAACCGGGTTGCCCACTCCGCCGCCAATGACGCTTGCATCGGTGCAGGCGCCGGTGACGGAAACGCAATGCATATCGGTGGCGAAGGAGTCGATAAGGCTGACGTAGGAAGATCCTTGCAGTTCAATCCCCTTCTTGGTGTCGTCCTGCGCCGTACCGTGCATCCACACGCGATCGAGAATGAGATTGTTCGAGGTTCCGTTGGTTGCGGTGGAGGCGAGCGCGTATATGATGCCGGAGCCGGCGGTGCGAGTGATCTCCAAGCCAATAATGCGATAGTGATTCGCACCGCTGGCAAAAACGATGGGACCGGAACCGGACTCTGACATCACTAATTTCGCCAGGACATTGGCGGTGGAACTGCAGTTGAATGCCGGTCGTCCGGGTAGAGAAGCCACGCCTGCATAGCATGGGGTGAGGCGATTGCCTTCGGCTGGCAGTAAGGAATCGCTGGCGCCAGTGCGGACGATGATCCAATGATTGTCATCGCAGGCCTTGGCGGGAAAGGTGAAGGCACCGGTGAAGGTTGCTCCCGCCTGCAAGGCGATCGTGTCCCCACAATTGGCACTGTTAAGCGCGGATTGAAGATCGCCACCGGCATTCACAGTGATGGTGGTGCCTGGGGCGGGGGTATTGGCCATCGCCGTCTGGATATAAACCAGAGGCAATTCCGCCGGACCGTCATAGCCGCTCACCGGGTTTGAAGAAACAGGGAGATTGAAGGCATGCGTGGAACTGGCGCCGGTCGAGTCGGTGACTCTCGCGGTGAAGGGGAACGAGCCGCTTGAAAGAGTGGTTCCGGCGAGAGTTCCGCTGGAACTCTGCAACTGAATTCCTGAAGGTAAAGCTCCGGAAGCGACGGTCCACCGGTATGGCGACGTGCCGCCGGCAGCGGAGAGAGACGCACTGTAAGGAACTCCTGTGCTTGCCTCGGTCAAGGTGGAGGTTGCGATGGACAGAGCAGGAATCGGGGTGACGACCACATTTGCAGTCGCGTTCAGGCCGGTGGTGGTACTGGTCGCGGTGATCGTTACCGGTGTGTTGCTGGTCACTTTAGGGGCGGTGAAGCTGCCATCGCTGGAAATGGTTCCAGCTGTTGTGGTCCAGTTGATACCGGTATTGGGGGTTCCGGTGAGAGTCGCAGCGAATTGCTGGACTCCTTGCGAGACGATTGACGTGCTATTAGGAGAAACGACGATTCCACCATGAGCCGGCGGCTGAGGGGCTGTGCCACAAGCAATGCTTAGAACGGCGATAGAAAGTGGCAGGACGAGAAAGGTAAGTCGTGAAAATGCTCTGACAGAAGAGCCGGTTGCGACTCCTGGGTACTTGGCGTCACAGCGCATTAATGACCATCCTCGGAACGGAGTGGGGGGACTATCGTTCGAGTCCTGAGGAAACTCTAAAGAGCACAATGGAAATCGGTTAGATAACGTGGGATCAGGTACTAGACGGTCATGAAGGTACATTCCAAAAGGCCAATGCACTTCCGGGCGGGAAGAATCGTTAAGATGTAGAACAACAGGTGAATTGGTCAGAGCTCATGAGGTTTAGCAAATGGAGACAGATCGGCCAGCGGCTGGGGCGGATGGACCGGTCGGAATTTCTGGACCGCTTGAGGCAAGAGGCTTGCAAACGGCAAGACGCGGCACTGGCGTGGGTTGGCTACGATTTTGCTCGCGGCTTGCAAACCCGAGAACAGAACAAGACGGGGAACTTTTTCTTCACCCAAGATTCTGTGGCGTCAATTGCCGAACTATTGCGTCAGCGGCTTCCGGCGGCTGAGGAAATCGTCCAGCAGGCGGATCAGATTTGCCAGCATCGTTTCGATCTCCTCGGATATACGGGTGTCGACTATGGCCGGCCGATCGACTGGCACCTCGACGCGGTTCATGGCAAAAGAGCTCCGCGAAAGGCCTTCTACAAAATTCGCTACCTGGATTATGAGGAGGTCGGCGACAGCAAGATCACGTGGGAACTGAATCGTCATCAGCATCTTGTGACGCTGGCCAAGGCTTACCGTTTCACAGGCGATCGCCGGTTTGCGGATGAGGCTCTGCGACAGTGGCGGCATTGGCAGGACGAAAATCCCTATCCGGTCGGAATTAACTGGGCCAGCAGCCTGGAAGCCGCGTTCCGCAGCCTCTCATGGATCTGGATGTACCATCTGCTGCAGGGTGCTCGTGGTGTGCCGGACATCCGCGGCGAGTGGCTGCGCGGCCTGGCCTTGCACGGCCGGCACATCGAGCGATACCTGTCGACGTACTTTTCTCCGAACACGCATTTGCTCGGAGAAGGGGTTGGACTCTTCTTCATTGGAGTGCTGTGCCCGGAGTTGAGTGCGGCGGAGCGTTGGAAATCGCTGGGTTGGAAAATCATCTTACAGGAAGCCGACCGCCAGGTTCGAAGTGATGGA
>Ga0209168_10001445_pt1 | contig 18605 bp, 14 predicted proteins | sample Coa_R1_FD_187156 | JGI IMG/M metagenome (GOLD analysis project Ga0209168, IMG submission 187156) | Surface soil microbial communities from Centralia Pennsylvania, which are recovering from an underground coalmine fire - Coalmine... | ecosystem: Environmental > Terrestrial > Soil > Unclassified ... | reverse complement strand
CTGTGAGATCGGTCAGTGCTGTCACACTGGCCACGGGCGTATCCCTCCTTTGTGGTTATTGTCCAGGTCGGGGGTACGCCCTCCCTTTTTGGGCTCCTGCTTTTACACACAACACCGTACACTACCCAGTTTATGAGCCAGGGGCGGCTGGCCGCGATCATCTGCTATACTTGGCGCGGCGTGCCCGGCAAGTTGGATCCCATGGCGGTCTTCAGATGCGGCGCGCTCACCGACGCCGGCAAATCGGCGCTGAGCCCGTGCTAGCGTGTGCGCTAGCGCCGTGTCGCGGCCCAGACCCCGCGACCCCAGGGCGGCGGGAGGAGCGGCCCGCGCGCGGCGGGGGCGATCGGTGCTGGCGACACCAGATAGCCGCGCGGGACGCGTGGCGCGGGATCGATCGCGGGATGCTCGGACGCAATGACGGATTCGGCCGCGCGCAACTGTGAATCGCGACCGGCCTCCACGTCGTCACCGGTCAGTCGCACCGGGATGTCGGGCGCGATCCCGCGACCTTCCACGACCTCGTCTTGCGGCCCCTGAATGCGTTCCACGGTCACCGACATGCCGCCGTATCCGAGCTTCATCGTGACGGATCCGCCGAGGGCGCCGGCCGTCCGCTCGCCGAGGATCGTGGCGCGTCGAGCGTCTCTGAGCGCGCCGGTCAGGATCTCCGCAGCCGATGCGGTGCCGCCGTCCGTCAGCACGACGATCGGTACGGTCGTCGCACCGCCCAATCCGGTCGCGCGCATCGGCTCGGTTTCGCTGCCGTGACCGCGGACGCGGCCGATCACGGTGCCGGCAGGGAGAAACAACCCGGCGACCGCCTGCACCTCGGTCACGATCCCACCGGGGTTTCCGCGAAGGTCGATGATGAGACCGGGGATCGTCCCGAGCGCCTGCAACGCCCGGCCGGTAGTGCGCGCGGTGTCGGCCGTAAACGCCGCGATTCGCAGGTACCCGATGCCGGACGCCAGCACGGACGCCCACGCGGGCTCGATCCGCACGGGCGCGCGCGTGGGGTTTGCGGTCAGCGTCTCACCGGCGCGTCGGAGGAGCAGGGTGACACTCGATCCGGCCGGTCCGCGGATCAGTTGGGCGGCGGCGTCAAGATCCGCATCGTCGATCGCGTGACCGTCGACCGCCTGGATGATGTCGAATCGCCGAATCCCGCTCGCCTCGGCGGGAGACCCCGGATACACCTCCGTGACCATGATCCACTTCGCGCCGGCGCTGTCGGTGACTTGCCCGATGGTGATGCCGATGCCGGTGAACGAGGTCTCGTGGCGCATCTCGGCTTCGATTTCCTTGAGCGACTCGGGCGTGTAGTAGCTCGTGTGGCTGTCGTGCAGGGACGCGAGCATCGCCGCGGTGGCGGCCTGAGCCAGGTCGTCCGCCGCGGCCTGGCTGCGGTCGGTCACGATCGCGAACTCCCGCTCGAACCACGCTCTCGCGATGTCCTCAGCGGTCCCCGTCGGGATATCCGGGACCACGGTCGCGGGCAGGTGGGTGTCGGCGCGGAGCTCGGCCAGCGCGGCGTTCAACAGGGGGACGGGTCGGACGGGATCGACGTATTCCTCCTCGAGGACGGTGAGCGCTTCAAGCGCGAGCCCGGCGTTCGCGGTCTGCGCGAAGCTGATGCGCGGAGCGCTCGTGACGATGAACGCGACGGCGAGCGCTGCCACGCCAAGCGTTCGGAGCGCTCGTGTGTACCTCACCGCGACCACCTCGTTGGAAGACCCGGGTTATGGCTCTACCGACGAGGTGTGCCCCTGTCGTGACCATCCTAGACGGTGGGTCCGATGCGGCACGGCGCTAGCGGCGTCCCCGCATCCCCGGTCGGTCCGGGTCTTCGTCCATCGGCGGCGGGACGAGCGCATCGGTGCACTCCGCCGGCGCGTGCGGGACCGCGCACGTCCGCGGGTCGGGGATGATGCGGCGGCGTGCCGCCAGGTAGTCGTACAAGCGGTCGCCCTGGCCCGTCCATTTGGCGACGGCGAGCACCGGGCGCAGTGGCCACAGCAGGGGCAGCAACCGGGCAAGCACTTGAACGGCACCGTAGCCGCCGTGCGCCCGGCCCGTTGCCACCTCCACCACGTACATGCGTGCCAGCAGGTCGTCGGGGGTGAGCCCGGCGTCACGGTACCGCTCGTCGTCGCGAAACGAGCGCACCGACAGCCGGTGGCACCGGTCCAGTCTCGCGAGCACGCGCGCCGCCGCCCGGCACTGCGCGCACCACCCGTCGATGAACACGAGGGCGCGCGGTTCGGTCACGGCGGTGCCTCGCGAGGACTATGTGTTCTTCTGTGCGTCCCGCATGGCCGCGGCGATCCGCTCCGGGGTCAGCGGCATGTCGATGTGGCGGACACCAAGGTGGCTCAGCGCGTCGACCACGGCGTTGACCACCGCGGGCGTCGACCCGATCGTCGCGGCCTCCCCCACGCCCTTCGCGCCAAGAGGGTTCCGAGGGGTCGGGGTGACCGACACCCCGCGCTCGATGCGCGGGACCAGCTCCGCCTTGGGAATGCCGTACTCGGCCAGCGTACCAGTGAGCAGCTGGCCGTGCTCGTCGTAGATGACCGCCTCGAGCAGCGCCTGGGCGGCACCCTGCACGATACCGCCGTGGACCTGACCGTCGACGAGCAACGGGTTGATGACGCGGCCGCAGTCGTCCACCGCGACGTAACGAGTAATCCTGGACGCGTAGGTCTCCGGGTCGATCTCGACCGCGCACACATGCGTGCCGAACGGAAACGTCGTCCCCTCCGACTTAAAGCGCTTGGTCGCCTCGAGCCCGGGATCCTGCCCGTCGGGGACGTGCTTCCCGTTGTAGGCGGCCTGCGCGACCTGTGCGATCGTCACGGTGCGGGCCGGCGCCCCGCGCACGGAGACCGCCGCGTTTTGGAGCATGAGGTCTGCCGCGGCCGCTTCGAGCATGTTCGCGGCCACCCCGAGGATCTGCTCACGAACGTCGAGCGCCGCCAGGTGCACCGCAGAACCCCCGAGCGCCATGCTGCGGCTGCCGCTGGTGCCGCCCCCGTGCTGGACCAGGAGCGTGTCGCCGTGGACGACCGTGATCTGGTCGATCGCGATGCTGAGGGCGTCCGAGACGATCTGCGCAAAGCCGGTCGCATCGCCCTGGCCGTGCGGCGACGTGCCCGTCACGACGGTCGCGGTGCCGTCCTTGTTGACGCGGACGGTCCCGAGTTCCCACGGGCCGAAGCCGCAGATCTCCACGTAGCTGGCGACCCCGATGCCGACCAGCCGCCCCGCGCGGCGGGCGGTCTCCTGCTCACGGCGGAGGCGCGGGTAATCCGCGATGCGCAGCGCTTCGTCGAGCGGTTTCGCATACTCCCCGCTGTCGTACTGCGCGCCGCTCGCCGTCGTGTACGGAAACTTGGAGGGGGCAATGAAGTTGCGGCGTCGCACCTCGGCCGGGTCGACGCCGGTCGCGTCGGCCACCAGGTCCATGACGCGCTCCAGGTAGTAACTCGCCTCGGGGCGGCCCGCGCCGCGGTACGCGCCCGTAGGGCACGTGTTCGTGTAGAGGCCGAGCAACTCGCACCGGATCGCGGGAATCTCATACGGGCCCTGGATCATCAGCGGCGTCAGCGTCGGGATGATCGCGGTCAGGTACAAGCACTCCGCGCCCAGGTCGCCGAGCACACGGCCCCGCAGCCCGCGGAGGCGGCCGTCGCGTTCGGCTGCGACCTCGACCTCGAACAGCTGCGCCCGGCCGTGGGTGGTGGTCAAGAGATTTTCGCGGCGCGTCTCGATCCATTTCACCGGTCGCCCGAGCCGCCGCGCGAGCTCGGCCACGACCGCGTCCTCCGGATAGGTGCTCAGTTTCGCGCCGAACCCGCCGCCGACGTCGGGCGTGATCACGCGGATCCGACGCGCCTCCAACCCCAAGACCTCGCTCAGCCCGTCGCGGATCGCGTGCGCCTCCTGCGTGGACGTCCACACCGTGAGGATGCCCTGGCCCTGGCTGCCGTCGTACATCGCGACGGTGCCCCTCCCCTCCATCGAGACCGGCGCGAGGCGCTGGTTGTTCATGCGCTGCCGGACCACGACCGGCGCGTCCTGGAACGCGGCGTCGAGATCGCCGTGCTCCAACGTCGTCGAGTACGCGACGTTGGTCTTGAGGTCCGCGTGGGCGAACGGGGCGCCGGCGGCCGCGCGATCCAGGTCGACGGCCGCGGGCAGCGGGTCGTAGGTGGCTGCGACGAGTTCGGCCGCGTCTCGGGCCCCGTACGCGGACTCGGCGACCACCACCGCGACCGGCTGCCCGATGTAGTTCACTTCACGATCGGCGAGCGGGAGATGCGGTGCCATGCGCATGCCCTCGACGGTCGCCGCGGGAAACGCCTTCTGGATGTCGCGCAGGTCGGCCGCCGCGAACGCCCCGACCACGCCCGGATGCGCGCGCGCGGCGTCGAGGCGGAGGCGGGTGATGCGCGCGTGTCCGTGCGGGCTGCGAATGAACACCGCGTGCAGCATGCCGGCGAGGGCGAGGTCGTCGACGTACGACCCTTCCCCGCGAATGAGCTTCGGGTCCTCGATGCGCTTGACGCGCGCACCGACGTAGTGGGAGACTGCCATGCATCACCGCCCTCTGAAGGAGGCTCCACCGCACGGTCGCGATCGCACGGCGCCGAGCGTTGCGCGCGTTCTTCGACTGCGCCACAATGAGCCCCTTCCGCGTCCGTCGCGCCGCGTCACCTACGCGCGGCGGCGGCCGCATCCCGCGGCGCGCGGAGGAACGCGCGCTGCGAGCACGAACTACCGGGCACAGCCATACGGTCTCGCACCTTTGTCGTATGCCACCAGTTGGGCCGGATCATCCAAGATGAGCGAAGCCCTCGTGACAGTCGCGGACGTGATGATCGCGAACGCGGTCTGTGTGCCGCCGGATGCCACCGTGGGGGGCGCGAGCGATCTCATGCTGGAGCACCGGCTCGCCGGGCTGCCCGTCGTGGACGAGCATCGCGTCGTCGGGCTCGTGGGCGCTCCCCAACTGCTGGGACAGCCGCCGGATCGCACCGTCGCGGACGTGATGGTGACGCCGCTCGTGTGCGCGACCCCTGACCTGTCCGTGGTGCAGGCGCACACGATGGTGATGGGCCAACACGTCGAGATGCTTCCGGTCGTGCTGGACGGCCGGCTCGTGGGGCAGGTCTCGCTCGTCGCGATCCTACAGGCGAAGAGCCAGCAGACCGATCCGCTCACCGGTCTGCCCTGGGCGACCGCGCTGCGCGCCTGGGCCGCCGCCGAACTCACGCAGGGACACGAACTCGCGATGGTGTTCGTCGACCTCGACAACTTCGGCGCGGTGAACAAGGCGCTCGGGCACGTCGTCGGCGACGATGTGCTTCGCTCGGTAGCCTCGCTGCTCTCCGCCGCCCTGAACGTCGAGACCGACCTGCTCTGCCGGTACGGTGGGGACGAGTTTGCGATCGCGACGACGCGGCGCGATACCGACGCACGCGCGCTTGCCGCGCACGTGCAGGAGCGCACCGTCGTCCGTGGACGTCGACGGTGAGACGCGGCGTGTCACCGTCAGCGTCGGCTACGCTGGGGGACGGCGGTTGCAGCGGCGGACCGCGGCGCACGCTGCGGCGAACGTGGACGACCTGCTATCTCTGGCGAGCCGGGCCTCCACGGCGGCGAAGGAGTCTCCCGCGGGCATCGCCCGGCGGGCGGCATGGGACGGACGCCGGCGGCCCGTGGCCCCGGCGTCGACCGTGGCGGAGGCCCGCCTGCGCCTGGTGGAGATTCGCACGTCTCGGGGCGCCGACCGCCGCGCCGCGTCCGTGCGGCTCGGCCTCGGCGAGCGCGAGAGCACGGGCACGGCCGCCGCACCGGGCACGACGACGCGGTTTTCGCTGCTCGCCGCGCGCGCCACGCTCGCGGCGGTGACGCGTGCGGCGGGCGACGGGTATCGGTACGCGATCGAGGAGTTGACCGAGGTGCCGAGCGGCCCCGGGACGCTCGCGGTGATCGTGCTCGACGACGGTACGTCATCGCTCCGCCGGTTCGTCGGCGCGGCGCGCGGACGGGACGAGTCCGATGCCGCGACGAAGGCGGTGCTCGACGCGCTCAACCGCGTGCTCGCAAAGCCTCTCGCGGAGATCCTGGCGCGGCCCCCACATTCGTGACGTCTTCCCCGCCATCCGTCTCGATCGAGATGCGGGGCATCACCAAACGCTTTCCCGGCGTCGTCGCGAACGACGCGGTCGACTTCACGGCGGCGCCCGGCGAGATTCACGCGCTCCTCGGCGAGAACGGCGCCGGCAAGTCCACCCTCATGAAGATCCTGTACGGGTTCTACCAGCCGGACGCCGGCGAGATCCGGCTGCACGGCACGCCGCGGGTGTTCCGATCGCCGAAGGACGCGCTGCGGGCCGGCCTCGGCATGGTATTTCAGCAGTTCATGCTCGTGCCGTCGCTGTCCGTCGTGCAGAACGTCCTGCTGGGTCTCCCGTCCCAGGGGTGGCGGCTCGACGAGCGAGCCGCGGCAGCCAGCCTAGCCGCCGCCGCCGCACGGTACGGGATGGCGGTACATCCGTGGGCGCGCGTGTGGCAGCTCAGTGTCGGGGAGCAGCAGCGCGTGGAGATCCTCAAGCTGCTGGCGCGGGGCGCGGACGTCCTGATCCTCGACGAGCCGACGGCGGTGCTCACCCCGCAGGAAACCCGGGATCTGTTCGACACGCTGCGCCGTCTCGCCGGCGAAGGGCGGACGATCGTCGTGATCACGCACAAGCTGTCGGAGGTGATGGCGGCGGCCGACCGCGTCACCGTGCTGCGAGCCGGACGGCTCGTCGGGACGACCCCCACCGCAGCGACCTCCCCGCGGGCGCTCGCGCGGATGATGGTGGGGCGCGAGACGTTCGACCTGCCCGAGCGCGACCCCGTGACGCCGGGGCCGGTCGTGCTGGAAGTCCGTGACCTCTGGGCGGACGGGGACCGCGGGCCCGACGCGCTGCAGGGCGTGTCGCTGGCGGTGCGGGCCGGTGAGATCGTGGGCGTCGCCGGCGTCGCCGGGAACGGCCAGCGCGAGCTTGGCGAGATCGTCGCGGGGCTGCGACGCCCCACGCGCGGCCGCGTGGTCATCGCGGGGCGCGACCGGACGGGCGCCGGTCCGCTGGACGCGATCCGGGCCGGACTCGGACACGTGCCGGAGGACCGGCTCGGTACCGGGGTGGCACCGCGCCTCAGCGTCGCCGACAACCTCATCCTGAAGAGCTACCGGGACTCCAGATTTGGCCGGGGCCCGCTGCTCAACCGCCAGACGGTGCACCAGGTCGCGCGGACGTTGATCCGGGCGTTCAAGATCCAGACCCCGGGCCCGGACACGCCGGCCGGCACCCTCTCGGGCGGCAACGTTCAGCGCCTCATCCTCGCGCGCGAAATCTCGGCGGGGCCGCGCGCAATCCTCGCGTTTCACCCCACGCGCGGTCTCGACATCGGTGCCACCGAAGCCGTACACCGCGCGTTGCTCGCCCAGCGGCGTGCCGGCATCGGCGTGTTGCTGATCTCCGAGGATCTGGACGAGATCCTGCAGCTGAGCGACCGGGTCGCGGTTCTGTGCGGCGGGCAGATCATGGGCGTCGTACGGCCTGGGGACGTGACCGTGGAACAGATCGGCCTGTTGATGGGCGGCACGCGGCTCGCCGTGCCGGAGGAGACCGCGTGATGCGCCTGGAGCGGCGTCCTCCCTCGCGCCTGGCGGCTGCCGCGGCGCCCGTGGTGTCGATTCTCGCGGCGTTGGCCGCGGGCGGACTCATGCTCGCCGCGTCAGGCGTCAACCCGTTCGCGGCCTACGCCGTGCTCGTGAGTGACCCGTTCGGCAGCGCGTTCGGATGGTCCGAGACCGCCGTGAAGGCAACCCCGCTGATCCTCACCGGTCTGGCGGTGCTGTTGCCCGCGCGGATGCGCCTGTGGAACATCGGCGCCGAAGGACAGCTGCAGTGTGGGGCGATCGGAGCGACGTGGATCGCCGTGTTCACCCCGATCGGCCACTCCGCGCTCGCGGTCCCCGCCCTGCTTCTCGTCGGCATGGGCGCGGGCGCGGCGTGGTGTCTCGTGCCCGCGATCCTGCGGGCGTGGCTCTCGGTGAACGAGACGATCACGACGCTCCTCATGAACTACGTGGCGTTGCTGCTCGTCGATTTCCTAATCTACGGGCCGTGGCAGGATCCGCAGGGCCGCGGCTTTCCCCTCTCGCCGGTGCTGCCGGCGTCGGCGAAGCTGCCCGTGCTCGTCCCGGGCACGCGGATTCACCTCGGGTTCGCGCTCGCGCTCCTCGCCGTTGCCGCCACGGCGTTCGTGCTCACGCGGACCCGTTGGGGGCTCGAGATCCGGATCATCGGCGACAACCCCGACGCGGCGCGGTACGCCGGGATCAATCTGACCCGCAACATCCTGCTCGTCATGGCCGCCGCCGGCGCCCTGGCCGGGCTCGCCGGGGCCGGCGAGGTCTCCGCCGTGTCGGGGCGCCTGCAGCAAGGGCTGTCCCCAGGGTACGGCTACACGGGGATCATTGTCGCCTGGCTGGCACGGCTCCACCCGGTGGCGACGGTCCTCGTCGCGTTCCTGCTCGGCGGGTTGTTCCTCGGCGGGGACGGGCTGCAGATCTCGCTCAACCTGCCAATCGCGGTCGTGTACATGCTGCAGGGGTTGATCTTCTTCTTCGTGCTGGGCGGCGAGCAACTGGCGGGGTCCCGCGTGCGGATCGGCCCGCGGGCGCCTGCGGAGGGCGGCCGGTGAGCCTGCTGCCGGCCGCGGTATTCGCGGCCGCCGTGCGCGCCGGCACGCCGGTGCTGTTCGCTACGCTGGGAGAGATCTTCGCCGAGCGGTCCGGCGTGCTCAACCTCGGCGTCGAGGGGATGATGCTCGTCGGGGCGCTCGCGGGGTTCGTGACCACGGCGGAGACGGGCAACCCCTGGCTGGGGTTGCTTGCGGCGGGAGCGGCCGGCGGGGTCCTCAGCGTGGTGCACGCGGTGCTCAGCGTGACCCTGCGGGCCAACCAGGTCGCGAGCGGCCTCGCACTGACGATCTTCGGAACCGGGCTGTCCGCGTCCCTTGGGAAGTCGTTCGTCGGTGTGCCGGCCGCGGGGTTTGTTCTGGCGCCCGTCCCCGGGCTCGAGCGACTGCCGTTCGTGGGGCCGGTGCTGTTCCGCCAGGACCCGCTCGTGTACCTCAGCTACGCGCTGGTCCCGCTGGCATGGTACGCCCTGTACCGGACCCGGTGGGGGCTCAACGTCCGCGCGGTCGGGGAGAACCCCGAGGCGGCCGACGCGATGGGGATCGACATCGCGCGCGTCCGCTACGCTTGCGTCGTGATCGGCGGCGTGCTCGCCGGGTTCGGGGGGGCGTTTCTGTCGACAGCGTACACGAGCATGTGGATCGAGAACATGACGGCCGGCCGCGGCTGGATCGCGGTGGCGCTCGTGATCTTCGCCACGTGGGATCCGCTCCGTGCCGTCGTGGGCGCGTACCTGTTCGGCGGCGTGAACGCGCTGCAACTCCACCTGCAGGCGAGCGGGACCGGGCTTCCCGTGTACCTGATGTTGATGGCGCCCTACGTCTTCACGATCGTGGTCCTCGTGTTCGCCACGCGCGAAACGGCGCGGCGGCGGCTCGGCGCCCCCGCCGCCCTCAGCGTCTCGTACAGCCGGACGGGATGAGCACGCCTGTGGCCGGCGACGCGCCTTCGCGCTCGCGCACACCCCGGACCTAGAGCACGTGCAACACTTCGGCGGCGGCGGCCGACGCGACGACGACCAGCCACGGCGCGGCCTTTAAGACATCAAGCAGTAGGAAGGCGAGGAGCACCAGCGTCACGTCCGCCGGGGCGTGTACTGCCGTCACCCACACCGGCTGGTAGAGCGCCGCGAGCAGCACTCCCACCACCGCGGCGTTGACCCCCTGCACCGCGGCCACGACCGACCGGTTGCGCATCAGACTGTTCCAGAACGGCAGAATGGCGGCGATGAGCAAGAACGACGGGAGATAGATCGCGAACAGCGTGAGTGCGGCCCCGCCGACGCCGCCGACCGGGCCGTGCATCGCGGCGCCCAGGTAGGCCGCGAACGTGAACAGCGGGCCGGGGACCGCCTGCGCCGCGCCGTACCCCGCGAGAAACGTCCCCGGGCTGACCCAGCCTGGGGGCACGACGCGCGCTTGGAGGAGCGGCAGCACCACGTGCCCTCCGCCGAACACGAGCGCGCCGGACTCGTAGAAGGCCCCGAACACGCTGAGCCAACCAGGCGCGACGAAGCGCTGTGCGATCGGGAACCCAACGAGCAAGGCGACGAAGGCCGCTCCGGACGCGACCGCCGCGACGCGGTTCCCCGAGACGGGCAGTTGTTGTGTCGCCTTGTCCGCCGGCGTCAGGAACACCCGGCCGTACAGCGCGCCGAGCACGATGACCGCGAGCTGCACGAGGCCGTTCGCCGGCAAGAGGAGAATCAGCGCCGCGGCGGCACATGCGACGACCTTGCGCGGTACGTCCGGACACAGCGACCGATACATGTTGGACACTGCGAGGGCCACGATCGCGACCGCGGCGATCAGGAGACCGTGAATCCACGGCGCCTCCGTGACGCCGGGGATGCGTGCGATGCCGATCGCGAACGCCACGAGCGCCACGGCCGACGGCAGCGTGAACGCGATCCACGCCAGGGCCGCCCCCAAGACCCCCGCCCGCGTGAGGCCGATGATGATAGCGACTTGGCTGCTCGCCGGCCCTGGAAGAAACTGGCAGAGCGCGACGATCTGCGCAAACGTGCTCTCGTCGAGCCACCGGCGGCGACGGACGAACTCTTCGTTGTAGTAGCCGAGGTGCGCGATCGGTCCGCCGAACGACGTGACGCCCAGCCGGAGGAAGGAGACGAACACCTCTCGTGCGGGAGAGGCCCGATGCTCGCTGCCACCCGCCACGTGGTCGCTCATCTCGCGACGTGCGTCAACGACCCCGACGCGGTCCGCTGCGGAAGGGCGCGCAGGACCGGTCTCCGGATGGCCTGCGGGCGGCGGCCGGCATGCGCGGCTCCCCGGTTCACGCGGGCAGTCCGCGGTCAACCGGATACCCCGCCGCCACCCACGCCGGGAGGCCGCCGTCCAGCGCCTGCGCCCGCTGGCCGCACGCGCGGAGCAGCGCCGCGGCCCGCTCGCTGCGAGACGTGCCGCGGTGCTGCATGTTGCAGTAGGTGACGCGCAGCCGCCCACGTGGAAGCTCGCGGAGATGGGCGGCGAGTTCATCGACCGGGATGTGCCGCGCGTCGGGAATGTGGCCCAACGCGTACTCGTCGCGCGCGCGCACATCGATGACGATCGGTGCCCGTTCCCCGGTGTTGGCCGCCAACCGCTTGCGCAGGACCGCGGGCCGGATCAACTCTCCCGCGCGTTGCCTCGCCGCCACGAGCCTCCGCGGCTCCGGACGGCGCGCGGGGTCGCGAGTCTCGAGCAGCTCTCCGACCAACTCCCGGATCCTCGGACGAGTGTCGGCCAGGGCGCGCGCGCCGCCGGCGGTCAGGCGATAGTACTTTCGCGCCCGCCCTTCCACGATGCGGGTCTCGCGGGCCAAGAAGCCGCCCCGCTCCAGTTCGTGCAGCAGCGGGTAGAGCGTCCCGGGGCCGACGGCGTGCCCCCGCTGCCGGAGTTCATCGAGCAGGGCCACGCCATAAATCGGCCCCTGTGCCGCACGATGCAGCACGTGAACCCTCACGAAACCCAGAAGAAAGTCCCGGAAGATCACCCCACCGCAACTCCGTTCCCGTCGACCGGTCGATATCGGACGCCAGCACGGCAGCGCGCGTGGGTCATGCCGGGACCCGGCGGGCCGGCTGGAAAAGTTCGACCACGTTGCCGGACGGATCGTTCAGCAGGATCTGCGAGCCGCCGGGGCCGGTCACGATCTCGTTGCGGAACTCCACCCCGGCGGCTCGGAGCCTGGCGACTTCGCCGGCGATGTCGTCGACCACGAATTGCACGCGATTCCACCCACCCGCCTCGGGACGGCGCCCGTCTGGCATTGACCGCCCCGCCGAACTGGTCGGCCCGCTGAGCAGCAGCCTCAGGTCGCCCCGCGAAACATCCGCAAACGCCGGCGCCGCGCTGGACAGCAGGGTGAATCCGAGGTGCGTGGTGTAAAATGCGACGGCGGCGTTAACGTCGTGGACCATGTAGCGGACGTTGACCGTGGTCATAGCATCCTCCTCCTTAGGCTCGGGAGAATTATATCAGGATACGATATCGTAGTTCGATATTATTCCCTGGCCCGGTCCGTGTCAAGCGCCCCGGCTCGACCTCACGTCGGCTCCGGAGGGGTTGCCGAGCGGCGAGGCGCGACCGATCCCCTGGTTCCACAGGAAGGCTACGCGCTGTGGTTTCGAGGCGGTGTCGCGGAGCCGACTTCGCTCCCCCACCCTTCCGGCCCGACGGGCTCGCCGTCCAAGTTGACCGTCACACCTCTGACAATCGTTCGCTCCACGGCCCCGCGCAGCCGTCGCCCAAGAAACGGGCTGTGGGGATGCCTCGACAACAGCGCCTCGCGGGTGACGGTCCACTCGCGATCCGGATCCACGACCACGAGATCCGCGTCGGCTCCGGGCGTAATCGCGCCCTTGTGCGGCGCCAACCCGAGGATTCGCGCCGGGGCCTCCGCAGTCAGCTGCGCCAGCGCGCCGAAGGACAGGCCGCGCCGGTGCACGCCTTCGTCGATGAGCACGGGCAGCATCGTCTGCACCCCGGTGATGCCGCCCCATGCACGCCACGCGTCGTTGACGTCCTTCATGGCCGAGGGGCACGGCGAGTGGTCCGACGCGATGACGTCCACCTCTCCCCGCAGCAGACGCGACCACAGCGCGTCGACGAGCGCACGCGGTCGGAGGGGCGGCGCGCACTTGGCCACGGGCCCCAGGCGAAGGTCGTCCTCGTCAAGCGCGAGATAGTGCGGGCACGTCTCCGCGTACGCGGGCCGGCCGGCGCGGCGCGCGCCGGCGACGAGGTCTACCGCCTCTGGGGTCGAGAGGTGCACCGCATATACCGTGCACGCCGCCGCATCTCCCAACCGCAGCGCCCGCGCCACCGCCTCGGTCTCCGCCAGGGGCGGTCGCGACGCGGCGTACGCGGCCAGGTCGCGGCGGTCGGCGCCTCGGAGCGCCGCGGCCAAGTACGCCGTCAGCTCCTCGCTCTCGCAGTGCACCGCCACGGGCACACCGCGGCGCCCGGCCGCGCGCATCCCCGACAACAGCACGCCGTCCGTGGCCCGGGCGAACTCGGTGCCGCTGTCGCACATGAACGCTTTGAGCCCGACCACGCCTCCATCGAGGAGTGCGTCCAGCTCGGCAGTGTTGTCCGTCACCACGCCGCCCCAGAGCGCGTAGTCCACGGCGCACCGTCCCGCAAACACCGTGCGCTTCGCGGAAAGCGCGTCCGCCGTGATGGTCGGCGGGACCGCGTTGAGCGGCATTTCCACGACGGTCGTCACGCCGCCGGCCGCAGCCGCGCGCGACCCTGCGGCGACCCCTTCCCAGTCGACCCGCCCAGGGTCGTTGAAGTGGACGTGCGCATCGACCAGGCCTGGGAGCACGATGCGCCCGCGCGCATCGATGGTCTCGGCCGCCGCCACACTGGTCGCGAGGTCGGCGATCGCCGCGATCCGACCGTCGCGAATGAGGACCGTGGCCGGGGCCTCCCCCCACGGCAGCACCACGATGCCGCCGGCGACGGCGAGGTCCGCGCGCATCGGCGCTACGTCCCCCCCGCGCGCTCGGCGGCGCCCGGGCCGGCCCCGCGGGGAACACGCACGCCGGCGTTCGTGAGCACGTCCTCGAACGCGCCGAGAAACTCGACCACGTTTCGCACTTCGGCGTTGTACGCCATGAACCCGATGCGCCACGCGCGGCCTCGCAGCGGACCGAACGCGGCCATGATCTCGATGTGGTGGCGCCGCAACAGCGCGTCGCGGACGCCGGGCTCGGACACCCCGTCCGGCACCTCGACGATGGCCAGCATGGGGAGCCGGTGGGCGGGATCGCCGAACAGCCGCAGCCCCATCGCCTCGATGCCCGCATGCAGGGCCGCCCCGGTCCGGCGGTGCCGCTCCCAGCGTGCCTCCAGTCCTTCCTCGTAGATCAAGCGCAGCGCCTCGCGCAGCCCGTACGTCATGCTCGTCGGGAGCGTGTGGTGGTTGAGCCGGTCGGGTCCCCAGTACGCCTGGATCTGTCCCAGATCGAGGTAGCTGCTCTGCACCGGACGCCGCCGGGCCGCGATCATCTCCTCGACCGCCGCGGTGTAGGTCAGCGGCGCCATGCCGGACGGGCACCCGATGCACTTCTGCGTCCCCGCCACGCACACGTCGAGGCCCCAGCCGTCCGCCTCGACCGGCACCCCGCCGAGCGTGAGGACCGCGTCCACGAGCACGACCGCGCCGCGGTCGTGCGCCAGCCGGACGAGATCCGGGAGCGGCTGCAGCACCCCGGTCGAGGTGTCGCCGTGGACGAGGGCGAGCACCTTCGGCCGGCCTGTGGCGAGCGCGGCGCGCACCGCGTCGGGTTCGGTGACCCGGCCCCACGCGGTGTCGACGGCGACGACCTCGGCGCCGCACCGGCGGGAGATCTCGGCGAGCAGTTCGCCAAACCGCCCCGCCACCACGACGACGACGCGGTCGCCGGGCTCGATCAGGCTGCACAGGCCGGCCTCAAGGCCCGCGCGGGAGGTCCCGGAGACCGGGAACGCTCGCGCGTTGCCGGTTCGGAAGACGAACCGGCAGAGCTCGCTCACCTCGTTCATGATCGCGGTGAATGCCGGGTCGAACTGACCGAGGACCGGCAGGCCGAGCGCGCGCAGCACGCGCGGGTCGGGGGTCGTTGGACCGGTGCCGAACAGGCGCCGCGCCGGGGGATTGAGGGCCGCGTACTCGGGGCGCGCGCTCGTCACCGCAGCTCCTGTTGGCCGGCCGCGAGCCCGTGCGCCTTCGGGATGGGTTCGGGGCCGGGGACGTTTGGCACCGGCGGCGGGCCGCTCGAGATCGCCGGGGACACGAGCCCCGCGAGGTGTTCCGGCCGCACCGGCACGCGGTTCAACGCTCTGCTCGTGGCGTCTCGGAGCGCGGCGACGACCGCGGCGGTCGCCACGATCGTCGCGGGCTCCCCCACACCTTTTGCGCCGTACGGCACACCGGGTTCCGGCGCCTCGACGAGCGCGGAGACGACCGGCGGCATGTCCAGGATCGTCGGGATCAAGTAGTCGGTGAATGAGGGGTTGCGGATGCGCCCGCCGACGACCTGGATCTCTTCCATCAGCGCGAGCCCGAGCCCCTGCGCCGTTCCGCCCTCGATCTGTCCGCACACCTGCTGTGGGTGCAGGGCCCGGCCGACGTCCTGCGCTGCGGCGATCTGCAGCACGCGCACGAGGCCGAGCTCCTCGTCCACCTCGACGACCGCGCGCTCCGCCGCGCAGGCGAACGCCACGTGGGCGTCCCCTTGCCCCTGCGCGTCGAGGGGCCGCGTCGGACGGTGATGATAGACGCGCGCCGCCTCGATCGGCTCCGAGAGAAACGCGTCGACCGCACCGATCGACGCCTCCCCCGCGAGGATCCATCCTCCGGCGAGGCGCAGCCGCGCGCGTACCCGCCGTCCCGCCTGCGTCAGCTGGGCGTGCGCGCGGGCGAACAGCGCGTCACGAACGGCCGCGCACGCCGACGCCACGGCGCCGCCCGACATCATTGTCTGGCGGGACGCCGAACTCGACCCGGCGGACCCGATGACGGCGGTGTTCGCGGGAAGAATGACCACGCGCTCCACCCCGAGCTCGGTACGGACGATCTGGGCGAGCACCGTGTGAAGGCCCTGCCCCACCTCAGCGGCGGCGCTGTGCACCTCGACGATCGGGCCGGCCGCATCGGCGCGGAGGCGCACGCGCGCCTCTGCCGCATCGTCGAAGCCCTCGCTGTACGCGAGGTTTTTGAACCCGACCGCGAACCCGACACCGCGGCGCAATCGCTCGCCGCGAGAGACGTTCCCGGCGCCGCCCGGATAGGCCAGGGTGTCTCGGGGCGCCGCCTCGGGTGGCTCCGGCAACGGAAGTGCGGCACACCGCCGAATCACCTCGGCGACCGGCAGGCTGCCCCGGATCTCCTGCCCGATGGGGAGCTTGGCGCCGGGCGCGAGCGCGTTCTGCAGGCGGAGGTCCACGGGATCACGTCCGAGCGCTCGGGCGAGCCGGTCCATCTGCGCCTCGTGCGCGAAACAGACCTGGACGGCGCCGAAGCCCCGCATCGCGCCGCACGGCGGATTGTTCGTGTACACGGCGGTGCCGTCCACGAGCACGTTCGGCACCGCATACGGGCCCGCAGCGAAGCTCGACGCGTTGCCGATCACCGCGGAGGACGACGACGCATACGCGCCGCCGTCCACGAGAATCCGCGCCCGCATGCAGATCAGGGACCCGTCGCGACGCGCGCCGTGCCGCATCCAGATCCGCGACGGGTGCCGGTGGACGTGTCCGTAGAACGACTCCTCGCGGCCGTACGCCATCTTCACGGGCCGTCCGGTGCGCAGCGCAAGCAGGCACGCATGGATCTGCATGCTGAGGTCTTCTCGCGCGCCGAACGCACCGCCCACGCCGGCCAGGTGCACCCGCACACGGTCCGGGCTGAGTCCGAGGCAGGGCGCGATCTGCTGATGATCCACGTGGAGCCACTGCGTCGCGACGTACAGATCGACGGCGCCGTCGCCGCCGGGGACGGCGAGCCCCGCTTCCGGGCCGAGAAACGCCTGGTCCTGCATGCCCGTCTCATAGTACCCGTCGACCCACACGTCGGCGGGTACGGCGGGATCGCCGTGCGCGATGTGGATGTGTCGCAGGACGTTGCCGAAGTCGTGCACGGCGGGTGCATCGGGGCGGAGCGCCTGCTCCATGTCCGTGACTACCGGCAACACCTCATAGTCCACGACCACGCGGCCTGCCGCGCGCCGGGCGGTCTCCGGATCGGTGGCGGCGACGATCGCAACCGGCTCGCCGACGTGCCGCGTGCGGTCCCATGCGAGCACGGGCTGGTCGGCGAACTCGAGTCCGTAGGTGCGTTGCCCGGGGACGTCGCCGGCCAGGAGCGCCGCGTGGACGCCGGAGGTCGCAAGCGCGCCGGCCACGTCGACCGACCGGATGCGCGCGTGCGGGTGCGGGCTCCGGACTGTGTGCCCGCACAGCATTCCGTCCGCCCACAGGTCGCTTGCGAACATGAACTCGCCCGTGACCTTTGGCGCCCCGTCCACGCGCTGGACGTTCTCGCCGACGCCTCCCCGGGTCACGGGAACCGTCCGAACGCTCATGGCGTCCGCTCGAGAATTCGCCGTGCGACGCGGCGCCCGGTCGCCGCGATCTCGTCCTCGTCGGCGGTGACCAGCCGTCCGCCCTCCACGACGACGCGGCCTTCCACGATGAGATGCCGGACTCGCTGCGGCGCGCAGTGGAGCACGGCGCCGACGAGATCCGCTTCCGCGCCGGCGAATGCGACGCCGTCCACCGGGAACAGTGCAACGTCGCCGCGCCGTCCCACCTCGAGGATGCCGACGTCGTCCCGGCCCAGGCACGCCGCACCGCCGCGCGTCGCGATGCGCAGCATCTCGCGGGCGCTCATCAGCGGTCCCTCCACGCCCGCGCTGGGGCGGCTCCGCGCCACCAGCAGCCCGAGCCTGGCCTCGCCCAGCAGGTGGCCAGCGTCGTTTGACGCCGATCCGTCGACGGCCAGGCCGACCGGCACGCCGGCATCGTGCAGCGCACGCACCGGTGCGACGCCGGACCCAAGGCGCAGGTTCGACGCAGGGCACCACGCGGCGGCGGCGCCCGACCGCGCCAGCCGTCCCACGTCGCCGGCGTCCAGATGGACGCAGTGCGCCAGCCAGACGTCTCGGCCGAGCCAGTGGAGGCGGTCCAGCAACTCGACCGGGCGGCAGCCGTAGGTCGCCAGACAGTACGCGGTCTCGTCGGCGGTCTCGGCGATGTGCGTGTGGAGCCGCAGCCCAAGCCGCCTGGCGAGCGCCGCCGAGTCCCGCATCAGGCGGTCGGTGACCGAGAACGGAGAGCACGGCGCGACGGCGACGCGGACCATCGCTCCCGGCCGCGGATCGTGGTGGCGGCGCACGATCTCCTGGGTGTCGGCGAGGATCTCGTCGGCGTCCTGCACCACCTCGTCCGGCGGGAGACCGCCGGCCGATAGCCCGCGGTCCATCGAGCCGCGGGAGGGATGAAATCTGACGCCGATCTCCCGGGCCGCCTCCACCTCGGCATCGAGGATGTCGCGACCGCCGCGCGGGAACAGGTAGTGATGATCCATCGTCGCGGTGCACCCGGACAGCACCAGCTCCGCGAGCGCCACGCGTGCGGCGGCGCGCTCCCATTCCGCATCGAGCCCGGCCCAGACCGGGTAGAGCGCGCGCAGCCAATCGAACAGCCCGCGGTCCTGGGCCCGCACGCGGGTAAGCGCCTGGTACAGATGATGGTGGGTGTTGATCAAACCGGGCAGCGCCACGGTCCCCCGGCCGTCCACGCGGCGGGCCGGGCCGCCGTCTGGCGGTTCCCCGGTGCCGATCCACGCGATC
>Ga0209168_10001439_pt1 | contig 18663 bp, 21 predicted proteins | sample Coa_R1_FD_187156 | JGI IMG/M metagenome (GOLD analysis project Ga0209168, IMG submission 187156) | Surface soil microbial communities from Centralia Pennsylvania, which are recovering from an underground coalmine fire - Coalmine... | ecosystem: Environmental > Terrestrial > Soil > Unclassified ... | reverse complement strand
ACGACGCCGACCACGGCGGCTGCAGCACGGCGGTTTCGGGCATGGGTCCTACGACGGCGGATGGTTTTTGCGCCGACCCAGGCTACATCTGCGCCGGCCGGGGTTCCAGGCCGGCGGGCTGGGGCCAATCGCGCGCGGCGACGTCCGATGAACGATGAACAGATGCCGGGCGATGCGCCCAAGCGCCACCTGGGCGCCATGCACGCCATGGTGCTGGCGCTCGGCATGATCATGACCACCGACACGCTGCGCACCGCCCCGACGGTGGCGCTCAACCTCGGAAGCTGGGGCTTCTACGAGACCTGGGTGCTCGGCGGGCTGGTCTCGATGGTCGGCGCCTTCTGCTACGTCGAGATGGCGACGGCGTTTCCCGATCCCGGCGGCGACTACAACTTCCTGACGAAGGCGTACGGACGAAGCGTCGGCTTCCTCTTCGCCTGGTCGCGCTTCTCGATCATGCACACGGGCTGGGTCGCGCTGATGGCCTTCCTGTTCGCCGACTACGCCGGCGCGCTGTTCGGTCTCGACCATCTGGGGAGGACCGCCTTCGCGCTCGCGACCGTCGCGGCGATGACCGGGCTCAACCTCATGCATGTGCGACTGGGGTTCATCACCCAGGCCGGCCTGATCGGGCTGGTGACGCTGGGCTTCGCCGCGGTGGTCGCCGCCGCCGTCGTGCTCGCCGCGACCGGCGCGCTGCCCCACGCCGCGCCGGCGGCGCCCGCGTCGGCGCCCAGCCTCGGCCGCTTCACTGTGGCGCTGATCTACATCTTCCTCGCCTACGGCGGCTGGAGCGACGCCGCGACGCTCTCCGCCGAGGTGCGCAACGACCGCCGCGGGATGCTCGTCGCGATCATGGGCAGCCTGGCGCTCCTGATGGCCATCTACCTCGCCTTGAACGCGGCGATGATGATCGGCCTCACCCCCGCCGGGCTTGCAGCTTCGAGCGCCCCTGCCGCCGACCTGATGGGCCGCGCCTTCGGCCCGCTCGGCAAGACGTTGATCGTGGTCGTCGTCGGCGTCTCGACCATCGCCTCGATCAACTCGACACTCATCGTCGGCGCGCGCACCACCTACGCCGTCGCTCGCGACACGCCGCTCATCGCCGCCATCGGCCGCTGGCACGGCGGCCGTGGCGTGCCCGCCCGCGCGGTTCTGGTCGAGGGCGCGTTCGCCATGCTGCTGGTCGTCGCCGGCGGCTTCGCCCAGAGCGGCTTCAACGCCATGGTCGACTACATGACCCCGGTCTACTGGGCCTTCATCGCCCTCAGCATGGGCGCCCTGATGATCCTCCGGCGACGCCATCGCGACGCGCCGCGGGCGGTAAGAACGCCGCTCTATCCCCTTTTCCCGGCATCGTTTTTACTGCTCGCGCTGTACATGTTCCTCTCCAGCCTCTTCGACCTCGGCGTCGGCGCGATCTATGGCGCGGGCGTTATGGCCGTCGGCGGTGTGATCCTTGTCCTGCTGCGGCTGGCGCCGCAAACCCGAGCTAGACCGTCAGCCCCTCGGCCGCGATGAGCTCGAGGGAGCGGATGCGGGAGGCCAGCGTGGGGCCGGCGCTCATGACGAAGATCTCGTCCGCGCCGGTGTGGCGGGCCTTGTGGGCGAGCGTCTCGCGCACGGCCTTGGCGTCGCCCCGGATGCGGCGCAGGAACCGTTCGCCGGCTTCGTCGCCGGGTCGCGGCGGCGGGCGCGGCGTCATCGCGGCCAGCCGGTCGGCTTCTTCCGCCGTGTCGGCGGCGAGCGCGATCGTGGCGACGGCCGCCATGGGCGTTTCGCGATAGACAGAGGGCCGGAACGTCTCCCGGTATGCGGCCACCGCCGGCATCCCGTCGGCGCGGGCGATGAACTCGGCGAACACCATGCCGACGCCCGCCATTCCGGCCCAGCGCGCCGAGTCGACCGAGGAGCAGAGCATGAAGATGTCCGGATGCGAGGGGCCGGAGGGGTTCGCTTTCACCTCCGCGAACGGGCTCTCCTTCGGGAACGGCTCCTTGCCGCAGGCGTCGAGGATCCAGGCGCTAAGCAGCGCGAAATATTGCGGGAACACCTCGGACGATCGCGAGCCCAGCGCCCGCCCGGTCATCATGTCGGCGCCGAGCGCGCGGCCGAGCCCAAGGTCGATCCGCCCCGGCGCCAGCGCCTCGAGCTCCATGAAGACCTCCGCCACCTTGAGCGGCGAGTAGTTGGGCAACATGACCCCGCCGGAGCCCAGGCGGATGCGGCTCGTCACCTGCGTCAGCGCGGCGATCAAGATCTCCGGGGCGGGGCTCGACAGGTGCTTGATCGAGTGGTGCTCGGCCACCCAGAACCGCTGGTAGCCCAGGCGCTCGGCGGCTTTGGCGACCTCGACCGTCTCGCGTACGCCCTGCGCCTGCGTCCCGCCGTCCATTGAGACGGGCGACAGGTCGAGGACGTTGAGCCGGGCCATCGGACTAGAGGCGCCGCCGAAGCTTCTTGATGATCGACGAGAAGTTCAGCAGGGGCCGCCCGCCCGCCGTGATCATGCCCCGCACGAACACCAGCGAGGCGCCCGCACGAACGACCTCGCCCCGGCACTCGATCAGCTCGCCCTCGCGCCCGGCGTCGACGAACTCGCAGTTCATCGACGCGGTGACTGAACCGTGCCCGGCCAGCGCCTCCCGGGCGAAGATGAAGATCGCATAGTCGGCGAAGGTCATCAGGCAACCGCCGTGCATGAAGCCGTTGTCGCCGTTCATGTGATGCTTGCCGGCGCGGAAGGCGCACACGGCCTGGCCGGTCTCGTCGAGGCGGCTGTAGAACGGGCCGGCGTGGTCCTCGAACGGCGAGTCGCCATAGGTGCTCCAACCCGCCCACTCGCCGGCCGCGACCGGCCTGAATCCTCCTGTGGTCTCGGTCGTCCCGTCGGCCATGTTTGCTCCCTGCTCGGCGCTCGCCCTAAACTCGCGCGGCCTGCATAGCGTCTAGCCCAGGGAAAAGGCCATGCCCCTCGACGTCGACACCCGCGTCCAGCTGATCGAGGCGGTGCGCCGTTTCGTCTCCGAGCGTCTGCGCCCGCTGGAGGCGAAGGTCGCGGAGGACGACGCCATCCCCGACGACGTGGTCGAGGAGATGCGCCAGCTCGGCCTGTTCGGCCTCTCGATCCCGGAAGAATACGGCGGGCTCGGCCTCTCGATGGAGGACGAGTGCGGCGTGGCGGTCGAGCTCGGCCGCACGTCGCCGGCCTTCCGCTCCACGTTCGGCACCAACGTCGGCATCGGCAGCCAGGGCCTCGTGATGTTCGGGACCGACGAACAGAAGGCCAAGTACCTGCCGCGCATCGCGTCCGGCGAGCTCGTCACATCCTTCGCCCTGACCGAGCCCGAGGCCGGCTCCGACTCGGCCGCCGTGCAGACCAAGGCGCGGCGCGATGGGGACGTCTACGTCCTCGACGGGGGCAAACGCTTCATCACCAATGCGAACAAGGCCGGCCTCTTCACCGTCATGGCGCGGACCGACGCTTCCAAACCGGGGGCGGCGGGCGTCTCCGCCTTCCTCGTCCCACGCGACCTCGCCGGTCTTACGGTCGGAAAACCCGAAAAGAAGATGGGCCAGCAGGGCGCCCACATCTGCGACGTCAACTTCGAGGGCGTGCGCGTGCCCGCCGAGAACCGGCTGGGCGAGGAGGGCGAGGGCTTCAAGGTCGCCATGCAGGTGCTCGACCGGGGCCGGCTGCACATCGGCGCGGTCTGCTGTGGGGTGGCCGAGCGGCTGATCGCCGACTGCGTCGCCTACACCGCCGAGCGCAAGCAGTTCGGCCAGGCGTTGGCGTCGTTCCAGCTGATCCAGGCGATGATCGCCGACTCCAAGACCGAGTCCATGGCGGCGAAGGCGCTGGTGATGGAGACCGCGCGGCGGCGCGACGCCGGCGAAAACGTTACGCTGGAAGCGGCGGCGTCGAAGCTGTTCGCCTCCGAGATGGTGGGCCGCGTCGCCGACCGCGCCGTGCAGATCTTCGGCGGCGCCGGCTACGTCGCCGACCACGGCATCGAGCGCTTCTATCGCGACGTGCGGATCTTCCGCATCTACGAGGGCACCAGCCAGATCCAACAGCTGGTCGTCGCCCGCGAAACGATGAAGCGCGGCGGCTGATTTGCGGCCAGCGCCACATCTCCGCCGCGCCGTCCCGTAGACTGGCGCGCATGGGCCGCTGGATTCTGATCGCGCTCGCAGCGCTCAGCCTGACAAGCTGCGGGCCGGTGATCCAGCAGGCCTGGACGCCGGGCGCGGGCTTCCGCGGGCCGCGGCTCGAACCGCACGCCTTCGTCAGCTTCGACGGCGCGCGGCTGGGCTTGCAGGAGTGGCTGCCGGACGGCGAGCCCTGGGCGGTGATCGTCGGCGTGCACGGCATGGACGACTACGCCAACGCGTTCGATCTCGCCGGGCCCTATTGGGCCAAGGACGGCATCGCCACCATCGCCTACGATCAGCGCGGCTTCGGCCGCTCGCCCGAGCGCGGCGTCTGGGCGGGCGACGCGCTCTACACCGAGGATTTGCGCACCATCACCGCGCTCGTTCGTGCCCGCTATCCGCACGCGATCGTCGCCGTGGCGGGCGAGAGCATGGGCGGGGCGGTGACCATCGAAGCCTTCGCCTCGCCCCGGCCGCCGAACGCGGATCGGGTCGTGCTGCTCTCGCCCTCGGTCTGGGGCTGGTCGACGCAGCCGTTGCTCTACAAGACCACGCTCTGGCTCGCCGCGCACGTGGACGGGCCGCTGATGGTCAACCCGCCCGACTGGCTGACCGCCAGGATCTACGCGTCCGACAACATCGACGAACTGCGCCGGATGGGCCGCGATCCGCTCGAGAGTTGGGGCGCCCGCGCCGACGCGCTCTTCGGCCTCGTCAACACCATGGAGCAGGCCAGCCGCGAAGTCGGCCTGATCCGAACGCCGCTCCTCTACATGGCCGGCGCCCACGACGAGATCATCCCGGTTCCGGCGCACATCCGCGCGGCCAAGGGGCTGACGGCGAGCCAGCGCTCGGCCTTCTACGCCCACGGCTGGCACCTCCTCATTGTCGACCGCCAGCGCGACGTGGTCTTCAAGGATGTCGAGAGCTTCCTCCGCGACCCTGCCGCGCCGCTCCCCTCCGGCGCGCCGCCGATCGATCGTGCGTCGCACGCAGCTGGCGACCCGATCCCGACAGCGGTGGCAGACGCCCGCTAGCGCGGGATTGGCTGGTAAGGACGGACGCCGTCGAGGAAGTCGTCAGTGGCTCGGCAGGGCGACTCGGAGGCGAACCCGCCGTCCCAGTCGGCCACGGGATCGTCGGTGCGGCCGCTGACGGCGAGTGAATAGAAGACCTGGTAGGCCGCTCCGCCATAGCCGCCTCTCTCGAACCAGATGAAGTAGGTGCGGTCACTTTTTCCGAACTTGACCAGGCGGAACCAGGGCTCGTCCGTCTCAACAACAATCGTCCGCACGCCGGACTCGGACGCAGGCGCAGCGTCTTGGGCGCGCGGCGGCCGGCTCAGTGCCACGTGCTCGCGCCGCTCGAGGTCGGCGCGGATAGCCTGCGGCAACTGGTCGACCGAGGTGAAGAACGTCGCCTGGTGTTTCAGCCGGCAGGCGTAGTTCGCCAGCAGAGCCTCGCTGGCGGCGGGTCCGGCTACGGCCGCGGCCACCGCGACGATCGCGAGTGTCCGTTCCATGCCTCTAGGCCGCGACGGCCATTGCTTCGCGATACGGGGTCATGTCCCACCCCGCGTAGCGGGCCTGGGCGCGAGTCAACGTGGTCTCGGTCCAGAAGGGATGCCCAGGCGGCTGCACGCCGAAGCAGGCCAGCTGCTCGGGCGTCGCGTTCTCGAAGATTATCTTCCACGGCATCGTGTGGTGGAAGGCCCAGGCGCGGAAACCGATCGACTCGTCGCCCGCCGCCTTGAAGCAGGTCATCAGCGCATACCGATGCCCGTGCGGAGCGGTCAGGTTCGAGCCGCGGTGATAGATGTCGATGGCGTAGGGAAAGATGGAGCCGGCCGGCGATGCGCTCGAGCGCTCGTATGTCTTCAAACCTTTTTGCAGCGCCTTCTGCACCTTGGGGTCGCGGCTGAACGTGGCCTCGGGCCCAGCCACCTTGGCGGCGTCGGGGCGGGTGACGAAGTGCGCCGGCCCGTGCGCCTCGGTCACGTCAGAGAAGTAGCAAAGGATGGTGATTGAGTTGCGGGCCTCGTCCTCCGACGGGACGGTCAGCGTGTGGTTGGGAAAGTCGCAGTGGAACGGCTGATCGTAGTCCGCGTCGCCGGTGTATTTCGCCCAGCTCTGGCATTGGTAGACATGCACCGCTGACGTCTTCAGCGCCGCCTTGGCGAAGGCGACGATCGCCGGATGCACGCCGATCAGGTTCAGCGCCGGAGAACAGTCGATGGGCACCGACTTGATGCCTTCGAACTGCGCCGGATTGAAGCGGCCGACCTCGCCTTTGTTCTTGCGCTCCATCGCCTCGGCGCCGCCCGCCTCGCGGTCGAAGGCGGCGCGGAAGTCCGCCTGCACAGCCGCGACCTCGTCGGACGTGAAGAAGTTCTGGATGACGAGGCCGCCGTCGCGCCGCCAAGTTTCGATGTCCTCGCGGGTGAAGCGCTCCGCCGCGCCATCCTTTGCCATGCCTTATCGTAGCAAAGGAATTGCTGGCCGCCAGGGGAGGCGACGCTCACCCGCTGGCGTGCTGCTGACAAAAGCGCGCGTGCGTTCCTAATTCTATAGAGTCCCGATCCCGCGAGAAGGAGGTCCTGATCCCATGACCGCTCAGCTCAACCACACCATCGTCCTTTGCCGCGACAAGGCCGCGTCGGCTGGCTTTCTCGCCGAGATTCTCGGCCGTCCGGCCCCGGCGAGCTTCGGACCGTTCGCCGTCGTCGAAATGGACAACGGCGTCTCGCTCGACTTCATGCAAACCGGCGAGGCGATCCGGTCCCAGCACTACGCCTTCCTGATCGACGAAGCGGACTTCGACGCCGTTTTCGGCCGCATCCAGGAAAAGAAGCTCGACTACTGGGCCGACCCGGCCCAGCGCCATCCCGGCGAGATCAATCACCGGGACGGCGGCCGCGGCGTCTACTTCCCCGACCCCGACGGCCACTTCCTGGAAGTGCTCACCCGGCCTTACGGCGGCGGCTAGGCGGGCGCGTCGCGCCGCCGGCGAAGGCTGCGCGCCGCTGGCCGCCCGGCACGGGTCGCCGCGTACTGGCTCAAGCTCCAGAGCACCTCAGGGTGGCGGAGGAGCGCGCCCAGCCAGACCAGGCTCAGGATCACGGCCGAAGGGACCGCCGCGAACTCCTGCCCGGCCGCCAGGTGGGCGACGATGGCGCCGCCGCAGTGGGCGGAGTTGAACAGGAGCGCGAGCGAGCGGAGCGGGCGGTAGACCAGCAGCGCCCCGCTCGTCAGCTCGACGCCGGCGACGAGGTCGAGCTTCCACCCGGTCAGCCGTAGCACGCCCATCTCGGCCATCGCGAACGGCAGGTGCATCAGTTTGGTCACGCCGCTCAGGAAGAAGACGGCGATGGCCAGCCCCATCAGGATATCGCCTGCCCGCTCGCGCGTGCGGCTCGGTGGGGGCGGTCCGGGGCGCGTCGCGGCCTCGGCCAGAACGACGCCGATCCCGGCGAGCAGCATCAGTTCGATGATGGCCGCTATGATCTCGGTGGCGAGCATGGGAGCCTCCCTCAGCCTTGGGCGATGGCTGGCGCGGGCGCCAGCGCCTTTAGCGCCGCCAGCGCCTCGGTCGGCTCGAGACGGACGCGAAAGTCGGCCTCGACACTGGCCAAGGCGATACGTCTGTCGGAGTCGATGACGTACGTCGCCGAGAGCGGCAGATCGCTGCCCGCGACGCCGTTCACCGCATCGATGTCGGCCCCGAACAGCGCGGTCGTGCGCCTGATCGCGTCGGGCGTTGGGTAAGCGACGCCGAACTCGCTGGCGACGCCGTTCCCGTGGTCGCTCAGCACCTCGAAGCCGAGACCGGCCCCGCTCGCCGTGCGCACCGAGTTGTCTGGCGTCTGAGGTGAGATGGCGACGACGTCGCCGCCGGTCGCGCGAATCTCCGGCAAAAGGCGCTGGTAGGCGCGTAGCTCGAGGTTGCAGTACGGGCACCAGACGCCGCGATAGAAGGTGACGATCAAGGGTCCGCGCCGGAGCATCTCCCTGAGCGCCACGGGCCGGCCCTCGGCGTTCGGCAGGACGAAGGGCGGGGCGAGATCACCCACGCCCATTGCACGCTCGACGGCGCCGCTCGCGCGCACCGCTTCGATCGAGCGCTCGATATCAGCGGCCAACTCGGCCGGCAGCCGGCCAACGACCTGCGCTGTGAAGGCGGCGATCTCGTCGTTGAGGGTCATTGCGTCTGCTCCATGCGTTCGGGGGTGAGGGAGAGGGGCCGGCCGGCGCCGACGTCCTCGACGAAGCGCCTCAGCGCTGCGCCGATTGCTGCGGCCGAGTCCTCCTGCAGGAAGTGGCGGCCGCTGACGGTCACCTGCCGCTGGTTCGGCCAGGCGGCGCAGAAGGCGTAGCTGGCGCTGCCCCGGCGGAGGATCGCGCCGGGCTCGCCCGCGACGAACAGCTTGGGAACCGGGCTTGCCGATAGCCAGGCGCCATAGGCCTGGACGATGGCGGCGACTTCAGGCGGCTGGCCGTCGATGGGAATCTGTCTTGGCCAGACCAGCGTGGGCAGCCGCGATTCCCGCGCCAGGAACGGCGCCCGATAGGCGTCCATCTCCGCGTCGCTCAGCTGGCGAAGAATCCCGCTCGGGAGGATCCGCTCGACGAAGGCATTCTCGTCGAAGATCAGACCCTCGCCGGCTGGCGAACGGAGCTCCGCGAAGATGCCGCCGCCCTCGCCGAAATCGGCGCGGCGCATCGGGCTGACGATCGCCTCCATGTAGGCGATGGCCTTGATCTGGCCTCGATGGCGGAATGCGTGGTGAAACCCTAGCGCCGAGCCCCAGTCGTGCACGACCAGCGTGACGTCGCGTGTCAGATCGAGCGCGGCAAACCAGGCGTCGAGATAGCGGGCGTGGTCTGCGAAGCGGTACGAATCGGTGGGTGACCGGCTGGACTGGCCCATGCCGATCAGATCTGGCGCCAGGCAGCGCCCAAGCCCGCTCACGTGCGGGATGATGTTGCGCCAGAGAAAGGACGAGGTGGGATTGCCGTGTAGGAAGACGATCGGGTCGCCTTCGCCCACATCGACGTAGCTCATCTCGCTGTCGAGGACGGCGACGCGCTTGCGGGGATGAGGGTCGAGCATGGATTTCTCCTCCTGGGCGGGACCGCGACGCGTGCGCCACGTTGTGCTACTCTGCGCTATCGTTGATACGATACCGTATCGTGCTATTGCTACGCAACCGTATCGTTACGAGAGCAGGACGTCAATGGCTGAAATCGGCGTGAGCGGGCGCGTCCAGCGTTCGAAGGACGCGGTCCTCAAAACGACCAACGAACTCATGTCGGAAGCCGGCATCGGCGGCGTCAGCATCGACGAGGTGTCCCGCCGATCGGGGGTGGCCAAGACGACCATTTATCGTCATTGGCCGTCGCGCTCGGCGCTCTTGCTCGACGCCTGCTCGCGCCTGGGCGCGCGCCCGGACCTGCCGGACACCGGGAGCCTGGAGGGCGACCTTGCGGCGCTCGTCGGCTATCTCACCGAACAGCTGCGCAGCGCGCGCTGGCCGACGATCCTGCCTTCGATCGTCGACGCCGCCGAGCGCGATCCGGAGATCGCCGCGCTTCACGCGCGGCTTCAGGCCGGTTTCGCGGCGCCTTATCTGGTCGCGATCGAACGCGCGAAGGCGCGCGGCGAAGTCCCGGCCGACCAGGACCCCGGCCAGATCGTGGCGGCCATCTACGGCCCCTTCTTCTATCGCCGCTGGTTTTCCCGCGAGCCGATCGACCGGGCGTTCGCCGCCCGCGTCGTCGCCAACGTCATGGCGGGAATCGGCCGAGCCTAGCCAGGCGCCATGCCTTTCTCGGCGAGCTCCTTGACGGCGCTCTCGGTCTTCTCCAGCGCCAGGCCCATGCCGCGCATCACGTTCGGCGCTTTGGTGAACTGGATGTTGTCGTAGCCGACGATCTCGATCCGGTTGCCCCACGGGTCGCGGAAATCGAGGAACGGGCCTGGCAGAGCCTCGACGCCGGCGTCCGCCATGGCGCGGCGCACCGCCTCCTTGTCATCGACGACGAGTCCGAAGTGGCGCCCGTCGTCGGCCGGCTGCGTGCGCCCCCGCTGCAGCGCGATGAACTGGTCGCCGAGATCGATGAAGGCCATGTCGCGGCTCTTCCCGCGCAGGCTGAAGTCGAACAGCTTGCCATAGAAGGCCAGCGCCTCGTCCACGTCGCCGACCTCGAGCGCCACATGGTTGAACCCAACCGCCCGCGCCTTCTTCGTTCCGGCCATGACCACCTCCGTCTTGTTCTGCCGTCAGCGTTTGAGGTGGGAAGCGGTCGCGCGCGCCGCAATCGCCTTCACTCGCGCCAGATGATGCTCGCCCGCCGCCCGCACGTCGCGGCTGCGGTCCGCGTCGGCCCAACACCAGACCGCCACGTTGACGCTGCGCAGCTCCGAGAGCCGGCGGAGCAGGGCGCGGTCATACGGTTCGAACAGACGCCGCGCGACGGGGGAGAGCTGTACGAGATCCCACTCGAGTGGGCCGCGGCAGGCGCTCTCCAGGTCGCCCCAGAGCGGGCCGTCCGCTGTCATCAGAACGTTGCCGGCGTGGGTGTCGCCGTGCAGCGCCACCGATGGCCCCGCGCCATCGAGCCCAGCCCGCAGAGCCTGCTGCCGCGCCTCGAGGAAAGCGCGGTCGGCCTCGGTCAACGCGTGCATCGCCGCCCGATCCGCCAGCACCGCGGCGCAGCGATCCAGCGCGTCGATGAAGGGCGGCAGGCCCGCGACATGCGCGAGCGCCGCGTGCACCGCGCGCAACGCTTCCGCCGCCGTGACCTCGTCGGCGTCCGTCGCCGGACGATGCTCGGCGAAGGTCCAGAGCGAGATGACCGCATGGCCAACCGTGTGCGGACCGGCCGGCGGATCGCGGGTCGGCGCGATGACGGGCGCACCGGCGTCGGCCAGCGTGCGCGCCACGGCCACTTCGCGCGCCATCGCCGCCATCGCCGCGTCGGGCGGCTCGGACGACTGCACCCGCGCCACGATCGGCAGCGGCGCGAGACGGAGGGTCGTGTGATGCGCGAGTTTGAGGACGACCGGCTGGATTTCGCAGAGACCGAGATGCCGGGCGAGGGCCTTCGCCGATGCGACGTCTCGATCTGGGGCCGGTCGCGCCACGAGCGTCAAAGGCGCAGGACGAGATCGATCTCGTCGCGCAGGGGAATGCCGTGGTCGCCCACCTCGGGGATGTCGGGCTTCAGCCGGCGGGCCTCGTCGACCGCGCCTGGCCTCAAGGCATGCAGCCGAAAGCCGCGGCGCTGGTAGAAGCGCAGCGCATCGACGTTGTCGTTGGTGGTCGTGAGCCTCAGCGTGTCGCACCCCGTCAGCGCCGGCGTGATGGCGGCCAGCAGGGCCGTGCCGATCCCCAGGCGCGGCAGGAACGCGTTGATCGCCACCAACTCGGCGATCGGCTTGTCGCGCAGCGAGACGGCCGCCACGCCCGCCATGTCTCCGGCCATGTAGATGTGGCAGTCCCCGATCGCGTAAGCTTGGCCGTGGGCGCGGATCGGATCTCCCCATTCCGCGACCAGCCGTTCGATCGCCCGCCGCCGGGTCGCGCCGAGGGTCAGCCGAACATCCATCTTGACCTCCGCGCGCGCGACGGGCCTCCCTCTACGCCGCGAGGCGGTGGCTGTTGAGGGGGCTTTGGTGAGTGCATTCGATTTGACCGGCCGGGTGGCGCTGGTCACGGGCGGCAACGGCGGCATCGGGCTCGGAATGGCGAGCGGCCTGGCCAAAGCCGGCGCGACGATCGTGATCGCCGGGCGGAACGCTGAGAAGAACGCCGCCGCCATCGCTGAACTGAAAGGGCTGGGCGCGACCGCGGACGCGCTCGTGGTCGATGTGGCCAACGAGGCCACCTGCCGGGCGATGGTCGGCGAGGCGCACACCCGCCACGGCCGGCTCGACATTTTGGTCAACAACGCCGGCGTCGCCCGCCGCACCCGGCCGGAGACGATGAGTCTGGAGATCTGGGACGCGATCCTGGCCACCAACCTGACCGCGGTTCTGGTCGCGAGCCAAGCCGCGCACCCGCTGATGAAGACCGGCGGCGGCGGCAAGATCATCAACATCGGCTCGATGTATTCGATCTTCGGCGCGCCGTACGTTTCCGCCTACGCCGTCTCCAAGGGCGGCGTCGTGCAGCTCACGAAGTCGCTGGCGGCCGCTTGGGCGGCGGACAACATCCAGGTCAACGCCATCCTGCCCGGCTGGATCGACACCGACATGACCCGGCCAGCCCGCACCGGCTCGGCGGAGTTCTCCGACGGCGTCGTCGCGCGCACGCCGGCCGGCCGCTGGGGCGAGATCGGCGACTTCGAGGGCCCGGCGGTCTTTCTGGCCAGCCCGGCTTCCGACTTCGTCACCGGCGCCGTGCTCGCCGTCGATGGCGGCTATTCGATCACCGGCTGATCAGCCCCGGTCGAGGCGGGCGAAGGACCAGTACTTCCAGCCCTGGTTCTCGCTGACCTTCCAGCCGCGTCGCTGCAGGGCGAGGCGGACCATGGTGTTGAAGAACCCGTGCGCGACGACCAGCACGTTGTCGCCGGCCTCGGCGCGCTCGGTGAGCCGGTCGGCCATCTCGTTGGCGCGCACTTGAGCCTCGGCGCGGGTCTCATGGCCGTCGTGGTGGTTGAACCACCACCACCAGAAGCGGGCGATCACGCCCCAGCTGCGCGGGCGCAGGCGAATCCAGCCCGGCCAGTGCGGCGGCGGCAGCGGAGCTTCGATCAGATCGGGGTGCTGCTCGATGTCGCGGTCGCCGGCGATGATGCGCGCCGTCTCGATCGCGCGCCGGCGGGTGGACGAATAGAGCACCACGGCGCGTTCGGCCTCAGCCACCAGGGTCGCCGGCGGGCTCTGCCCGGGCGCGAGCCCGGTCTCTTCGTAGGTCGCCCACCAGACGATGTAGTCGGCCGCGCTCAGGCGGACCTTGCGCGATAGCGCTGGCTCGCCATGGCGCGCCAGGACGATGCTGCCCGCCTCCTTAGCGCCTGTGGCCATGCCCCCTGGACTGGAGGCGTCAGCGCCGCGCGGCGCCTGCCTCCCGTCTCTGTCACCCCTGTTCAAGCGCCCGCACGTGCGCTGTCGCGGAGCGGCCGAGCGCCTCAAGGTCGTAACCGCCCTCGAGCGAGGAGACAATACGCCCGCCGGCGCGGCGTCTGGCGACGGCGGCGATGGCGCGGGTCGCCCAGGCGTAGTCCTCCGCCTCCAGAGCCTGCTCTCCCAGCGGGTCGCGGGCGTGGGCGTCGAAGCCGGCCGAGATGAGAATGAGATCGGGCGCGAAGGCATCGAGCGGGGCCATCAGGCTCTCGAACGCGGCGCGCCAATGCTCGCGTGCGCCGCCGGGCGGGACGGTGGCGTTGACGACGTTGCCGACGCCGGTCTCCGAAGGTCTGCCGCTGCCCGGATAGGCCGGCCATTCGTGGACGGAGCCGAGAAAGAGGGTCTTGTCCGCCTGCACGACCGCCTGGGTGCCGTTGCCATGGTGGACGTCGAAGTCGACGACGGCCACCCGCGCCAGCCCGGCGGCTTGGGCGGCGCGGGCGGCGATCGCGATGTTGGAGAAGAGACAAAAGCCCATGGCCCGGGCGGGCTCGGCGTGGTGGCCGGGCGGGCGAACGGCGCAGAAGGCGCGCTCGATTTCGCCGGCCGCGACGGCGCGCGCGGCGTCGGCCACCGCCCCCGCCGCCCGACGCGCTGCCGTCAGGCTCCCCGGCGACATCGCGGTGTCGGCGTCGACCCGCAGCAGGCCCTCGCGCGGCGCCTGGGTGAAGAGCGCCTCGACGAAGGCGGGGTGGTGGACGCGGTCGAGGTCCTCGCGCGTGACGAACGGCGCGGCGCGTGGTTCGAGGTCCAGGTCGCTCGCATCCTTCAGCGCGCTCAGCACGGCGCTCAGCCGCTCAGGCCGCTCGGGGTGGTTGCGGCCCGGCGCGTGGTCGAGCATGTCCGGGTGCGTATAGAGCGCGGTCGCCATCGCCGGGCAGCTTATCGCGACTGCTTGCCGGGCGCGAGCAACGGCGCTGGCGGAGCTGTGGCCGGTCGGATAACGTCGGTGCGGCCGGACTGCCAAACAGGGGCGTCAGCCTTGTTCGAGCCCCACGGACTCGCAAGACGTTACGCGCGCCTTTCCTATGTCGGCGAGGTGGCGGCGATCGCGCTCGTCTATTTCGCGGTCGCCCGGCTCAGCCTGATGTTTGCTTCGATCAACCCGAGCGCGTCGCCGATCTGGCCGCCGGCAGGCTTGGCCTTGGCCGTCATCCTTTTGCGCGGCTACCGGGCGTGGCCGGGCGTTCTGCTCGGCGCCTTCGCCGCCAACGCAACGACCGCGGGCACGCTCGCCACCTCGGCGGTGATCGGCGGCGGCAACACGCTCGAAGCGCTCGCCGGCGCCTGGGCGCTGAACCGGTGGGCCGGTGGCCGACGCGCCTTCGAGTCGCCAACTGGCGTTGCCAAGTTCGCCGCCATCGCCTGCCTTGTCGGTACGCCGATCAGCGCGACGGTGGGGGTGACGGCGCTGGCGGTGGCGGGCTTCGCCAAGTGGGCGAGCTTCGGCGCGGTTTGGACCACCTGGTGGCTGGGCGACACCGCCGGTGCGCTGGTCGTGGCCCCGGCCGTCGTGCTCTGGGCCGGAGGCGGGCCGGATTGGCGGCGCTGGGGTGCGGCGCTCGTCGACTGGGCTCCGGTTGCGCTGCTCGCCGCCGCCGTTGGCCTCGTGGCCTATAGCCCGCTCGAGCGCGCTTTGCACGCCAGCAGCGCGCTGGCCTTCCTTGCGCTCTTGCCGCTGATGTGGGCGGCTCTGCGTGGCTCGCCCAGGGAAACGGCCGCCACGGCGGTGCTGCTCTCGGGCCTCGCCGTGTGGGGCGTTCTCGGCGGCGCCGGCCCCTTCACCCGCGCGACCTTGAACGAGTCGCTTCTGCTGCTCATCGCATTCGTGGTGAGCGTCAGCCTGCCGAGCCTGGCGCTGAGCACGGCGCTCGCGTCGCGCACCCGGGCGCTGGAGAGCACCGAGGAAAGCCTCGCCGAAGCCCGCGAGCAGCTCTTTCAGGCCCAGAAGATGGAGGCGATCGGGCGGCTGGCCGGAGGCATCGCGCACGACTTCAACAACGCGCTGGCCATCGTGGTCGGGAACCTCGACCTGGTGCTCAATCGCCTGCAGCCCGACGAGGCCCGGGCCAGAACGCTGGTTGGCAACGCGCTGACCGGCGCCCAGCGCGCCAGCGCGTTGACCCAGAGCCTGCTCGCCTTCTCGCGTCAGCAGCCGCTGGACGCGACGGCCGTCGACGTGAACGCCTGCGTGCGCGACCTGTCGCGGCTGCTTGCAGGAGCGCTCGGCGAGACCATCGCCGTCCGCATGCGGCTGGCCGAAGACGTCGCCGCCGCGCACATCGATCGCACGCGCCTGGAGAGCGCGCTGGTCAATCTGGCCGTCAACGCACGAGACGCCATGCCGGGCGGCGGCGAGCTCATGATCGAGACGTCGAACGCGCGCCTCACGACAGGCGCGGCCGGCGAGGCGGCGGACTACGTGGTCGTCGTCGTCAGCGACACCGGCGTCGGCATGAGCGAGGAGACGCGCGCCCGCGCCTTTGACCCCTTCTTCACGACCAAGGCGCCCGGCAAGGGCACGGGGCTCGGCCTCAGCCAAGTGCACGGGTTCGTCGCCCAGTCCGGCGGACATGTCCGGCTGGAGAGCGAGCCGGGCCGCGGGGCGAGCGTGAAACTCTATCTGCCGCGAGCCCCGGGGGCGCCGACGGCGGACGCCCTGGCCGGTCGAGAGCCGCCACGCAGGCCGACGTCGTCGAGGCCCGTTCTGGTGGTCGAGGACGACCCCGCCGTACGCGACTTCGCCTGCGCCGCCTTGAGCGAGATCGGCCACGAAGTTTATGCCGCCGAAGACGCCGCGGTCGGCCTTGAGCTCCTGGACCAGCATCCTGACATCGGCTTGGTGCTGACCGACGTCGTGATGCCGGACACCGACGGGCGCGCCCTCGCCGAGGCCGCGCGGCGCAAGCGGCCGGACCTGCCGATCGTGTTCATGACCGGCTACGCCCGCGACGCGTTGGGTGAACAGCCGCTGGCGGCGGACGCGCTGCTCATCGCCAAACCCTTCACCACCGCGCAGCTGGCCGCCAAGCTCGAGGAGGCGTTCGGCTGAGCGCAACGCCGAGCCAGTCGCAACCGCGCATCACGCTGCGGCGCGCCCGCGTCGAGGACGCCGACGCGCTGGCCGTGCTTGGCCGGGAGACCTTCGCCGAGACGTTCGGCCACCTCTACCCGCCGGCAGACCTCGCCGCGTTCGTCAGCGCCGCGCACAGCCCGACGCGCTACGCCGAGATGATCGCAGACGGCGCCCATGCCCTGTGGATCGCCGAGGCGGCGGCAGGGCGGGCGGTGGGCTATGCGATGGCCGGCGACTGCCGCTTGCCGCACCCTGAGGTGACGCCGACCTGCGGCGAACTGCAGCGGCTCTATGTGCGCCGCGAACGGCAAGGCGGGGGCCTGGGCGTGCGCCTGCTGGACGAAGCGCTGGGTTGGCTGGCGCGGCCAGGACGACGGCTCTGGATCGGCGTCTGGTCGGAAAACCTGGGCGCGCAACGGCTCTACGCGCGTTATGGATTCTCAAAGGTTGGCGAATATGAGTTCCACGTCGGCCAGACGAGCGACCGCGAGTTCATCATGGCGAGACCGCGCTAGCAGCGTCGCAATGGATGCTGGACAGCGGGCGCGGCCGCCATCATCTTCAGCCAAACGACCGTTCGAATAGGCGCAAACGTCCATGTTCATGAATTTCTTCGAGGAGCTGCGGCAGGCCAAGGTGCCGGTCACGCTGAAAGAGTACCTGATGCTCATGGAGGCGCTCGATCGCGACGTGATCGACAAGTCGGTCGACGATTTCTACTACCTGTCCCGCTCGGCGCTGGTGAAGGACGAGAAGCACCTGGATCGGTTCGACCAGGTTTTTGGTCATGTTTTCAAGGGCCTGGAGAAGGTCGCCGTCGGCATCCCGATGGATGTTCAGGCCGAGTGGCTGAAGGCGCTCTCCGACAAGTTCCTCACGGACGAAGACCGCAAGATGATCGAGGAGATGGGCGGCTTCGAGAAGCTGATGGAGATGATGGCCGAGCGCATCCGCGAGGCGCGCGAGCGCGGCGAGATGGGCGACGAGGAAGGCAAGGGCAAGCGCGGCCCCAAGGGCGATTCGCCCTTCGGCGCCAACGGCTTCCACCCCGAGGGCATCCGCATCGGGCAGGACAAGGGCCGCCACGGCAAGGCGATCAAGGTCTGGGACAAGCGCGAGTACAAGAACCTCGACGACTCCGTCGAGCTCGGCACCCGCAACATCAAGGTGGCGCTGCGGCGCCTCAGGAAATTCGCCCGCCAGGGCGCGCCGGACGAACTGGACATCAGGGGAACGATCAAGGAGACGGCCAACAAGGGCTATCTCGACCTCGTCATGCAGCCGGAGCGGCGCAACACCATCAAGGTGCTGCTGTTCTTCGACATCGGCGGCTCGATGGACAGCCACATCAAGCTCTGCGAGGAGCTGTTCTCGGCGGCGAAGACCGAGTTCAAGAACATGGAGTTCTTCTACTTCCACAACTGCCTCTACGAGAGCGTGTGGAAGGACAACCGCCGCCGCAACGTCGAGAAGATCCCCACCTGGGACGTGCTCAACAAGTACCCCGGCGACTACAAGGTCATCTTCGTCGGCGACGCGACCATGAGCCCCTATGAGATCACCTATCCGGGCGGCTCGGTCGAGCACTGGAACGAGGAGCCGGGCGCGATCTGGGTCGATCGCGTGACCCAGTTCTACGACTCGGTCGTCTGGCTCAACCCCGTCGGCGAGCGCCACTGGGACTACACGCCCTCGATCGAGGTCATTCGCCAGCTCACCAACGACCGCATGTACCCGCTCACCATCGAGGGCCTGGACAAGGCCATGCGCGAGCTGGTCCGCGGCTAGGGCGGCCCTCGCCGTTCGACCCCGCGCAAGCGCCTCACCGCGACGATCGCGGTGGGCTAGGGCCGGCGCGCTACTTGTTCGCCTGATAGAGGGCGCTGGACGAGGCGTAGAGGCCCATCACCGTCTCTCTGATCTCGGTGGCGCGGGCGATCTGGCCGTCGAGCCGCCGAGGATCGCTCTCGTAGGCCTCATAGCTGGCGACCATGTTCAGCTCACTCATCAACCCGTTGGCGCGGACGGCATTGGCCTGCAGCTCCTCGTATGCTGCGCGCCGGCCGGTCGTGGCGAACGCGCCCGAGCGGATCTCGGAGGCGTCGGCCACCACCTGGGCCGCGGCGCCGCGCGCCTGGTTCGCGACGGCCGCGAACAGCGCCCGCTTGCCCGGCGCGTAGTCGCGCGTGGCCGTGGCGTAGGCGTTGGCGAACATCGGATAGACGGCGACCGCGCGGCGCGCGGCGGCCAGCGCACTGTCGCCGTCCCTGGCGGCGTAGACCGCGGCGATAGCCGCCGCC
>Ga0209168_10001438_pt1 | contig 18675 bp, 14 predicted proteins | sample Coa_R1_FD_187156 | JGI IMG/M metagenome (GOLD analysis project Ga0209168, IMG submission 187156) | Surface soil microbial communities from Centralia Pennsylvania, which are recovering from an underground coalmine fire - Coalmine... | ecosystem: Environmental > Terrestrial > Soil > Unclassified ... | reverse complement strand
TCGGCGCCTGACTTTGACTGCTTATTACACCTCGGAGGCGGGAGCGACAGACGAATTGCACTTCGAAATGATTCCGGGTGAATACCGCGGGTGTCCGGAACCTGCTCATGCAGAGCCCAATCATGCAGAACCCGTTCCAGCGAAACCCGCAATCGAGGAGGTTCCGGAGCACTAGTGAGCGAACAAACGACATTCGACGCGATTGTGGTTGGCTCCGGCATTACCGGAGGCTGGGCGGCTAAAGAGTTAACCGAGAAGGGACTGAAGACACTGGTTCTTGAGGCAGGCCGGCGGATCGTTCCAGAGCAGGATTATGTCGAGCATATTCCGCAATGGGAGATGAAATTCCGCGGAATGGGCGACCGCCGCTCGTTATCCGAGAACCAGCCAATTCAGAGTACGTGCTATGCCTGCGATGAATGGTCGTCCAAGTTTTTCATCAACGACAAGGAGCATCCTTACACCACAGATCCGGGCAAGCCGTTTCGCTGGATTCGAGGGCGTCAGGTGGGCGGGCGCTCGATCATGTGGGGCCGCCAGAGTTACCGCTGGAGCGATCTGGATTTCGAAGCCAATCTGCGCGACGCGATCGCGATCGATTGGCCTATTCGCTATGCCGACATCGCTCCCTGGTACGACTACGTAGAGGATTTCGTCGGCATCTCGGGCGAGGCGCTGGGACTTCCGCAGCTGCCCGACAGCAAGTTTCTTCCGCCAATGGAATTGAACTGCGTCGAGAGATTTGTGCGGAGCGAGGTGGCAAAACATTTTGGCAGCGAGCGCGTGCTGACCATCGGACGCAGTGCAATTCTCACGCAAGATCATCAAGGACGGGCAGCGTGTCACTATTGCGGTCCGTGCGAGCGGGGATGCATTACCCGTTCGTACTTCAGCAGCTTGAATGCGACTTTGCCGGCCGCAGAAAAAACGGGCCGCATGACTTTGCGGCCCTTCAGCGTTGTTCATAGCGTGAGCTTCGATTCCAGGACGCGACGCGCCAACGGAGTGCGCGTGATTGACGCACAAAGCCGCGCCACAGTCGAATTTCGTGCCAAGATTATTTTCCTCTGCGCGTCCTCGCTGGAATCTGCGCGGATCCTTTTGAATTCGTCGACCACGGAGTTTCCCAAGGGGCTCGCGAATTCCAGCGGCGAACTTGGCCACAACGTCATGGATCACGTGAAGGCGGGCGGTGCCAGCGCTTACATCCCCGGATACGACGATCGTCTGGAGGTTGGTAGACGTCCGAACGGAATCTACATGCCGCGTTTTCGAAACGTGAAGACGAAGCATCCGGATTTCATTCGCGGATACGGCTTTCAGGGCGGCGCACATCGTGAGGGATGGGCGCGGGGTGTGGCTCAAACCGGCTTTGGAGCTGAGTTCAAGAAGTCCATCAGCCGTCCGGGTCCGTGGCGCTTCAGCTTCGGCGGTTTTGGCGAATGTCTGCCGAACCACAACAACTTCGTCGAGATCGATAAAGAGAAGGTCGATGCGTGGGGAGTTCCGACTCTAAAGATCCACTGCTCGTGGAGTGCGAACGAACTAGCGCTGCGCAAAGACATGGCGATTTCTGCCGCCGAAATGCTATCTGCCGCAGGCGGCAGAGAAATTGAACCTGCAGAGGGGGATGACCCGCCCGGATTTACCATCCACGAAATGGGCACGGCGCGGATGGGCCGCGATCCCAAGACCTCGGTTCTCAATTCGTTCAATCAGGCGCACGACATCAAGAATCTCTTTATTACGGACGGAGCGGCCATGGTGTCGTCGTCGTGCGTGAATCCTTCGCTGACCTATATGGCGCTGACAGCCCGGGCTTGCGACTACGTCGTGCAGCAGATGAAGAGAGGAGAGCTATAGCTATGGCCGACCGGCGTGAATTTCTCAAACAGATGTCGTCCGCTGCTGTGGTGTCGTTGGCGATCCCACACTTTCTGTACGCTGAGCCAGCGACCCGCGTTCCCATGGCGTTTTCGACGCTTGGCTGCCCAGCTTGGGATTGGCAGAAGATTCTGAGCTTCGCCCATGATCACGGATTCAAAGCGATCGAACTTCGTGGATTGCAGGGGAGCATGGATTTGCCGGCGAATCCAGTGTTCGCCGCAGATCGCATCGGGCAGACGAAAAAAGAAATTCTGGCAGCCGATTTGAAGATAGCCTGCGTGAGCAGTTCAGCGAATCTTTATTTCGAGGATCCCGCTAAGCGCGACCAACAAATGGCCGATGCTCGCCGCTTCATCGATTTGGCCTCAGCTTTGGGAGCGCCCTACGTCCGTGTTTTCGGCGGCAAAGCAGAGTCGGACAAGAATCCCGTGCCGGACGACGCGACGAAAAAACGAGTCGCCGCCGGCTTGCGCGAGCTTGGTCAATACTCAGGTCCGAAGGGAGTGACCGTAATCATCGAATCGCACGATCACTTCACGTCATCGGCAACGTTGAAAGATGTTCTGCAGGCTGCTGGCTCCGATCACGTCGCATTGCTTTGGGACGCGCATCATACTTTCGCAACGTCGAACGAAGAGCCAGAGTTTACAGTCAAGCAAGTCGGCTCGTGGATTCGCCATACGCACTTGAAAGACTCCATCGGCAACGGCGAAGACCGCAAGTACGTGCTCACCGGACGAGGGAACGTTCCGATCGAGCGTCAGATCAAGGCGCTGCAGTCAATCGGATACAAGGGCTTCTACTGTTTTGAATGGGAAAAAGTCTGGCATCCGGATCTCATCGACCCTGAGATCGCGATTGCCGATTACGCCCACGTCGTGGGGCAGTGTCTGGGAAACGCGAAGGCCTGCGGGGTTAGCTAGGCTTGCTGTCCGAAAAGGTCTCTGTCTTCGGATCCCAGAAGATCTTTTTGCCCGCCCAGTAAGATTCCGCGGCCATCATGCACGCCACCGAGTGCGCGAATCCCTCATGCACGGTGCAGTGTGGCTGTTGCCGTGAACGCATGCATTCGAACCAATTCGCCATGTGTCCGAGCGTGAGATCGTCGACCCCCATCGGCGGAATCTCGGTCTCGCCTGGAAGCAAAATGTATTTCGCTTCGCGTTTGCGGTCAATGTCCGCGTCGTCCTCGTGCGTTCCTTTTTCTTCGACGAGTTGATAGCGCGGGCTGCCTTCCCCGCCGATGTTAATAAGCGTTGCCTTCTTTCCCATGTAGCGCGTGAAGCTGGGCGCATCATTGCCAAAGCTGGTTGAATAGCTCACCAGAAATCCCTTGGGGTATTCCAGGAGCGTCTGGAAAGTATCAGCATTCTGGCGGCCATCGTGCCATGCGAAGACTCCTCCGTGTGACATGGCGGATGTTGGATAGTTGTCGTCCATGAACCAGTGCACGAGATCCATCGCGTGGCTCATCCATTGATCGGGAATTCCACTGGAAAATTCTTTGTACAAACGAAATTCGAAATAAAGCTGCGGATCGAAAGGCCGCATCGGTTTCGTCAGCAGCCACTTCGCCCAATCGGTATCCTGCTCGCGAATTTGTTTTACTTCCGGACGTCCGCGCCAGCGCGGCCCATGGTAATTCCATTCCACCTCAACCTTGCTGACGTCACCGAGGGCGCCACTGCGTGCGACCTTTTGCGCGGCTTGTGGATAGGGCTCGCTGCGATGCTGCGTGCCGACCTGAACGATGGCTCTGGACTGCAACACGGCGTCGCGGGTGGCTTTCGCCTCTTCCAGAACGTTGCCCATCGGTTTCTCGACGTAAGCGTCTTTACCCGCTTCGATCGCCATTTTGAGAATTGGCGAATGCGAGTGCTCAGGCGTTGAAATTAAGACTGCATCGACATCCTTCAACGCAAGAATTTCTTCGACATGCTGCACGGCGCGCGGAGATCTGCCGTAGTATCCGGTATTCGTGGCGAGAGCCTTCTGACGATTGCCAACCCACAGGTCGCAAAGTGTCGTCATCTCGACGTTGTGGCTGGTTTTTAGCTTCGAGGCGATTAGATCGAGATCGCCGCCGCGACTACCGCAGCCGATGTGTCCGAGAGAAATACGATCGTTGGCTCCAAGAACGCGGGCATAAGACAAAGCGGTGCTGGGCAGAACTGCAGTTCCGGCGAGAGCGGCAGCGGATCTTCCCAGAAAGTCGCGACGGTTTATGGCGGGTGAGTCGGTCATTATTTCTCCTGACGCAAAATTTGCCGTAAACAATTAAAGACAGCAATGTTGAAACGAAGCTAGGCCGCCTTAAGGCCGTTTGGAACTAGTGGTAATGCTCGCAACCGCGTGCCGGTCGCATCGAAGATCGCGTTCGCAATTGCCGGAGCGAGGCCGATCATCGGACATTCTCCCGCACCGACGGATGGAATATCTTTGCGATCGAGCAAGACGGTTTCGAGCTTCGGAAGATCGCTGAAGCGCGGCACCCGATACTGCGACAGCCTTCCGTTCAGAATCTTTCCGTTGTCGAATTCGATAGCTTCGAACAGAGCTCCACCAAGGCCTTGCACATTTGAGCCTTCGATCTGATTCCGCAGGTTATCGGGATTCACGATGGCGCCGCACTCGAAAGCAGAAACGACTCGAACGACCTTGACCTCGCCCGATTTCGAGTCGACGTTGACCTCGGCGAAGGTCGCAATGTTGCCGAGTTTTTCGTAGCCGCCACCCATCCCGAAGCCTTGTCCAGGACTCTTAGTCTTGCCCCAGCCAAATTGTTTGGCCGCAGCCTGGAAGACAGTCCGCAGGCGCTCGTCTTTCAGATTTTTCAGGCGAAACTCGAGCGAGTCCATTTTGACGGTATGCGCGAGTTCGTCCATGTGCGATTCACGGGCAAAATGATTGGCCGTCGCGGCCAGCGCCCGATACGATCCCTGACGCAGCGGAGACTTGACCGGATGAAAGACGATTCTCTGGTTCGGAATGTCGTAATACGTACGAATCCCGGCCGAACCGGAATTGTAGTTATGCATCTCCCAGGCGGTGATCGTGCCATCGTTGCGAACTCCGGCGGTTACGTCGATGACACCCGCCGGACGGAAGTACGCCCATGTAAATTCTTCTTCACGCGTCCAGACCACTTTCACGGGGCGTTTCGCCGCACGCGCCAGCCGCGCCGCTTCGATCGCGGTTTCGCCAGTATGCTTCCCGCCATAGCCGGAACCCATATCCGGCATCAGCACGCGTACCTGATCTTCCGGAATATGAAATGCCTCTGCCAGTTGACTGCGCACGCCAAATGGGCGCTGCGTTCCGGTCCAAACCGTCAGCTGATCGCCGTCCCATTTTGCAAGAGCCGCGCGGGGCTCCAGCGGAACATGCGCGATGTAAGAAACGGTGTATGTCGCCTGCGACTTGTGATCGGCAGAACTCAATGCCGGATCGACAGAGCCAACATCGTAACGGTCCCCATCGCCGGTGGGATCGTTGCCGTCAGTTGTGTTCTTGCGAAGGTAATCGAACAGCTCTTTGCTCGAAGCCTGCGGATCGGACTTCCACTCGGCATGAATCGCTGCGAGCGCCGCTTCGGCAGCCTTTGAAGTGGGCGCAGCGACACCGACAAAGTTGCCATCGTGTACGACGCTTGCCCCGATCTGTTCGGCCTTTTGGGTATCAATCGAAGTCAGCGTTGCGTCGAACGCTGCAGGGCGGAGCACCTTGCCATAAAGCATGTCAGGAAGTTTCTGATCCGACGGATAGCGATGCTGGCCGGTAACAAATTCGCGTCCCTCTACTTTCGTGGTCGATTGCCCTGCCACCTTCCAATCTGCCGCAGCAATCAACGGGTCTTCGGCCGGGAGCGACTGGGTCAACTGTTGGCCTTTAGTGAGCGCGGCGTATTCCACCGATCTCTTCAGATGCGGATCGGTGACTTTGCCATCCGACGCAATCAATTGGTGCGCGTCGACCTTCCACTGCGCCGCAGCCAGCGCGATCAAAGTGTCTCGCGCGGCCGCCGCAACTTTCCGCAGTTGCAAATTCATGGTCGGAGTCGTGCGGCTGCCAAATGTTCCCATGTCAAACGGCGTGAGCTTGGTGTCGCCCATCACCAGTTCAATCTTCGAGATGGGCACATGAAGCTCTTCGGCGACGGCCTGGCTCAGGGAAGTGCGAATGTTCTGGCCTACCTCAACCTTCCCTGTGTAGACCGTGACCTTACCGTCTTCGCCAACGTGGAGCCAGGCATCGATCTCTTTGGGCAATGATTCGCCGCGCCGCCTTCCGCTACCGGACTCCTGGGCAACGATCGTAGGCTTGAGAACCGAAACGACCACAATTCCAGCGCCGAGAAATCTGAAAAAGTCACGACGGTCGAGGTCGAAACGATACGGAGCAGCCGCCCGAAGTTCATAGCGTTCGGGCTCCAGAGGAAGTGCCGAATTTGTCTTGGCGCTCATCGGATCGCTCCTTTCGCCATCGTGGACCCTTGTGCAGTCGCCGCCTTCTGGATCGCGCTCACGATACGCGAATAAGTGCCACAGCGGCAGACGTTGCCGTCCATGAAGTCGACAATCTGACTCTCATTTGGCGACGGATTCTTTTTAAGGAGAGCGACCGCCGACATGATCATCCCGGACGTGCAATATCCGCATTGCATGGCGCCCGCATCCAAAAACGCCTGCTGCACCGGATGCAATTGTTCTCCCACGGCAAGGCCCTCGATGGTCGTGATCTGCTTGTCCGAGACTGATCCGACGCGCGTGACGCACGAGCGTTGTGCTTTGCCGTCGATGAGCACGGTGCAGGCGCCACACATTCCTTCTCCGCACCCGTACTTGCTTCCAGTCAAGTCGAGATTTTCGCGCAGCACAGTCAGCAAACTGGTCTGCGGATCGCTGTCAACCGAATAACTTTTTCCATTGATTGCGAGGCGGAGCGTAGCCATTGCGAACTCCGGGCGAGAAAGCTGCCAAGGGGATTTACAAACGTCGTTAGAGAAAATGGTATACCCGCCGGGGGCCTGTGATGGAGGGATTCTCGCTGCGTGAAAAGTCCTCCCAGCAGGTGTTTCAATCAATTTTAACGGCGAGCAGTCACCCTTAGCTCTCAGTCGTTGATTGCCTGATAAGCAAGCTCGTGAACCTGACTGTCTAACTTCAGATCACCCGCCGGATGCAGTTGTGCCATGAAGACGACGATCATCTGCTCTTTCGGATCGATGGTGAACGCCGTGTAGAAGAATCCTCCCCAGCTGTAGGTGCCTGGTGTCCCCAACTCAGAGAGCGGAGTCTTCACGCCGTCAATTCCGAAACCCAGCCCAAAGGCCTGCTCTGGCCCGATCTTCCCCAGTTGATCGTGCGTCATCAGTTCCACGGATTTGCGGCTCAGCAGACGAGTATTGCCGAACTTGCCTTCGTCCAGCATCATCTGGCAGAAGCGGGCATAATCCATGGCGGTCGAAACCAGACCGGCTCCTCCCGAGAAAAGCTTCTTAGGCCCTTTCGTGGGATAGTCCGCCGAATAGACAAAAGTTCCTTCACGAATTGGTGTGTCCGGAAAGCGGTTCAAGCCTTTGTCCGGATAATAGGTATATGCAGTTGCCAAGCGGTCTATTTTGTTGTCGGGTGGAAAGAAGTACGAGTCCTTCATTCCTAACGGCTCGAAAACCCTGGTGCGGAAGAATTCATCCAACGGCTTGCCCGAGACGACTTCAATCAGGCGACCCAGCACGTCCACACTCAAGCTGTATTCCCAACGCTCTCCGGGATTGAAGAGCAATGGTAGACCGGCGAGGCGCTTGGTGCTGTCGCCGATAGTACCGTCATATGGGAGCAGTCCGCTGGCGACGTTGGCCGCCTCGTAGGCAGCCCCCAGATCGGCGTTCCAGTTGTAAGTCATGCCCGAGGTGTGGCGCATCAGATCGCGAATCGTGATCTCTTTTGCCGCGGGAATCGTGTAGCGCTCGCCTTGTGCCGGTTTGACGAGCACTTTCATATTCTTGAATTCGGGCAAGTATTTTGAGACTGGATCCTCCAGCAGGAACTTGCCTTCCTCGTACAACATCATCGCGGCAACGGTAGTAATCGGCTTGGACATCGAGCAGATGCGGAACATGGCATCGGTAGGCATTGGCTTCCCGGCTTCACGATCGGCCATCCCTTGTGCCTTGAGGAATGCCACCTTGCCGTGACGAACCACCAATGTGACGGCTCCGGCAATGCGCTTATCGTCGATGTCGCGTTGCACGACAGAGGAGATACGTTCCAGCCGCTCGGACGAAAGCCCTACGGACTCCGGTTTCGCCGCGGGCAGTTCCTGCGCGAATGCCCAAACACTCCAAACAAAAACAGCGAACAGAACCGGAGCGACTCTCCGGCTCCACCCGCACGAGATAGAGGAGCGCATGTATCCTCCCAACTGGTTACGACTTGATCGTTTTTGACGCAGCATCCCAGGTCACGGGCTTCTGGCGGAAGAACGACTCATTCGCCATGTGACACGCGATCGCAGCATGGTTGCCGAACACCGCATCTTCGGTGACCGCCTTGCGCGACTTCACAGACTCGAAGAACGTATTGAGGTGCGGACGCACGTCGTCCCAATCGTGCCCTTTGTAGATCGTGTCTTCATGCACCGGTTCTTTCCCAAGTGGCGGATCGTTCTCGGCATGCCATTGCTTGAGATATTCCGCGCGCATTGCCGCCGGGAAGCTGAAGCTGTAGTAGCTGGGATCCGTATCGATGCCACTCTGCGAGGAATGCCGCAATTCGAACTCGCCGGCTTCGAGGAGACCTTTCGGTCCCATGAAGCGCGCTAGTTCCGGAGTCTCGCAGCCCAGGTCCAGCCGCACGTAAACCGGAATGCCGTGATAGTCGAAGAGCACAGTGTGGAAGTCGGGCATGTCGCGGCCGTCTTTGAAGCGGAAGATGCCGCCCATCGCCGTCGCCGACCGTGGTATCTCATTCCATCCGAGCGTGACCAGCATGCCGCTGATCAGGTGGACCATCAGATCTCCGGCAACGCCAGTACCGTATGCGCGCCAGCAGCGCCATCTAGCGAAATGAAGCTTGTTGAAAGGAATCTTCGGCGCATCGTTGAGCCACGTTTCCCAATCGAGCGTCTGTGGCGACAAATCCAGCGGCGGCGGATATTCCCAGGCGCCGGTCGGATCGTTTCGTCCCAAGGTGAGCTCGACCATCTCGACGTCGCCGATGGCGCCCTTGGAGTACAGGTCCTTGGCCGTCGCGCACAACTCCGAACTCACACGCTGCGAACCGATCTGCACGATGCGGTTATTCTTCTGCGCGGCCTCGACCATCGCCAGGCCGTCGGCCACGTTGTGGGACATTGGTTTTTCGCAGTAGATGTCTTTCCCGGCGTTGCAAGCATCGACCACCACGCGTCGGTGCCAATGATCCGGCACAGCGGCAACAATGCAGTCGATGTCCTTCCGATCGAGCAATTCCTGATACTTTCTCGTCGTAGGAAGGCTGGGGTTGGCCGTGATTTCCTTGGCCAGCGTATGGCGTCCGTCGTAGAGGTCGGCCGCGGCAACGCACTCAATGCCCGGGATCGTGATGGCACCCCCCAGCAGGCCTGATCCCTGCATGCCAATTCCGATCATCCCGAAACGAACGCGATCGCTTGGCGCCACCGCCCGCCGCAGTAAAGGTTGAGCTTCCAATTGGACCGTCTTTGAAACCAGCAAACCGCCCGCTGCGGCCGCCGCACTACCTTGCAGGAATGCACGTCGCGAAAGAATGCGTCTCATTCGAATCCCTCCAGTGAAATTGAATCCGTTGTCATGCTCAGCAAGCGTATTTCGTGCAGCGAAGGACCTGCGGCCCCGCACGCGTCACGATCTTCGCGGCGCGTCATCTCTTGCATTACATCGGTAGTGCGGCCAGCTCGCATCCTTGTTATTTTTTCAGCGGCTTGATTGCGACTTGTTTGAAGAAAACGATGTCGTTGTCGCTGTGGTTCTGCAGCCCGAACCAGCCGAACATAGGCCGCGGCCCGCGCTGTGGTTCGAAGTCGAACTTCTTGGCTGGGACCGGATCGCCCTCTTTGAAGTCTGTGACTTTCTGTCCGTTCAGCGTCACGATGGTTCGGGTTCCGTCAAGCGTGATGTCCATCGTGTTCCACTCCGGACCGGGCTTCCACGCCTTGTCGACGAGTGGCTTGGTCAGCGAATAAAGCATTCCGGTTTGGTGGTACTCGTCCTCACCCGAGGTTTCTGGATGATTGTCAATTTGTACTTCGTAGCCGTAGTGCACGGGCATCCACTCTTCGCGGGGTTCAATGGGGATACGGACGAAGACTCCGGAATTGTCGTTTTCATCGCGCATCTTATACACGACGTGAACTTCGCAATTACCGATCTTGCCCCCGGTCCAGTAGAGCAAGCCCATTCCGCCATGCGTTCGGATTAAGCCATCTTCCACCGTATCGCCCCCGGGACCGACATGCTTCCATCCCGTCAGATCTTTGCCGTTGAATAGTTCTTGCCATTTATTCGGATCACCCGTACATGCATTTTCCTCGGCCGCGAATCCGTACATTGCAAAGCCGGCGACCAGAAAAGTACACACAATGAAACGTTTTAGCATTGGGAAACTCCTGGGTTGTCCTGCCTGGCTGTCATGGGGACAGACCACTCTACTCGCCTGCAGCCTGCGAATCAATGCGCCAAGTCCACAGTGCGAAATCGATATTGGCGCGGCACCTCCAGCAATCTCCCCCGCGATCTACGAAGATTTTCGTTGACACTACGAATATCTTCGTAGTATGTTCCTGCCCATGACACGTTCTCCGCAGAAACCGACTGCGTCCGAGCTTGAGATTCTCCGGGTCCTATGGAGCCGCGGCCCTTCCACGGTGCGGGAAGTTCACGATGCCTTAAGCGAAAAAAAGTCCCTGGGATACACGACCGTTCTGAAGCTGCTCCAGATTATGACCACAAAAGGGACGGTCCGGCGAAACGAAACCCAGCGCGCACACGTCTATGAAGCAGGGCTACCCGCCGAGCAGACCAAGCGGCAGCTTGCCGGAGACATGTTGCAGCGTGTTTTTGAAGGCTCGGCAAGCCAGCTCATGATGCACGCCCTGGCCGGAGGTAAGGCTTCCCCGCAAGAGATCGACGAACTCCGGCGCCTGCTGGATGAATACGAAAGGAACCGCCGATGATCGCATACACAATGGTTAGCGCCGCGACGGCCAATCCGCTGCACTGGATTTCTCCGGTAACGATGCATTCGCTGGGATGGGCTCTGCTGCATTTTCTCTGGCAGGGGACCGCTCTCGCCGCTTTGGCCGCGACCGCGATGGCAGTGTTCCGGCGCCCATCGGCGCGCTATGGGATCGGTCTGGCCGCTCTCGCGCTGATGCTGGTCTCGCCGGTGGCAACGTTCTCTTTCTATTTCCAGCCGCATGCAAGCAAAGCGGTATCAACGATCTCGTCGTCGCCTGCCGCGGCTGCTTGGCCCATTGCGAATGGCAACACGGCGGGCAGAACGACATGGACTAGCGCTACGCGTTCTTTCGACAAATCTCTCGATGCGTTTCCGTGGCTGGTCGAAGCGTGGCTGATCGGTGTTGCTCTTCTGAGCCTTCGGTCGGCAGGCGGATTCGTTCTGCTGGAGCGAGAACGCCGCCGCAGGTCGGCAATCGTTGCCGACCACGTACTCGATCTCTGTTACGCGCTACAGGATCAGCTTGGACTCAAGCGCACGATTCAGTATTGTGAGAGCGCCTTCCTGCAAGCTCCAGCTGTTATTGGATGGTTCCGGCCCATTGTTTTCCTGCCTGCGACTGCCTTGACTGGCTTATCGGAAGAACAACTCCGAATGGTCATTGCGCATGAATTAGCGCACATCCAGCGCTTCGATGCATTCGTGAACGTCTTCCAAGTCTGCGTCGAAACGCTGCTCTTTTATCATCCCGCGGTGTGGTGGCTGAACAAGCGCATTCGAGCGGAGCGCGAGCTCTGTTGCGATGAAGCGGCAGTAGCCGTCTGTGGCGACGTCGTGGAATATGCGCGAGCGTTGACCTTGATGGAAGAATGGCGCACTGCTCCCACGCTGGCGATGGCAGTGAATCGTGGTCCGCTCTCGGAACGAATCCTTCATCTGCTGGGCCTGAACGCGTCGCGCGCAGGAATACGAAAGGTCGGATTCGCCGGCAGCATCATCTTTCTTACAACGGCTCTTATTGCAGGCAATGCTCTATTCGGAATTGCTCATCCGAAGCCGATTGTTTACGCGAGCACCACCTCGATCCGTCAGCTTTTCAAATCAGCGGCGGTGCAGGCGCAATCCGTTCCGCAAGCTGCTCCGAGTCCTGCAGCCAAGCCCTCTGCTGCGCAATCTCCCAGGCCCGATGCAAGGCCGATGAGTGCGCAGTCCTACATCGATGGCATGAAGTCGGCGGGTCTCGACGATCTCAGCGCGGACAGCCTGATTGCGCTGAAGGTCCAGGATGTCACTCCCGAGTATGTGCGAGGCATGCATGAACTCGGATTGCATCCCGATGCCGATGGACTGGTTGGCATGAAAGTACAGGGTATTACGCCGGAATATGTGAAGGAATTACGCTCGCTCGGCTTCAATCCAGATGTAGACGAGATCATTGGAATGAAGGTGCAGGGCGTCACTGCCGAGTACGTTCGCGGCATGAAAGAGGCCGGCATTCCCGCCGATGCGGATCAGATCGTGGGGATGAAAGTGCAAGGCGTAACCCCGGAATACGTTCGGGAGTTGCAGGGTCTTGGCTTGAAGCTGGACGCTGACACAATCGTAGGCCTGAAGGTACAGGGTGTTACAGCGGCGTATGTGAAAGGCCTCCAGGATCAAGGCTTCAAACCAGACGCGGACGATATTGTTGGGATGAAGGTGCAAGGAGTGACGCCGGAATACATTCGCGACATTCGCGCGCTAGGTCTAAATCCGAGCGCAGACGAAATCGTCGGCATGAAAGTGCAGGGCGTCACGCCGGATTACATCAAGACTCTGCAATCTGCAGGATTCAAGCCCAGCGTGGATGACGTTATCGGGGCAAAGGTGCAGGGCGTAACTCCAGAGTTCATCGAACTGGCTCGCAAACACGGTTTCCAGAACCTGAGCATCGACAAACTCATTCAGCTGAAACACCTGGGAATCTTAGACAGCCAAGGGGAAATCTAGTCAGCCATTTGCGTTGACTTCGGCTTGCACGACAAGCCGAGGGAGAAGTGTTGCCACTCGGACCGCAGTAAGAAGTGAGAGAGGAGAGATTTATGAGAATGCGCCGGACTTTAGCCTACATCGTATTTGCGTCGTGCGTGGTTCTGCTGGTGACGAAGAATCGTGCCGCAGATCTAGGGGATGACGCCCGCAAGGGCGACTGGACCATCAGCAAATCGGATGAGCCAGGGAAAGTTGAGTTCTCGCTGATCGAGCATCATCGCGGCGGAACTTCGAGCCATCAGTCGGATTGGCCGCAGAGTTCGTTTCAGGGCGTGGACTTCTCCAAAGCGGGACGACAGGATGTCCACTTCACCATTAGTCGCGACGCGGGGAAGATTGAATGCGAGGGATTTCTGAAGGACGGCGAAGGAGCGGGCATCTTCCATTTTCAGCCGGACCCGAATTATCCGGGACAGATGCAGTCCTTAGGATTTCCCATCGATGAAGAGAAGCAGTTCGCCATGGCAGTGCAGGATGTAAGCCTCGAATTTGCGCGGCAGATGAAGGGTGAACATCTCAGCGGGCTCGATGCGGACAAGCTCATCGCGTTTCGCATCTTCCATGTGGATGTGGCGTTCATCGAAGCGATTCGCGCCGAGGGTCTCAATATCTCCGAGTGCGACAAGTTAGTGGCATTCAAAATTCATGGCGTGACGGCGCTGATGATCCGCAGCCTGCAGCAGGCAGGATACAAGCCTGACGAAGACACGCTGATTGCGATGCGGATTCATGGCGCGACTCCGGAGTGGATGGCGCAGTTGAAGCAGCGCGGATACGACCACATCGAACTGGAGAAGCTGATCGCGTTTCGCATTCACGGAGTTTCGCCGGAGTTCATTCAGAAGGTGCAAGGGCTGGGATATTCGCATCCTGATCCGGATGAGCTGATCACGATGCGCATTCACAATGTCACTCCGGAATACATTGCCGACATGCGCTCACGGGGCATGAAAGATCTCAGCATCGATCAACTGGTGAACATGAAGATTCATGGGATCGACTGAGCAGGATTGAAAGTTTTTCGACAGGAGTGAGGGAAAGGCTGGATTGCAGCGCTTTGGTCCTTGGCTTAGGGGCCTGCGCGGCTGTTTGAAAAATCCGAGCAAATAATTATTTCCGAGCGCTAAATTTAGGGTTTTCCGACATTCCCGTTTTGGGAAACCGCGTAACTCGAGGTATACCCCCTCCCTGGGTGCTCTATTGAAATCATCGGCTTAGGGGAAATTGTCGAAATAATCTCTTCGGTTCATGCGGTTACGGGCAAAATCTTGATTCGAAATAAGTTGCCCGCCATCTGCGTCTATTCCACAGACCGCTCTTGCCTTGATCATTTTCTGCTTTTGGAAATTTGGGCGCAAGGTCAGATGTCACATCGGTCTGTGGATTTCTGCCGGAATACGTTGCTTCGCGCCCTTGCACTGAAAGCTCCCCAAACGTGTAAATGCCTGCTTACAATAATTACGTTGTAAACGGTTATGATGATTTTGCTCGCGGAGGGTTCCGTTGCGCTCACTCCCAGCAATCCCGTCCGTTACGATCGTCCTAACCGCCGCACTCTTCGCTCAGCAGTCATCGGCACAAGCTTATCCACCGCCAGGACGGATGGTCGATATCGGCGGACGCAAGCTTCATATAAAGTGTGAGGGAAAGGGTGCTCCAACCGTCATCCTGATGGCTGGTGGAGGCGCGTTTTCCATTGACTGGGCACTGGTGCAGCCCAAAGTTGCCGAGAGTACCCGCGTTTGCTCCTATGACCGCGCCGGACTTGGCTGGAGCGACCCAGGACCGGCGGAGGACACTGTCGAACAAAACGTCAGAGATCTGCATTCATTTCTTGGCCCGGCGTGCGGGTTCTGAGCGTTATCGCCTGGTTTCGACAGCTACGTTCTACAATGTTCGCCATGACGATTGCCCCGAATAAGTCGGCTGCGATTTTCGCGACAGTCGCCGGCCTCGCGACTCTGCTCGTTTCCTTCTGGGGGCTCCGCTGGGGATTCATTCATATTTGGGAAGGGCAACACGAGGGACGCAGAATGGTGTTCGTGTTCGGGCCGGAGTTGAAGGCCGGTGTGCTGTCAATTTTGTCCAGCCTCGCGGTTTTCAACTTTCTCCGGCGCTTGTCGCGCCAGAGCAAGCCATGAGCGGGGACGCTCCCACCTCAATGAGCGAAATCGCCTGGTTGCAACAGTTGACCTCCGGCTTGCTCGTCATCCGCTCAAGGCGAATGCTCTATGACGTCTCCTATGGGTACTCAAGGCTGAACCACTTGGTGTAAAGTGGTAAACATTTCCAGACTGAAGGACAGCACTAATGGGAGTGACCAATCCCGCGGGAGTTATCACGCGCCGTGGGTTCCTCGAACGGGGCTCAGCGGCTTTGGCAAGTGTAGGTCTTGTCGGAAACGCGTATGCCGCAGAGTCCGTGCTCAATCCCACTAGCGTGCCGGATAGGACCGAATCTACTTCCGAACCGCTGGGTGGCAAAATTGCACTCGAAGAACATTTTGTCCTTGCCGAAACTATGGACACAAGTTACGCGGTGAGAGATCTCCCACCTGCAACTCGAAACCGAATCCTCGACCTTGGCAGCGGACGCATTGCGGACATGGATCGCGGTGGTCTCGACATCTGCATCCTTTCGTTGACCGCACCTGGAGTTCAAGGCATTCCTCAGGTCAAAGAAGCCATCGCCCAAGCGCGGCGAACCAATGACTATCTGGCCGAGAACATCGCAAAAAATCCGAAACGTCTGAAAGGCTTTGCGACACTGCCGTTACAGGACCCGGAGGCATCTGCTCAGGAATTGACGCGCTGTGTTGGAGACTTGGGCTTTTGCGGCGCGCTCGTCAATGGATTCTCGCAGGTGGGGGACGGCGATTCGGTCGTTTACTACGATTTGCCGCAATATCGTCCTTTCTGGGCAACGGTTCAGGAATTGGACGTACCGTTTTACCTTCATCCTCGCGATCCTTTATTAGCCAGGCAGCAATGTTACGAAGGATATCGTTGGCTTGCTGGGTCGCCTTGGGGATTTGCCGTCGAGACATCCATTCACGCGCTGCGTCTGATGGCCAGCGGGTTGTTCGATGAATACCCCAAACTGAAAGTGATCGTCGGCCATTTGGGGGAAGGACTATCGTTTGGCATCTGGCGTGTGGACAATCGCATACATAGAGGAAGTGGTACTCCCAAAGCAAAGATGCCAATGAGCAAATACCTACGCGAGAATTTCTACATCACTACTAGTGGGAATTTTCGCACCCAGGCCCTAACCAACGTAATCCTTGAAGTCGGTGCTGATCGGGTTCTCTACTCAGTTGATTATCCCTACGAAGACATAGTCGAGGCCAGAGAGTGGTTTGACAAGGCTTCGATCAGCGAATTAGACCGATCGAAGATCGCCCGCTCTAACGCCCAAAAGTTATTCCGCCTCTAGGCAGACTGCTGCCTTATCTTGCGTGGTGCGGTGGTTAATGGCTTCGAGTTACCGGCCAACCGGAAGGAATCTAGACCGGCCAGCAATCCTCTCAGGTGTTGCAAAATCCTGATTTCACTCAAAACCGCACAAGTGAGCGCGTGACTGGTCATTTCGGTGGCTCGTCCAATGTGCGGACCGTCAGGAGCACCGGGGTATGGTGATGTCCTGTGTGTTCTCCAAATAGCGTCCCAGTCGCACTAACTCGCGTGCCTACTAACGACTTGTGCTGCGCATATTGTTGAGGTTGGAGCACCAACTGAATCTCGCGCACGGCACTCTGCTTTGGGTTCCGATCGGGGTCCGCTTTGTCCTCATTGACGCATACGCTTTCTGGCAAATCCAGAAACCAACTTGTCTCAGGCTTATCTCCTTTCTTGACACTCTCGTAATTCGGCGGCCCCGGAAACGTCTTACGCACGAGGGTACCGCTGAGGGTCACGACAGCGGGTTCATACGACAGACACTTAGACTGAGGTCTCGCTTGGCCTACAACTGAGTTCGTCAAGACGAGTGAGGTTAGGGCGATGATTCCGGCAGATATGTGTGCGGCAGGCATCACTTGAATTGTAGCTGTTGCAAAATCTCGATACGCTCATTGACCCAAGCTCGCAATCAGCCCAGCGCGGTAGGGGAAACGCGCCGTTGTTTGTAAGTTTCAGATCGCATCCTCTAGAGGGTGTGATTCTGATGCCACTCGCGTGGCGTAACTCCGGTAACCCTCCTAAACGTCCGCGTGAAGTGGCTCTGATCTGCAAAACCGGTTTCCACGGCCACCATGGAAAGGCTCTCTCCTTTCATCAGCAGTAGTTCCTGCGCTTTGCCTATCCGGGTGTTCAGTTGATAGCGATGCGGGGATACTCCTGTAGACGCCTTGAACATCCTCGCAAATTGTGAGGATGACAGGTCGACCAGACGGGCAAGCTGCAAAACAGAAACGGATGAATCGAGATGCTCTTGGATGAAGTCGAGAACGAGGCGGAGTTGCAAGACCGATAGTCCTGAATTCTCTCTTTGGGATCGCCCCTGGAAGCAGGCGCTGAGGAGGGCGATCGTGAGTCCTTCTCCATACAATCCTGTACTCGGGTCAGATGCGTCACATTCGGCAGCAAGGAGTCGCGCGCACTCGACCGCTCTCTTGTCATGAAACATCAGCTCAGGACTTTCTGCTTTGCCCGGGTCAAGATCGGTACCAAGCCAATCTTCCAGAGATTTCCTGTCGAAGCTCAGGCGAAGTTCGCGCACAGACTCCATGTTGTCGGTATAGCCCCAGACCCTCATCTCTGCAGGGACAAAGCTGATGTGATTAGGCCGTTGACGTTCCAGGGTAGCGGGACGACGCAGATTTGTGCGGGCCTCACATCTGCCGCCTATTTCCGCGAGCACAACTGTGAGAGTGTCTTGCGGACCCGAGAGATCGTGCCAGGCACGGCCTGGGTAGTTGAAATGCTGCAGGTGACGAACCGCTATGCCCGCGAAGGTTCGAAGTCTGCTGTGCGCCGCCTTCATACCGTGTGGAGAACGAAACTCAAATGTGTCCGATCCTTCAGAAACCTGCATCTGTCGTCCTCCTTTTTGCTGCTCTCGCCCATGGCGTTTTCATACTATGATAGCCGTTTCGTACAAGCCATTCTCGGTGCCTTACCAATATTTTGAGAGAAATGCCAGGAGGAATAATGGCCGTGAAGGTCAAAGGAAAGATCGTTACACTGGCAAAGCGAAAACAGGGAGAGAACTATGACAGTTGCAGAACTGATGCACCACAACTTCGATGATATCTTCATCGAGCTTGATCCAGTGAAGCGCGAAGCCATGATACGCAATGCTTATAAGGAAGATTGCGTATGGATACACCCGGGTGGCCGCCTGGTCGGCATTGCGGCGATCAATGAGGCAGCATCGGAGATTCGTAAGCGGATCCCGGAGTACCGCTACAAGGTGATTGGCGATATTCGCACGATGCATAATGTCGGCATGTGCCGTTGGGGGAGCGGACTTCCTGACCAAGCGTTCCGCTATACCGGCACGGACGTTCTGGAGGAACGCGACGGCCGTGTTGCTGTGTTCTACACCTTCATCGACAGTG
>Ga0209168_10001433_pt1 | contig 18736 bp, 18 predicted proteins | sample Coa_R1_FD_187156 | JGI IMG/M metagenome (GOLD analysis project Ga0209168, IMG submission 187156) | Surface soil microbial communities from Centralia Pennsylvania, which are recovering from an underground coalmine fire - Coalmine... | ecosystem: Environmental > Terrestrial > Soil > Unclassified ... | reverse complement strand
CTGGTTTTGCGAAACCTGGGATTCTCCGCTACTTGCGGAGCCCGAGTTTCTGGACGACGTTCTTGTACCGATCGGAATCGTAGGTTTTCAGGTAGTCGAGCAAACGACGCCGCTTGCTGACCAACATAAGAAGGCCGCGACGCGAGCCGTGATCCTTCTGGTGCGCTTTGAAGTGTTCCGTCAACTGACCGATTCGTTCGCTTAACAGCGCGATTTGGACTTCGGGACTGCCCGTGTCGGTGGGATGCGTTCCGTACCGGTCAATGAGGGATTTCTTTTGCTGTCTGGCTAGCACTACTCTGGTGCACTCCTGTCTCTATTCAATTGTCGTTTGTAACGCTAATTATACTAACAGCTTGAGAGCGAGGGCGGCAAGTACCGGGTACCTGGTACCGAGGCCTCGTGGATCATGGCGTGCGCGTCTTCCGTTTTGAGATAAGCAACCGGGTTGAAGATAAGTCGAAGGCTCGCGGCTACCTCTTCCGCAGCGAGGGGAACTCTAATTACGATGGCGACGCGCGCTGAGGTTTCGCCGAACGCCCGCCACATCGAAAGTCGGCCATTCTGGTCTTCGTCGTTTTCGTGCTCGGAGACCGAGGTAACGTATGTATCAAGTCTAATATCCCGTTCCTGGTTCCCGACTGCAGCGACTGCCTCCTTGGCGGCCCCCGAAAAGCAGCTGTCCGTCGTTGCAGCGAATAAGCTCATGTTTTTCTGATCCGCAAAAAACTTGCTATTTCGTGTCTACTGCTCTTTCGTGCCACGCTGATTCCTTCATGCTTACCGCCCATGCGGGGCGTGAATCGAATTTGTTGCCTTTTGCGGCACGACTGAAGTCGTGCCCTACCACAAAACCCCGGTAGGACACGTTTAGCGAAAAACACGAGCGCTGGTACGACTGGCAGAAAGATCGAGATGTCAACGGTGGACATCGCTGCGGACAGGTATGTCCGCGCTACATCAGCTGTGGTGATCCGCGAGACCGCAATGAAAAAATATATTCGTTAAGAGAACGCCTTGCCGGGCCGGTGCTGGTGTCGGCGAGCGCGGGTTCCTCGACTTCGCCGCGCGCTCTGCCCACAACAGCCTCATCGATCGCTTCTCTCAGCAACGTATTAGTTCTCGTCTGATATTCCGTTCATCAAAGCTTCCGCATCTTATTTCGCCTGCGTCAGCCCCGCAACAACTGCGGCAAGTTTATCGAGTATCTGGTTCCAGCCCTCGAATTGACCGCTATTTTTCGCGCTCTCCATGGGTTCATTTCCAATGAAGGTGAGTTTGGTCTGGCCGTTTCCCAAATCCTCAAAGATGGTCACGTCGTACGCACCCTCTACGGCCTCATGTTCTATTCCTAACTGCGCAGGATCAATCTTGTTTCCCTTCGCGTCCGAAAAGTACATCAAGGAAACGATCTTCTCGTGCGGAATAATCTCGTGGTATTCAACCGCATTCCAGAACTCCTGCCCATCTGGAGATCTCATGCAGCAAAGAAATTTTCCCCCAACGCGAAAATCCATCTGGCAAACGGGCGCCGTAAAGCCCTTCGGCCCCCACCACTGCATCACGTACTTCGGGTCTGTCCACGCCTTCCAAACTAACTCGCGTGGGGCATCAAAAACTCTGCTGACAACCATCCGCTCCGTCTCAGTCGCCGTGTTTTTTGTCATCTCCAACCTCCGCTCTTTTCATTCGCTTCAGAACCACATCCAGCTTATCGAAACTGTCTTCCCAGAATTGGCGATAGCTGATCGCCCAGTCGCTGACTGTCTTTATAGCCTCTGGCCTAAGCCTGCAGATACTCTCTCGTCCACGCTTCGTCTTGATCACAATCCGCGCCCGCACCAGACAGGCAATATGTTTAGAAATCATCTGCTGCGAGAGTGCAAACGGTTCCGTCAAGCCATGGACAGAAGCAGGCCCACGGGAGAGCCGCTCGATCATCGCCCGCCGGGTTGGATCAGACAAAGCCGCAAATGTTGAACCCAGTCGATCCACAACCATACGGTAGTGGATATTCCGGGGAATGTCAATTGGTTCGCGGACAGGAATGTCCGCGCTACATGAGCTGTGGTGATCCGCGAGACGGTCCCTCGACTCGGGATGCCACTTGATAAAGGTGCGGAGCTACGCTCCGCCGGACAGGTCAGAGACCTGTCCCTACGTGGGCCGTGGCGATCCGCGCCAGATCCCTCCGCTCGCTGGTGAAAGCGCGAGCGTTCGGGACGACGTCGGCGAAAATTCATTAGCGCATGAGGTCCCAGGCTTCGCGATAAGCGCCGTAGAGGCGGAGCCGCGATAGTATCCGCGAGGGGCGAAAAGAAGACTGGTGCGGTGAAATGACAAGCGTTTGAGTGGTCGGCTCGGGATGACTATTTGTTCTGCGAACATTCGCGGACAGGAATGTCCGCGCTACATGAGCTGTGGTGATCCGCGCGTCTCGAGCTTTGCTCAGCTATGCGATGCTGACCAGCCGGGAGCAGAGTGGACAATGCCCTTCCGCCATCCGCCGCGCCATGTGTTGTGCCGCTTCTTGAATCAGGCGCGCATGCATTGCCGCCTCGCTTTGCGGATCGAGCACCTTAAGCTGCAGGTGGCAACGCCCGAGGATCAAGCTAAGGTTGTTGTTTAAGTCATGCGCAAGCAGGCATCGTTCGGATGCAACGGGCCGTCTTAACGGCTCTTCTTCATCGGCGGTACGTAACATATAGGCCTACGACTCCAGATATTTCGAACGGCCTTCGAGGGGAGGGCTGTTATGAAATGTTTCATTTTCACCTCCGCCAGTCGGTGATTCAGATCACGTTTCGAAAAATATCGCTGCCGACATATCGGCAACGTTTCTAATGTTTGGACAAACAATCCCTTCAACTTCGCCGGAACCGCCAGCAGTGTCCATGCGTATCCTTCCTCGAGCCGCATCCTGCGGCTGAGGTGAGGAATGGCTGATTCGAACCTTCGATGGCGCGGGTTGTTGGCAATCACGCCGCTGATCATGGCGGTTTGTGTTTTTGGGCAGAACGAACCGCCGCGGTTGCCTGCAGACCGGCTTGATGGCCCGGCGCTCGCGGAAGTCCTCGTGCTGGGCACCTATCACATGGACAATCCCGGACGCGACATCATCAACATGAAAGCCGATGATGTGCTGGCTCCCAAGCGGCAGTCTGAGATGCATGAGGTGGCGGTCGCTCTGGCGCGCTTTCGTCCCACCAAGATCGCGATCGAGGCCGACTCGGATAGCCCGAAGATCAAGATGTACCAGGATTACCTCGCGGGCAAGCACGAATTGAGCCGCGATGAGCGGGAGCAGATCGGCTTCCGACTGGGCAAAGAACTCAAGCTCGCCAAGATCTACGCCATTAACGAAGATGGCGAGTTCCCTTTCCCCGGCATACAGGACTACGCCAAGGCGCGGGGGCGCGACAAGGAACTCGAGTCGCTGATGGGCAACGTGCAGAAGATGGTCACCGACGATAACGAATACCTGAAGTCGCACACGGTGCTCGATATGCTGGTAAGGATCAACTCCGCGGAAGCGGTTCGGCGCAATCTCGCGAGTTACGCGATGTTTGCCCACTTTGGCGAAGAAAACGACTATGCCGGCGCAACCCTGCTGACGCAGTGGTATCAGCGGAACATGCGGATTGACGAGAATCTTTTGAACATCGTGGAGCCGGGCGACCGAGTGCTGGTGATTTACGGATCGGGGCATCTCGGGTTGCTGCGTCAGGACGTGGAAGCGGACCCGACGCTGAAGTTGCGGACGCTGGATGAGTTTGCGAAGTAATGGGTCCCACCTAGCTGCACAACCGGTTAAGAAGGGCCTTCGGGCGAGGTTTGCGCTGGCTGCGCGCGAGGCCCCCCCCGCTCGCTGGGCCACGCTACACAATCAGCGGAGGTCTTTGAAGGCGGGGCTGGTGCGGAGGCGCTCCGGAAAATGCCGCTCATAATCCGCCAGCCCGGGACATAGAAGATGATGGCCGGCACTGAAGCCGGAGGCCTTCATCTCGTGCATGGCCTGCTCGGCGGTCCAGTGTTGTTCGGACATGCGATAGGCAGCGACCATCATGCCGACACGATCGTCGCCGAGCCGGCAGTGGACGAAGACCTTGCGGCGCGAGTTGGCCCGCATCACTTTCAGGAAGCGAGCAAACGTCGCATCGCGCGGAAAGGGGCAGTGCCAGGGCAGAGCAACGTAGTCCATCCCGAGGGCGCGGACCTGGCGGCGCTCGCTGTCGCGATCGCCACGGAGATCGACGACCAGTTCAATGCCGAGGTTGTGAAGCTTCACGAAGCCTTCGTGAGTGGGCTGGCCGCCGCGATAGAAATGCGGCGTGACTTCGACCAGATCAGGAAGGCCCCGGACGCTCGAAGGCTGAGAGACGGCTGCAGTCGAGGTACACGATGGCGAGTTTTGCGCCAACGCCAAGTATCCAAGTAAAACAATGCAGACAGGAACCAGAGCGGCTGAACGGTGTCGCGACATTTTTCGAGAACTAGGATGCGGAAGCGGGGCGCAAGGTCGCTCGGACATCGAACCGAGGAGTTCGACGAATTAACTGTGGTGGTGCACTGGCTGCGAGCTTAGTGAGAGCAGCTTGAACGGGTGGTGCGGTGAGTCGGCAGCAGGAATCAGAGTTACGCTAACAAGTTCCGCCGGACGCCCCTGGAACTTCAGTTCCCAGCTTGAGATCTCGACGGGAAAAACAACTCCTTCCTTGGTGCGATGCCGCCAGCGTTCCCTCACGCTCGCGCCTATGAGGCCAGGGTCGAGCGTCTCACGAACCAGGGGCGCAACATCCTCGGGAGGACGGATATCGAGAATGGTCATTTTGAGGAACTCTTTTCGTGAGTAGCCATAGTAATGGACGGCGGCATCATTAACGGCGAGAAATGCCAGGGTCTCCTGATCAAAGATCCACATGGGCGAATCGGCCGCTTCCATTTGAGCGTTGGCCTGGTCGGTACTGAGAATTTTCACATCTCTGCTCCGAGCATGATAAGTGGGGGGAGGGCCCTGACAGATATTCTCGAACATGTTGGGTTCAGAGTGTGTGATTGTGATCACACCTTCGATATCTTTGTTCTATGACTTTTGTAACCTGTCTAGCGGCCTTTTTTCCTAAAGGAATCGAGTTTCATGGTCAAAGTAGCACTACTCCGTTTCACTTCGTGACGGCGTCTTGACGCCCGAGTGTGGCTGTGTCAGCATATGCTGCCAGCTGTGAGGCGCCCGCAGGAGCACCCCCGCAAGGCCCCATCTCGCCAGGAGGACTTTTATGAACCGCTGCCCGCTGATCTCCTTGTTACTTTTCTTGACCACGGCCGCAATCGCTCAGAACAGTCCCGTTCCACTTCTCTATCAACCGCTTGCCCCCACCAGCACTGTGCCTGGCCACGCGGCGTTTACCCTGCGAGTCGGCGGCACGGGATTCGTTTCAGGCGCGGTAGTGAACTGGAACGGCTCGTCGCGGATGACCACCTTTATTTCGGGGCATGAGGTGGATGCCGCCATCAGCGCGGCGGACGTGGCGCAGGCGGGGACGGCCTCGGTTACGGTGACAAATCCGGGACCGGGCGGAGGAACATCGAACGTGGTGTTCTTCACGATCCGGCAGAGTCTGCCGCAGGTTGCATTCGCACGGCGGGATACGCCGGTGACACCTCCGTCCCTCGATGGGCCGCTTGCTCTCGGGCTGGTGACTGCGGACTTTAATAAGGATGGCAAGCAAGATATCGCCATTGCGTGGAATTCCGCGACATCGCAAACGGCCGCAGTGCAGGTTTATCTCGGGAATGGCGATGGGACGTTTCAACCGCCAATCGAGATGGACCTGAATTTCCTGATCAGTATTCCGAACGGAAAAATGCAGGCCGGGGATTTTAATGGTGACGGAAAGATCGACATCGCGATGGCAACTCCGTACGTGTGCGACGGTTGCGGCGGCGACCCGACACCTGAACTGGAGATCCTCCTGGGAACCGGGGACGGCCACTTCACGATTGCGCCGGATGGAGGAAACGTCCAGGGCTGGCCCATTGGAGCAGCTGACTTTAACGGTGACGGCAAGCTGGACCTGTTGACGAATTCTACCGATTACTTCGGCGACGACTGGCCGCCGGCCGTGAATCTGGGCAACGGGGACGGAACGTTCGGGAACCCGATCGCAGTGGGAAACGGGTTTGGGGTCGGCAACGACTATCTCGCCGCGATTGGCGACTTCAATGGGGACGGCAAGTTGGATGTAGCGGTCCCGGACGGTTACAACGGCGCCGTGGATCTGTATTTCGGAAATGGTAACGGAACATTTCAACCGATGAAGGTCGTTAACACGCAACGGTCGGGGAATTCGGCTATGGCGGCAGATGTGAACCACGATGGAAAGTTAGACATCGTCACTGACGGAGTGGACGTTCTATTGGGCAGCGGCGACGGCACTTTCACAGACAACCTGGTGACTACTTCCGGCGGGAGTGGAGCGCCCATGTACCTGCAGCTGGCAGATTTCAATAATGATAATAAGCTCGACCTGATGTACCAGTTCGACGGCATCAATTTTCTATTGGGCAACGGGGATGGCACATTTGGAACGCAGCAGAATTGGAACAGCGGTGGAACGCCCGCTCTAAGCTACGGCCTTGCCGACTTTTACGGCGATGGCCGACTCGATGCCGTGTTTTTTGAGACTGACGCCTTCACGAGCACGCCGGAAATCTCGGTGTTCCGGCAAACGACTCTTAATATCTCGCCGACCTTCGCGAACATGGGAGCGTATGTGGGGCAGGACAGTCAACCGCAGACGTTTACCCTGACAAATATCGGCACAACGCCGGTGAACATTGGCCAAATCGTGCCTTCGGGCAGCACCAGCCAGTTCCACGGCAGCACGACCTGCGGCGGAGCGCTGAGTGGGGGAAACAGTTGCACGATCACAGTGACGTTCCATCCGACAATGCAAGAAAGAGCACAACTGAGTTTGCAGGTGAACTACACCGGAACGTCGGGTTGGCCACAGTACATCCAGATAAGCGCGGTCGGGTTTTAGGGAACTGGTCAAGGCAGGGCACTTTTACTTTTCAAGCTGCGCGAGGCGAGTCTTCACGATTTTCTTGATGAGGGCGATGGGGAGGGGTTTGTCGGCAGGAAAATGGATCGTCCCTTTCGAGGTGGTGTAGTTCTTGAGCTCATCTTTCATCCCAGAGAGAACCGCGGCGGTGGGAAACAGGCTGTAGTGATCGGAAAAAGCCGCGAACCATACGAGCACGACTTTGTAGCGGAATGCGGGAATAGCGTAGCTGATGGTTTCTGTCGCTTCGCGAGGAAGAACGGATCGAATGGCGGCGCGCAGCTTTTTCAGATTCGCACGTGCGGACTCGGGCGAGCGGTCGATGTAGTCGTCGATGGTGCGAGGTGAGGATTTGGTTTTTGGAGCGGAACGGCGGGTGGTGGATTTCACTCTTTTCATGGCGTGATAGTAGAGAAAAGATCTAAGGAATCACGTGGAACGGGACGTTGCTCGTCAGCGTGCCGGTGGGCGTGGTCACTGTGACATTGCCGGTGGTTGCGCCTACGGGGACAGTGGCAACGATGAACGTGCCGGACGTCACCGTGAAGCTTGCGGGCGTTCCATTGAGTGATACGCCGGTAGCTCCGGTCAGGCCTTGTCCGAGAATGCCGAACTGCTGATTCACTTTCGCTGCTCCGCGAAGGAACGCAACGAAAGGACCAAGGCCCATCGACAAGCCGAAAACAGTGCCATCGTCATATGCCCCGCCCTTCAGTGTGGTCCCGTAAAATGCGCCATCGGTGTCCTGCAAAAGACCACCCAAAGATTGGAATCCGCCGCCATTTCGGTAGTTGAACATATGCAGCGTCGTAAGTGTACCGCCCGGGGAAATACTGAAGATGGTGCCATATACCACTGGACTTAAAGGATAGAGGGGCGATGGCTGAGAGAGGGAGCCTCCAGAGGTTATGCCATAAAAGTTGCCGTCCGTGGCCTGAATCAAACCGCCAGAGGGAGCGATAGCATCGCCATTGAAGGTGTAAATAACATTTACAGCGCCGGGCGGAGTGAAGTGATAGATGGTGCCATAGCCCTGGTATCCTCCGTTTGTCGATGTTCCGTAGAAGGTGGCGTCCGCCGCGGCAGTCAGGCCGCTCTGTTGTCCGCCGCCATCCCTTCCATCGAAACTGTGCAATGTCGCCAGCTTGCCGCTCAGGGTTAACTGGAAGATAGTACCTGCGCCGGCTGTTCCTCCCCCATCCGTCGTCCCATACAGCTGTCCGTCCAAACCCTGAACCAGAGGGCTGTAGGGATTGGAGCCATCGGTACAGATACCACCCTGGGCACAGAAGTTGTAAACAGTGGCAACGTCGCCAGTCGAGGTCACCCTGAAAATGGTGCCGTGGTTGCCAAATGGTCCGCCGTCGCTGGTATCACCGTATAGATTCCCATCAATTGCCAGAATCAGGGTTGCCCGGGGATGAGAGCCATCCGGACCTTGGAAACTGTGGAGCGTGATCAAAGTGCCTTGGGGCGTCAATTTGAAGACAGTTCCACAACCGACGCTGGCGTCATTGCAAGGGCCAGTACCGCCGCTATAGGTTGTGCCGTAGAGGTTGCCGTCAGAGCCGAGAACGAGGCCTCCGGCAGGCGCTGAACCGTCCATACAGTTAGCGTTCGCACAGAAACTGTAAACCGTGGTCAGCTCATGCTTCCGATCGATCTTGAAAACAGTACCTTGGTTGTAGGCGCCCCCCTGCCCCGTTGTTCCAAACAATGTTCCATCGAAGTTTTGGGCCAAAGCCATGACGCCTGGATAGTTACCATCACTACCATCGAATGACACCTCACCAAAGGTCTGGGCGAGTCCCGTTGTCGCCGAAACAACGCAGAGCACCAAAATCGCTCCTAAACCAGAATTTTTCATCGTGGACCTCTTGCCGCCCGGCTTCTTTGACCGGAATTCTACCCTGTCATTCTTGCCTTGTACACGCGGACCAACGACCCTAGGTCAATGGCCAGCCGTGAAGATAGACCAGGAACTCGCGGGCAACAACTGCAAGCGCTACCTGTAATCCAGAGCGCAAAACTGATTCAGATTTTTGGCACGGGCGTTACATAACAACAAAGACAAATGGGCCGAAAGACCTTATGGAAAAGGCATCTGCGATTGTATATAGTAGTCCGCGCCCGAATCGAGGAAGGCAGCGGCGATTCCCGGGCATCGACACGTCAGGCACATCCTGCACCGTGACAAGGAGACCTCCAATGAAAAACCGTCTGCTGAAAGTGCTGGCAGTCTTCACCTGTCTCGCGTCTGGCCTACCTTTTGCCCTGGCCCAGAACAATGAGATTCGCGACTTCCCCCCTGACTTTCATCAATATATTCGTGAGGCGATCCCCGAGGACCTGGCGCCCGGAGGGCAAGCGGCGCTGCAATCGGTGCCGTTGGGCGCGGGCCCGGCGCAGAGCTTATTCATCGCCGATGTAATTATCAATAATACCGATCCAAATCTGAAAAATACCAACCGTGCCAGCAACAGCGAACCGAGTATTGCGATCAATCCACTGAACCCGCAGGAGGTTGATATCTTTGCCTTCAGCGGCGGATGGGGAGCGGATGCTCCGATATGGCACAGCTCGAACGGCGGATCTCTTTGGACCGATGAATTGACTATTCCGAACCCGCCGGGATTGCCCGCTGTCGGCTGTCCATGCGATCAAACCCCGGATTATGGGCGCGGCAATCGTCTGTCATCAACCTTCCTTGATGAGGACAGCTCCGGAATTGATGCCTACACCGGGACGACCACGGATCCGACGAGCGCGGCGAGCTGGCAGTGGCTGGTTTCTGGCGGCAGAGCGCAGCCGACCGATCATATGGGAATCGGCAACACCGACCAACCGTGGCTGCTGGTCAACGTGGATCCGGTGAACTTCTCACAAGATGATGTGTATGTCGCGTATGACAACTTCAGTGGCGCACCGGACATGCGGATCGCGGCTGCGGACGCGAGCGATCCTCCGAACTTCACGATTGATAGCCTTGCCGGATTTTCCGAGGGCGAGGTCAATCCGGGACAGCGCTTGGCGGTGGATCATGCAACGGGAGCGGTGTACACGCTGTTTCAGCAGTGTCCAACGAACATTGCCAATTGCAATAACATCTCGGCCGACCCCAAGACCATCAACTGGATTCTGAATCGCTCGACGGACGGCGGTCACACCTGGAGCTTGAATGGAAGCATGACTGGAATTCAGGTGGCGACCGGACAAAGCACACAGCCGCAGCCGAAGTTCGGTACGGTGAATGCGCTTCTGGGCGGAGTCAATCACATCGCGGTGGATCCAAGCAACAGCGACGTGTACGTTGTGTTTGGAAACCGTGATTCCGTCACGCTCAACAACCGGCTGAGCGTGGTTCGTCTGACTTCTGACGGCCATGGTGGGCTGGTAATCGGAACGCCGCACTTCGTGACCGGCCAAGTGCAAGCGGCGTTGCCATCGATTGCCATTGCGAAGAACAGTACGGGAACCATCGGGATCCTGTATATGCAGTACAACGGGATCGATCCGACGTCCGGATTTCCGTCTTTCACAGCCATGGCGGCGGCAAGCAATGATCATGGCGTGACATTCACAAATTACACGCTGGAGAAATTCCTGTCCCCGGTGAAGGACAATGGTGACCCAAGACAGCGAATCCTCGGCGACTACCTGCAAGTGAAAGCTGTAGGCAACACGTTCTATGGCGTCTTCCCAGGAAACGGCGTGCCGTTTGGGAGGCCGTTTGCCAACATTGATCCTATTTTCGTGAAGGCGACGGTAAACCCGTAGCTCCGAGATTCCGGATTGATCAAGGCCCGAAGGGATTCGGGCCTTTTTTACTTCGGGGCGCAAGGGCAGATCAGTGAGGCGTCGTCCACGGTGGCCCGCTTGCTTCCCCAAGTTGTCCTTTGGAACTGATCTGCGCGTGTGAATTCGGTTCGTAGGCGAATATCGCGTCCACACAAGCGAACCGGTGGCTCACATGATAGTTCGCTGCCAGCGCGTCCAAAGCGGGTTGCGTCCAGCGCTGTTCCATGATGGTGGGCTTGCCGATCATGACAAGATCGGCGGCACTTTGCTGCAGCATCCGCTCGACACGTCCGGCAGGCCACTTACCGCTGCGAACCAGTTGCGCATAGACAAAAGGATTCGACAGCAGCACCGGCCGTCGAGTAAGAACCAAGGCGGTAATGTTTTCCGAGAGCACCTGTTGATGTTCGCCGATGTAGGCGTAGGCTTGTGCGCAACCATCCACAACACCTTTTGAACTGAAGTAGGCGCGGTCGGCAATTCCCTGCCGGGCAAGGATGAATCCGCATATCGCGATGACGATGAAAGACGCAAGCGGCAGCTTTTCCATGTTTCTCAGCTCATGGAGGCCGACCCCCGCAAAGATACAAAGGGCTGCGCTCAGTTCCAGAAAATGGTTGTCGTTCGAACCGAGTTTAAAAACCGTGAACGTGACCAGGAATGCGACGAGAGTGAAGATCAGGGGATCGGTCATGCGTTTGGTGCGAAGTGCAGCAACCAACGACAATGCGATGAGAATCGATTCGTCACGCAGAAAGTTCGCGTAGAGCCTGCGGTTCGCCCACGAGAACGGGTCTGGATGAGTGCCGAACTGATGAAAGAAGAATGCGCCGTGGGTGCGCCATTGCAAGACGGCAAGAGACGCGCCCAATAGAACTGCAAAGACCAGTATTCCCGAACCCAGTTCTCGCCATCGTTTGCGACGAGCGAGGATGAGCGCGCAAGTGATGGGGGCAGCAATAAAGGTAACTTTCGAAAGCAGAGCCAACACGAAAAAGACCGGGACGGCGCGGCTAAAGCGCGGCATTCGAAAGAACACGACGAGTCCGCCGAGAGAGAGCGCCAACGCCATGGGGTCCACGCGGAGAAGCGGCGACCATTGCTGAACCAGGGGCAAAGTTAGAAAAAAAGCGCCGAAGATGAACGCCAGCAAATTGTCCTGGGTGAAGCACGCCACCAACGCGGCAATTTCAATGGCGATGATTGCGACCGCGATCATAGAAACGATGCGCGGATGGTAGAGGTTCGGTTCGCCGTTGCGAATCATGCGCGCGGCGACCAGGTATGGAATGGGACCGTAGCAATTCAGCACGACAGGCCAGGAACCGGGTGGCGGATACGGAGTCAGGCCGGCATTGAGGCGGACCGCCGTGTTGAGGATGTTCCCTTCCTCGTAATCAAACTGATAGGGTACGCGCGCCAGATGAAGCTCGTTTGCGATCGAGGTGACGGACGAATAAAGAAGACAGGCGGCGACCGCGAGCAAAAGCAATCGTATGGCTAGACGCGGAAGCCTCGGGAGATCAGTCATGGATCATTCTTGTGATTTCAGATTAAGGCAGATCAGGATACAGCAGGCGGCGGGCCAGGAGTCGATTCAGATTTGTGTTGATTTCAGATTGCAAGGCAAAAACAGCCGGAATTCTAAGATGCAACTTCAGTCTTCAATCTGAAATTTGAGCAGGCTGCTCTTGATCAGGGCGAGAAGGATTTAGAGGCCGCCGTTGCTGGTGACCGAGGATACGTTGTAGCGAGCCTCGGTATTGGAGACGTTGATGGCGAAGTTCACAGTGACCCGGGCCTGAGTCTCGACTGGCTTTCCATTTTGCAAGAAAGGCTTGAAACGCCAGTTGCGGACGGCTTGCCGGGCTGCGGGAACGAGGATTGCTGGACCGCTGATCACTCGCAGATCCTGCACGAGCCCATCGACTCCGATCAGAGCCTGCATCAGCACCGAACCCTGCACGGCCATGGCACGATCGAGAAGAGGGTAAGACGAAGCGGCGCGCTTCGGGGTTTCCTCATTCGAAGTGGGAGCAACGGAGTGCTCGGCAGCGGAGGTCGCGGGACCCCAAGTCGTAAAGGTCTTTTGTGCGGGTACAGCTTGAGCTTTCGCCGTAGTCTGAGCCTTGGCGGACTCCACCACAGGGCGGTTCACATGATGCGTACTGCTTGGGGCCTTGCGAACCGGCAGAGCGGTGGGAGTCGCTTTAATCTCGGAACCTGTGGAGGCTTTGCTCACTTCGATAGCAGGAGCAGGCGCCTCCGCAGAGACGGTCTGGGAAGAAACTGGTTGATCGTTATCGACCGCTGCGACCTGGTTGGTATCAACCGAGCCAGACTGACGATCGCGAACCAGGAGTGCTGTGATCGCGGCGAGAAGAAGGAAAATTGCGAAGAGCAAACGCTGGCGTTGCCGATCCCTGGAAACCACAGCAGGAGTGCTGGTCGCTAGGTTCCGGGTTGGCGTTGCTTGCAGCATTTCGATCTGGGTTATTTCGTGCATCACTAAGATGATGCGAACCGGAATTTCTGACAATGGCACTGGAGACCGATGGAGTGGCACAACAGGGCCATAAGTGAGGGGCAAATGGGATTCGAGGTATGCGGGCTGTCCGGGTCAAGTCTGTGAGCCGCCGGTCAGAATTGCGGGATTCGCCGAAGGAATGGCTCGCCGAACCCTTGGGCTTCGCTCAGGGCAGGCTCGGGGAAACATTGAGTGCTTTTCTAGTATCCATACTTCTTTTTACGGCATCCTATGTCTATGCAGCAGATGGCCTTGCTGGTTACCCTAGTCTAACCCCCGAGGGTAAGGAAGGGTTCCTTCAGCATGGTATACTGCGCTCAGATGCGGTGGCCGGGGCTTTGCCTGCCCGAACCGAAGGAAACTAAAGATGGTCCGTAGTTCTCGTCGCACTCTCTTCCTTGTTGTATTGATACTTGTCAGCTGCGGATTTCTGGGAATGGTCTTCGGACAGAAGATCAACCCGGCGGCTGCGCCCGGCGGCGATGCCGATGTGCGGGACAGCCTTCGCCAGTTTGCTGACGTCTATGCGGTAGTCGAACAGAATTACGCCGAGCGCGTGAACCCGGATAAGGCGATATACAATGGCGCGATTCCGGGCATGCTGCACGTGCTCGACCCGCATTCGAATTTCTTCGATCCGAAGCAATACGCCCTGCTGCGTGAAGACCAGCGCGGCAAGTATTACGGCGTGGGCATGACGGTCGGACCTCGCAATAATAAGGTGATCGTGATTGCGCCATTTGTGGGCACACCGGCGTACCGGGCAGGAATTCGTCCCGGGGACATCATTGTCGCGGTGGATGGCAAGGCCACGGACAACATGAGCACGGGCGACGTGGCGGATCTGTTAAAAGGGCCCAAGGGCACCACGGTTCACATCACGATTTTGCGTGAAGGGGCGGAGAAACCCCTTGAGTTCGCTGTGGTGCGCGATGAGATTCCGCGGTACAGCGTGGATCTACACTTCATGATCAAGCCGGGTGTCGGCTACATGCACATCACCGGCTTCAACGAGACGACCGAAAAAGAAGTTGGTGACGCGCTCGACCAGATGGGCGAGTTGAAGGGTCTGATCCTGGATCTGCGGCAGAATCCGGGCGGATTGCTGAGCGAGGGAGTCGGGGTTGCGGACAAGTTCCTGCGCAAAGGCCAGCTGATTGTTTCGCATCATGGAGCGCACTCGCCCGAAAAGCGCTACGTCGCAACTCATGGCGATGGCGGGAAAGAATATCCGCTGGTCGTGCTGGTGAATCGTGGAACTGCGTCGGCGGCTGAGATCGTCGCAGGCGCCATCCAGGACCATGATCGCGGCCTAATCGTGGGTGAGACCACGTTCGGCAAAGGACTGGTGCAGACGGTTTATCCGCTGGATGAGAACACTGGGTTAGCGTTGACGACGGCGAAGTACTACACGCCCAGCGGCCGGTTGATTCAGCGCGATTACACGAACGTCTCGCTTTACGATTACTACTTCGAGCGCGACGCCGATAATAACAACACAGCAAATCGGGAAGTGAAGCTGACGGATAGCGGCCGTACGGTGTACGGCGGCGGCGGAATTACTCCCGATAAGATGATTGCTCCAATCAAGACCAACCACTTCCAGGACACGGTGTTGCAGCATTATGCGTTCTTCAATTTTGCGAAGCACTACATGGTGAATCATCATCCGGCCAAGAGCTTCGAAGTTGATGACGCGCTGATGCAGGATTTCCGGAAATTCCTCGACAGCGAGAAGATCCCATTTGCCGAAGCAGACTTCGTGGAGAACAATGACTGGATCCGGTCCAGCATCAAGAGCGAAATCTTTGTCGATGCTTTCGGGCAGGAAGAAGGCTTGAAGGTGAAGGCAGAGGGCGATCCTGAGGTCAACAAAGCTTTGGAATTGTTGCCGGAAGCGAAACAGCTTGCGGAGAATGCAAGGCGAATCGTCGCGGAGCGGACCAGTCCGAGACCGATAAGCCGGTAGAGTTGGTTTATTTTGACCAAAGGCCCGAAGCGATTCGGGTCTTTTTGTTTTGGGAAAAGACTTGAACCGAAAAGAACGCCGCGAGCGCGGAATGGTTCGTGCTTTGGTGGCGCACGCTAGATTCCTCGCCCGCTGGAGAAAGCGCGTGGCTTCGGAATGACGTCCAAACCCCCGCGACCCTCGGCCGATACCTGGTTACATTGACTTGGGGTAAGGGGTGTGTGACAATCCGCGTAGAAATTGCGCCCGTTCGCGCGAGTGGGCAGCCAACCTGATTCATGGGCATCGTCAAAGCAGGAGTCTGGATCTTGCCTTCCCTGTTCGCCACTATTGCTGCCATTACGGATTGGCGATCCCGCAGAATTCCTAATTGGCTGACCCTTTCAGGACTGGCGGCTGGGATTCTGATCAACACGGCGCTCGAAGGCTGGCGCGGCACAAAGATGTCGCTGCTGGGAGCAATTCTCGGGTTGGCATTGTTGCTGCCGTTCGTGTTGATCCGAAGCCTGGGAGCGGGCGACTGGAAATTGATGGGCGCGCTGGGAGCGCTGCTTGGCCCGAGGCACTTGATGACGGTCCTGATTGCGACGATCCTGCTGGCGGGGGTAATGGCGTTCGGACTCATCATCTGGAAAGGCCGTCTTTGGCAGACGGTCCGGAACATCGGGCGCATGATCGCGGCGCTGTTCAGCTTTCATCTTCCAGGGCAGGAGGTTTCGCTGGATAATCCGAACGCCTTGAAAATACCTTTTGGAGTTGCGGTAGCGCTGGCGGTGATTGTTTGCACGGCGGGAAATTTGTGGGGGACCGTATGAAGCTGCGACGACGAAGTTGGCGAAGGTTATGGTCGCAAGATGGGGCTTCGGAGATCGCCGAGGCAGCTCTAGTGCTGCCGCTGATGTTCATGATTCTCCTCGGGATTTATTGGTTCGGACGCGCCTTCAATATCTACGCGACGATCAATCACGCGGCGCGAGAGGCGGCGCGTGCCGGCGTGGCACAGAGCTGCGCGAGTTGTGGAAACGCAAACCTGCGTCCGCCGGTCGGAGACGCGATCATTCAAAATGTTCTACAAGCGTCCAGCGTGGACTTCGGTCAGGTGCAGGCATACCCCCCCTCTCCACCAGCCCTTTGCTCGATCCCAAGCGCGATTTGTACAACTACAACTAACAATGTGACCTATTGCAATTACGCGCGACTCACGCCATTTAGCAGTGCAGGGCCGCCGGCTTGCGGCGTGGTCGTTAGCTTTCAGTATCCGTATCAATTTTGGCTTCCCTTTACGTCCTTGAACATGCAACAAATCACACTCAAGGCTTACGTGCAAATGGTGGGGGAATATTAGATGGGCCGGCGGCGGCGGTATAAATCGCCAGTTGGACTCTCCTGCGCCCGCCCAGCTTTCGGCTGTGATGAGGGCTCGGCGCTCGTAGAATTCGCGGTGGCGCTGCCGCTTCTGATGGTGCTGGTGGTTGGCGTATTCGACTTCGGCGGTGCATTTAATGCCAAACAGGAATTGAACAATGCCGTGCGGGAGGGAGCGCGGCTGGGGTCGACGCTGCCGACCAACGATCTCTCGGTCACTGTCGGAACGCCTCCCACGGTAGATGCGATTCGATATCTCGTGGATTCCTATCTGCAAGTCTCGAGAATCTCGGATTGCGGGCTCGGCTTGAGTTTGACGCCCTCCAACCCGTCCACGCTGACGTGGGTCTATACGGCTCAGGGTTCGCCCTGCACGTTGAGCAATTCCCTGGTGCTGACAATTGTGCGCGGCTCCCCGAGTTGCAACGTGGTGACCAGCGCAAACGTCAACATTCCCTGCACTCACGTTACCATTAACTACCCCTACCAATGGCATTTCAACAGCGTGATCCAGTTGATTGTGCCGGGAAGCAGCTACGGTCCATACATCACGATTCAGACCGATGCGACAGCGACCAACATGGACTGACGATCAGGTCTTGCGATGAATGAGCGAGGCCGCGATCGAGATCACTAATACGCCTGCCACTGTGCTGAGCGCCCATGGCGTGGGAATCTGAAAAAAGTGCGCCACCAGCATTTTCGCTCCGATAAAAATCAGGACCGCTGAAAGCCCGTAATGCAAATACTCGAATAGCTCCATCATTCCTGCGAGGACAAAATACATGGAGCGCAAGCCGAGAATGGCGAATACGTTGGACGTGTAAACCAGGAAGGGCTTGAGGGTGATCGCAAGAACCGCAGGGATGGAATCGGTAGCGAAGAGCAAGTCGGTGGTTTCAACAACCAGGAGAACGATGAAAAGAGGAGTGGCATAGAGGCCGGGCCGCCGCACGAAGAATTTTTGGCCTTCGTAATCGTCGGTGACAGGAATGCAGCGGCGAAAGAGGCGCAGGACCGGATTTTTTTCCGGTTCGATGGAAGCGTTCTTCTCGATGGACAGTTTGATGCCGCTGTAAACCAGAAAAGCTCCAAACAGATATGTGATCCAGTGAAATTGGCGGATGAGGCCGATGCCGACAATGATGAAGATGGCGCGCATGATGAGCGCGCCCAGAATGCCCCAAAACAGAACCATGTGCTGGTGCTCGGATTGAACCCGAAAGTATCTGAAGATAAGAAGAAAGATGAAAAGATTGTCGGCGCTTAGCGAAAGTTCGACGATGTAGCCGGTGGTGAACTCCAGCGCGGCATCATGCCCACGCCAGAAGAAAATCAGGACGGCGAAGGCTGCGGCCAGGACCACCCAGAGCAGGCTCCAAAGTACTGCCTCGCGAAAGCTAACGGTGTGGCCGGGTCGCTGCAGGACCCCGAGGTCGAGCGCCAGCATGGCGAGGACGAAAAGATTGAAAAGAACCCAGAAGAGAATCAATTGAGATTTGAGATTTCAGATTGCTGATTGCTAATTGTTGATGGTTGACGGTTAGTTGGCAATTTTTATTCTCCCCGGCCCCGGGTCGAATTTAGCCATTCCTGCCACAAGCGTGAGGTTTTCAAGGTGTCATCAAGGTGCGTGTAGCGGAAGGTTTCGGTAACTTGGGCGCGGTTCAGGCGCGGGCCGAAGCGGATGGGCGCATTGGCAATGGCAAAGGTCGCGGCCGTGGCTTCGACCACGTGTTGCTTCAGAAGCGACATGTCGACCTTGTCGAATGTGTCGGAAGAGGCGTGGTAGTTAATCAGATAGTTGGCTTCTTCCTGATTGGCGACAAGGGTGGGAACGCCTTCCATCATGAAATCGTAGTTGTCGGTGTCGGCTCCGGCGTCGGCGGTGAAGGTCGATCCTGATAGCGGTTGCAAAGGTAGAAGCACGGCGCCGGCGGGGGCAATCAGGTCCTTGCGACCAAGCGAGAAGCCAGTGACGCGGCCGATCCCGCTATCAAACACGATGACCGC
>Ga0209168_10001432_pt1 | contig 18736 bp, 16 predicted proteins | sample Coa_R1_FD_187156 | JGI IMG/M metagenome (GOLD analysis project Ga0209168, IMG submission 187156) | Surface soil microbial communities from Centralia Pennsylvania, which are recovering from an underground coalmine fire - Coalmine... | ecosystem: Environmental > Terrestrial > Soil > Unclassified ... | reverse complement strand
GCGCCGTGATCGGCACTGTCGAATGCGTAGGATGCGGTTTGATAGATCGGGACCGCTACGGCCTTGGTGGTTGGATCCGGCTGGTAGCCACCATGTATGGCAATGGTTTCATCACGCATTCAAATTGGCCTGTATCGGGTGGACCGACCCCCCGCGAAGGTATTCCGGAAATCTTATCGTTGTCACGGGCTTTGACTGGGTTGGTGGGCTCGCCGGCACCAATTGATTATAGCGGGACACGCCAAATGGCGCAGCAAATGCCCAATTTCGGTTGTTCGCCCTTGTGCCTGCACTTGAATCAAATGGCCGGCTATCGCCGGCCATCACGTCTCCCAAGACCAGATCAACCGAGGTTAGTTAGGCCGCGAGATACGCCCCAACCTTGCGCTTCCTAAACCAGTAGAGCATCGCAAGAATGCCAAGCCCGGTCGCGAGAAGGGGGAGAGAGGTCGGAAGCGGCGTTTGGGAAACGGACGCTTGGGAAATCGACACGAGGCCAAGCGAATTCAAACTTGAGTTCACGGAATCCGTAAAGGTATACAAACCGCCACCGCCAAACACGATGCTGAAAAGGCTGTCGGTGCCGCTCGTGCCGGAAATGCCGGTCAAAACAAAGGTTGATCCGACGTACATATACGAAACCGCCGAATCGGTTATTCCAAACGTTGCGGGGCCGACGTTGACGTTCATCGACGTGAGACCGTTGTTGTCAGTCAACACGCCGTTGCCACTCGAAGGCACAGTTATCGAAAAAGAACCGCCTCCACCTTCCGGCCCAATAAGTGCCGTAAGCGTCACATCATATGTAACCGTCGACGCCCGCGCAGCCGTAGGAACTTGCGCGCCCAACAGCACCAAAACTGCGAGCAACGACGCACAAAACCGCATGTTCAATTTCCAATCCTCAGCCAAATTGTCGTTTTAAACTTGCTTGAAAAGCGGCCCACGTCAATCGAAAATTATCCCTCATTCACCATATTTTTCCGGCATTTTAGGCTTTACTTTGGTTTTTCAGCCATAACCCCCTTATTTTGAACGATTTTTCGGTTGTGTCCGCGGCGGCGCCGCGAAAAGGGTAGCGGAGTTAAATTAAATCGACGGCATGATAATTATTTATTGCCGCTGACTTTGCCATCCGCATTAAGCGTCACGTTGACTGTCAGTCCGTCCTTTACGGCAGTGCCGCGCCAGATTCCCTTGAAATCTTTTCGAAGTCCGGAAACCTTTGAATATCCCGCCTCCTCAATCTGAGATTTCGCCTGGTCCACAGTTATGGCGCTGCCAGTCAGCGTCTGGGCCTTGTGCGAAGTGGTTGCAGGCGTCGCAGGCAAAGCTTGTGGGGAAGTGGCAGAGGGCGGTGCGGCGGTGGTGGAGCAAGGTTCGTCAGGCGTGACTGCCGAGTAGCAGGGATTGCGAGGGGCGTTCGCGGAGAAACAGGGACTGTTTGGATTGTTGGGGTTGCAGGGACTGTTGGCGCTAGTCGAAGAAGAAGATGGGATCGATTTAAACGTCGAGGATGCTGAAGGGCTTGTTCGGGTCGTCTGAGCCGTCGCGCTGCCGGAAGCCAGAGAAAGCGCAGCAGCCACCATAAGAATTGCCTGCGTTTTCATCACTGTCCTCATCTCGTTTCTAGCTTGCTCAGCGATTTAATTGATCCAAAAATTAAATTTGTAAAATGAGATATTCAGTTCCCCAACCCACTATCTCATGATCCGGTCTTTTTTAGCGCCAAACGTATTTGCTCTGCCAACTGCGCGTCTGAAGCCGTCTCCAGCGCTTTCTTGAGCTGTTCCGATGCCCTGTTGAGTTGGCCGGTCGCGATATAGCTCATCCCCAGATGATAGCGAACCGCAGCCTGGTCGGGGAGGGCCGCCGACGCCTGTTCAGAAAGGGAAACAGCGGTTCGGTAATCCCCTTGGTGGTAGCTGGCCCAACCAAGCGTATCCTTGAACTGCGGTATTTCAGATTTTCGCAAGAATGCAGCGAGCGACTGGGCCTTTTTGAGGCTCGCAGAATCGGTGCGATGGTCCAAAAGCAGACTGGCCAGATTGTTGGCAGCGATCAGATTGCCTGGTTCTTTGTCCAGCAAAGATTCATACTCAGTAATGGCAGACTCGTAGTCGGCCTTCCGCTCGAATGCGCTGGCCAAAATCATGTGGAAGGCCATCGCATCCGGCCGGTGTTCGATACCAGATCGAACGACTTTGATGGCCTCGTCATAATTTTTCTGGCTGATGTAGAGGTCAGCCAATGCGCGGTACCCGACAATGTTTTTTGGCTGCGCTTTGATAGCAGAAACGAAGCTTTTGCGAGCCTCGTCAATGGCTCCGTTCGAAAGCTGTATGGAGCCCGTGAGCACAAGCGCGTTTGCGTTATTCGGATTTTTCGTCAGCACGGATTTTAAAAAAGCGATCGCCTGATCCTTCCTGTTCGCTTTTAGAAACGCCCCAACGAGAGAGTCCATTGGTTGCGCGATGGAAGGTGCCACATTGTAAGCGCTTTGAAACGCTGCGATAGCTTCATCGTATCTTTTGCGACCGACCAGGGCAGTGCCAAGAATCTGATCGGCGACACCGCCCGAGTCGCCGTCCACTCGACGTATGGAGTCGGCTATTTCCTGCGCGCCGGCCCAGTCTTGACGCGCAAGCTTAACCGTCCCCAGCGCTGACAACACAGACACGTTGTTCGGCGACCGTTGCCTGAGCTCTATTAGAACGTCCTCTGCGCGAGTAATGCTCGCGCGACGCTGAAGGAAGGCGGCATATTCAAGCCCGATCTTCGCGTCCATATTTGAGGCTTTTGTTGCGTCCGCGAGTTCCTTGTCGGCAAGTTCGATCAAGCCACTTCGCTCGTAGGCTCTTGCCAACAGCAGCATCAGATCAGTCGAGTGCGGCTGGGAGTTGAGGGCATTATTTAGGTCGGCTACAGCGGCATCCAGCTGCGCGCGTTCCAGGCTTAGTGATGCTCTGAGCTTCAGAGCGGAGGCGTTGTGAGAGTCGTCTGCCAGTACCTCGGCAAGCAGCTTTTCGGCTGGCTTGAAATTCTTCTGGCCCAGATACATTTGGGCGAGTGCCAGTTTCGCTGTCCGCATGTGTTCGGGCGGACCGCCTGCACCGACCAGGTCCTCAAGCAGCTGCCTGCCGTCGGCCAACCTGCCCTCAGCGAAATAGATGTCGGCCAAAGCCATCTGATATGGGAAAACGTCTCCTCCTCCTTCGTTGATGCGCTTATTAAGTTCCTGTTGCGCCGCTGGAGCAGATTTTTTGATTGTGTACAGAAATCGGGCCAAATCCAGCGTGGCTTGCGCATCCGAGTGGTGAGCCGCTGCCAGACTTCGCAGCTCGCTCTCGGCATCGTCGAGCCGGCGCTGTTCCACATAGAAGGTTATCAAAAGCTTGCGAAAGCCTGTTTCGCGCGGATTGAGTTCGACAAGTTTCTTGAGCGCCGCTTCAGCGCTCTTTGAATCTCCCGTCTGGCCGAACAACGTGATCTTCAGCAGTTGAAAACCGACGTTATTTTCATGATCCATCGTTTGAGAAACAATAGGATCCTGCAAAAGCGACAGTGCGCCTTTGGCATCACCCGATCCTAGTCGGTCAACGGCCTGAACCATCAGGGCGTCTGCATTTGTTGGATCGAGCGCGAGGGCGACCCGCGCTTCGCGGATCGCTTCCGAGTGTTTGTTCAGCTTGAGGGATATGGCCGCTTTTAAAGCGTGCAGATCTGCCTGGCGATCGTCCAGCTGAATACCATCATTCGCCAAGCCAAGCGCTTCATCCGCAGAGCCGGCAAGCAGAAGAAGCCTGGCGAGCTTCAGTCTTGTCGAGACGTCCTTCGGGGAAAGGTCCACAAGGGCCCGCAAATCGGCAGCAAGACCGGACCAATTTCGGCTGGTTTCGTCAAGCTGGGCCAGGATCTTCCACGCCTCGACCAGATCTTTTTTGAGTCGGACAGCGTTCCTGAGCTCAATCGATGCCTTTGCATTCTCATGTTCCGAAAACAGCTTAACGCCATTTTCGTAGTATCTTTGGGCGCGCTCCTCAGGCGAGCCACAGCCGCCGATCTGAAGCACCGTTAGGATCAAGAGTGCTTTTCGAAGTATTGGCCCGGAACCAAGGTCGGCTAGCTTACACATGATAATTCGTACCACGTTCTCAGCACTCGAACGGCATAAATTAAGGGAAACTCACGATACTTTACAGGTGCCGATCCCGCTTGCGATGAAGAATTTTTAGGATGTATTACACTGGTAAATGCCTCCTCGATGGTCCGCACCCGGTTCCGAAGACACCAGGTGCGGACAACGGAAGAAGCTTCGGAAGTTTACATGCGTGGTCAAGCTTGAGGGGGTTCGGCAACCAAGAAGGAAATGTCGCCCAAGCGTCAGGACATACCGTGGTTGTTGGCGCGCCTCTGTTGATCACCGCTAGCCAAACGGTTTTGTTTGCGGCCTCAGATCACTTGGCGAGCCGCGATTGGCGTTAGAATCTATAGGTCGCGCCCATAATACCGTAGTTACTGGTAAAGCTTTGCAACGGCGCATTGGAGAATATGCTTACGTAGCGATATTCCCATGTGAGGGATAAATTCCGCCAAAGATCGTATCTAAGCGTCGTATCGAATAGCCAGCCATTATCTAGTCGTGGAGTATCGACATAAGCAATGCGGGTGTAGCCAATTTGACAGTCTACAAACCATTGCCGCGTGATCTCATAATTCAGATGGAGCCCAGTTGTCGTTATTTCGGTTGAAGCACCTATCGGTACCTGTGTCGCCGTCAGACCCGGCAGGGTCAACGCAAAATTGGTAGCGGCAAAATTGGTAGCGAATGGTTGCGAGACGATATTTATAGTTCTGTCGATTGTCCCAGTTACTATCGACCTGTCTGTTAGGCGGTAGGAAAGTGATGCTCCGTAGACGTTGCCTTCGGCCGTTAGGCCACCAGTATCACTCCCTTGGTGCCCAAAATAAACCGAGCCGTACATAATCGCCGACTGGCGCGTTCCCAACCCACCGAGGATCCGATAGGAAGTCGTCGTCTCGGAGGGCAGAGAGGAAACGGCGCCGAAAGTTGCGTCCGTTACGATCGTGCTGAATGATCCATTGGAATAGGCGTAGAGCAATGGACCCAGCCAAAAAGCGGCGCTTTCGGAAAAAGTCCTGCTATTGAAGTTGGGCTGCACCGTTTGATTTTCAAAATCGGTTCGATTGACCGAGGTGCTCAGGCTGATAATTCCACGGTTAAAAATCTTGTCGACCGAAAATGTACCCGTATATTGATTAGAAGGATTCACAAATAGTTGGGCACCGCTTGCAGCAACGGGCGCGGTCTGGCCTATCGGTTGTCCGGAGGGCGAAAGAATCGTTCCATTCGGCAACACCGTATCGCCGTTGGGCAGAACCGTGGTTGTTGGCGCGGCGGCTGGCGTTTGAATCGAGTTCTGCAGACCTGGTGCCCACGTATGATGGGTGTAGTTAATGTTAGCTGTAAAAATGAGGTCCCGCATCGCCTCATATTTTTGGGTAATGCCAGCCCGTCCATCAAGCGTGTTGACTTCATTGGCGGTGGGATAATCTTGCCGGTCGATATTCCCGTATAGCGTCGTTGAGTGAATGCCGTTACTCCACGTCGCCACCATGCTCGGTGTAACGCCGATTGCTGCCGCGGAAAGCGGGCTGGTGGGGGTGTAGAATAAATTATCCGAATAAAGCGAATAGAGGCGCAGCGTAGGATACAGCAACCAACCATCGACGGATATTGCGTTAGGGTCCTGCGCAGGAAGTTTGTTCCCGCCTGGCGCATTCAAAGGCGGCTGTTGAGCAAACGATAGTGGAATCCATCCGATCAAAAACAGCACGCAAAATATCAGCCGCGCGCAGATCTTCTTCGCTAGTATCGATCCCTGAAGATCATGCAAAGCTTGCGACCCACTCATCACGCCTCGAGGTTTGGGCGGACTCTAGAAATATCTTTCGGGCACGCGAATGAGATCTCCGGGCGCAATCGGCACGGGTTCCGCGAGAGAATATTCTTTCCACACTTCGGCGCCGACATGCCTTATGAGGACGTAGCTCCTGCTAGCCCGGTAGGTGAACCCTCCTGCCATCGCCACCGCTGTATGGACGTTAAGGCCGCTCCGGAACGGGTACTCGCCGGAAGCCACAACTTCACCCAACACATAGAACGGCTTGAATTGAACAACCGCGACGGTGACGTGGGGATCCTGCAAAAACCCCCCACGCTGGTATCGGTTGCCTATATCTTTCGCGAATTCGGACTGCGTCCGTCCCCCGGCCCTGATTGCCCCGATCAGAGGCATAGTTACATAACCGCTCGGATTGATGTCATAGTCGCCAGTCAGGGCCTCTTCACCGTAAACCGTAATCCTGACCTTTTCCCCGGGCTGCAAGGTCGAGGCCACACTCGCTCCTGAAAGGGAGCCGGTGCCCGTTCCAACCTCGACCGGGCCGAAATCGGTGTAACAACCCGCCAGTTGGGCACCCATTAGCAAGGCGATCACCAATCGCAGGTATTTAGCGGTCATAGGTCGGCACTTTCCTGTTATCGAGAGAACTCGGCATCGGAAATATTGCAATTTGGCACATTCTAATACCAAGGCTCACCAAAGACTGTATCAGATAGGCCACAGCCAAAAAATCATGACGCCAATAGTCATTTGCTGGACAAGAACGATCGAGCTAAGAAATATAATAATATCAATTTGTTACACTATGCATTGCTCCGATCAAGAGCTTTCCATTCAAAGCCCGATTGGCCTGTCTCTTGCGAAGAGGCGTGCGGCGTCCCGGGGGAAGGTTTTTCAACGACCGTAGAGTCGTCAGAGATCCGAGCGAGGCAGGGAATTTTTGCGGACGTCGTCGAAATCGCAAAACAGGTCTTCGTTGAGCGATTCGTCACGCAAGGGCCATTGAAGCTTCGACGATCGCAGCCGTGCGCCGACCGCTCTCGCCAGAGCCGGCGAAGGGTCTAGTTTTTTTCCTACGGCGACGCGCTTCTCAAGGTCGGCGTGGCCGAACAACGCTCGCCTTCGCGGCCAATCCTCCGGGAGAATTTTCTACAAGTGACCCTTGGCGACGAGATAATCTTTAAGAGCCTCCTGCCAATGTCGCATCTCACGAATGGCCTTTGAAACCTTCTCGTTGTCGAGAGCACTGTAGCGGGGACGAGCAGCTGGCGTTGGAAACTGTTCCGTAGTTATTGGGAGAACCGTAGCCTCGACGTTTGCATCTGAAACGATCCGCTCCGCAAATTCGTGCCAGGTCGCCGCTCCGGAATTGACGACGTGCCAGATGCCTGGCGGAGCTTGCTTGATGACCATGTCGACTATGACTTCGGCGACGTCGCGCGTCGAAGTGGGCGACATTGTTTGATCCGATACAACACGCAACTCGCCCTTTTCTTTTGCAAGGCGAACCATCGTTTCGACAAAATTGCCCCCCTTGCCGCTGGCGCCGGCCACTCCAAACAGTGATGCAACGCGAAGAATGCGTGTGTTGTTGTTTGCCAGCATCGCCAGGTCTTCGCCCATTGCCTTGGAAGCACCATAGATATTGACGGGTGCCTTTGGCGCATCTTCCGACAAAGGTGAGCGCTGTGGTTGGCCACCAAAAACATAGTCAGTTGAGACGTGAAAAAAAATGGCTCGTTTTTCGGCTGTAAGCTGCGCGAGACGCTTGACTAGGTGTGCGTTGATTGTGAAGCCTTGCTGCGCGTTAGCCTCGACCTCGTCAGTCTTGTGATAGCTTGAGCAGTTGATCAGCGCATCAAAGTTCAATTCCCGCAGTGAGGAAATCGCGGGCTCGATATTAGCCAGATCAATTTGAGCCCGCCCAACAGATATAATCTCTATCGGTTCACCGCGCCGATCATTCGCGAAGCGTATGTCGGTGCCCAACTGCCCATTGGGGCCAAGAAGAAGCGCTTTCATGCTTTCAAATTTTCAGTATGCCACCATACATTTCGACCTGTCGCAGACGTTCCTGCCAGGCGACTAGCTCCTTGTACCAGTCCAAGGTGATGGTCTTCGGTGTCCGATCGATAAGTCCCGTCTCCAGGGCTTGGCAGGTGTCACGAACTCCGTCCTCGGCGGTGAGTTCGGCCTTGTATCCGAGAGCCTCGATCTTGTCGAAGCCAACGCGATACGAGCGATGATCGGCGTCACCATACCATTCGATTTTCACCGGCCGCGGCACGTTCTTGGCGACGAGCTCTGCCAACGGCCCTAGCTGATAGTTGTTCTCATCAGATCCAACATTGAAGATTTGCTTGTTTACCTTTGCGGAGTCGGCGGTCAACATAAACATCTGAGCACGGGCGGTGTCCTTCACATGGACCATGGGCCGCCATTGCGTTCCGTCGCGCATCAATGGCAGCACGCCGGTCTTCCATGCACCATAGGTCATTCCGTTGATGGCGAGATCAAAACGCATCCGCGGGCTGTACCCATAAACTGTAGCCTGCCGCAGAACCACGACGACAAAATCATCCGAGGCAAGCGCGAGGACCCCATGTTCGGCCGCCTCGTTGGCGCGGGCATAAGTTGTCAGCGGATTTGTCTTGGTTTTCTCGTCAGCAATTACGCCCGGCTCCTGAAATCCGTAAATGCTGCACGAGGAGGGCAGAATGTAACGTTTAACTCCCGCCTGTTTCGCGAGTTCGGCAGTACGAATTCTTGCTTTTTCGTTGATGGCGAAGGTTTCGTCTTGAAAGAGCTCGCCGGAGGGGTCATTGGAAATAGCGACGAGATCGATAACGTAGTCGATTCCTGCAAGATGTGATGCTGTGATACGCCGAGCATCTTCCTGGATAATCTCCAGATGGCCTTCAGGTGACAGCAACTCTCGGCCAAAAAAGAACCTATCAATGGCGCGAACCTCATATCCGTTTTTGAGCAGCATCGGGACAAGCGTGGTGCCGATGTATCCTCCGGCTCCCGTGACGAGTACTTTGCCGCTATTTTTTCCGTTCTTCATGTCTGACCTTCAATCAAATTTCGGCGCTTCGTCGAATAGGGGAAGCGCTTTGTCTCTTGGTGACAGGGTCAACTGATCCTCGCGAAATGGCCACGGGATGTTGAGTTTCGGGTCATTCCAACGGATGCCGAAATCGCAGCTAGGTGCATAGTAGTTGGACACCTTGTAGATCAGCTCCGTATCTGGCTCCAGCGTACAGATCCCGTGGGCAAATCCAACCGGCACCAGAATTTGGTTCCACTCGTTCGCGGAGATTTCGGCGCTGACCCATTGTCCAAAAGTGGGCGAGGAGCGACGCATGTCCACGGCAACGTCGAGAATTCGTCCCTTGACAACTCGCACGAGCTTGTCCTGCGCCCAGGGTGTACCTTGATAGTGCAACCCGCGGAGAGTACCGGCTTTCTGGGAGAGCGACTGGTTATCCTGGACAAAGTCAAGGCTGATACCGGCTTCAGCGAGATCCCTCTTATTATAGGTTTCAGAAAAAAAACCGCGGTGATCGCCATGCTTCGTGGGTCGCAAGATCTTAACGTCGGTGATCCTGAGCGATTCAACGGAAATACTCATGCAAGGCTACCCGATCATTCAATAAATGGGGGGTGATTAACGTGGGAAGTAATAGGCCTGCAGGCTGAGAAATTCAATGCCGGAATTAATTAATTCGAAAGACTATTAATCCGACAGAATAAGCACGGATTTACATTTTCGAAGACAGTCCGCTACGGTTGGGACACGTGGGACGCGAGCGATTGATAAACGGACATCAAGTATTCGCCGTAACTGCTTTTGGCGGTCTTTTGTGCAATCTTGAAAAAACGCTCCCGGGAAATATAGCCCAGGCGAAGCGCGATTTCTTCGGGGCACGCGATGCGCAAGCCCTGCCGCTGTTCGAGGATCTGCACGAAATGGCTGGCTTCCACTAACGATGCGTGGGTACCCGTATCGAGCCATGCAAATCCGCGCCCCAAAAGCTGAACAAACAGGTCGCCTCGCTCAAGGTAGGCTTTGTTTACATCCGTAATTTCAAGTTCGCCTCGCTTCGAAGGCTTCAGTGACGCCGCAATTTCAAGGACATCGTTATCGTAAAAATAGAGCCCGGTGACGGCAACATTTGATTTTGGGTGAGCAGGTTTTTCCTCGATCGATAACGCCCGCCCCTTCTGGTCGAACTCGATGACGCCATATTGCTCAGGCGTCTTGACAAAATACCCAAAAACCGTCGCACCCTTCCCGCGTTTGGTTGCAGCCGCCAAAAGTTCGGGCAAGCCATGGCCATAGAAAATGTTGTCGCCCAGGACCAACGCGACGTTACTGGAGCCAACAAACTCACGACCTACGATGAATGCATCCGCCAAGCCGCGAGGATGGTCTTGGACTGCATAGCAGAATTTAAGGCCAAAATCAGATCCGTCGCCCAATAGGCGCTCAAACAGCGGTCGGTCTTGCCCGGTCGAAATTATAAGCATGTCACGAATGCCGGCTAGCATCAGCGTGGTCAATGGGTAATAGATCATCGGCTTATCGAACACAGGTAGAAGCTGTTTCGATACCACCGTCGTCACTGGATAAAGCCGCGATCCGGTTCCTCCTGCCAGAATGATTCCCTTCACTGCAACTTCCTCTTCTAATGCTTCATCACCTGAGTGTCAGTTCGCGCAATTGGCTGCATGGGTTTATTGATTCCACTCGTTTGAAGAGAGTAGCAGCGGTAAAGCCTTCACTAGTCCCCTTGTCCTTCCTTGAAACGAACTACGAAAAATTAAACAGCCGGAAGACGCGCCCTGCGGTCAGGCCTGCGCATTCAAATCAAGTTTGACGCTTTAATCGGGGCATTCAGGCGACGCCCGTCATGATGTTTGTCGCCGGCGGCTGGCTTCCCGATTGGCTTCGTGATTTCGCCCCGGCAGCTGCTAAACAGGCTGCAGCCCAAAGGGAAGGACACCAAACTGCTCCTTATTCTTTATAACCGCTTCTACCAGCTCCGTCGTGATCAATTCGGCGCCGGCCGCGAAGCCGTAAACCAAGGCAGTATCGCAAATGATATTGATTGTCCGTGGAACGCCGTGGCTAGTTTCGAAAATAACCTTGCAGGCGTCCTTGGAAAACAGCTCCGATCGCGATCCTACAGCTCTAAGACGAAAATCAACATATTCGACTACCTCACGTGGATTTAGAGGTCTGAGATGAAAATCCGATGAGACGCGTTGCGCAAATTGCAAAAGTTCGGGTGCACGAAGCAATTCTTTCAGCTGGGGCTGACCGACTAGAATGATTTGCAGAAGCAGGTGCTTATCCATGTTAAGATTGGATAGCATCCGAAGATCTTCCAAGGCGTCTAGACTCAAGTTTTGCGCTTCATCAATGATTATGATTGTCCGACGCCCGCGCGCTGCCTGATCGTAAAGGTAACGCTGAAACCGCTTGAACAAACCAGGACCGGCCCCTTCAAAAGGCTGGTTCAAGGACATCAGGAGCCATGGCAGCATTCCATCCCGTGTGCGAGGCGTGTTCGAAATGAGGCACGCGGTAACGTGGTCGTCGAGCTTTCGCAGGAGATATCGTATCAGCGTTGTTTTCCCACAGCCGATTTCACCTGTTATGACTGTGAAGCCGGCACTATTCATCACGCCGAACTCGAGCATCGCGAATGCCAATCTATGGGTTTGGCACCAATAGATCAGATCCGGATCCGGAAGGATCGAAAACGGCTTCTCTCGAAGACCGTAGAACGCCTCATACATTCGGAAAGCCTTGAGTCATAGGATAGGACCACTATATCAGCAAATAGATCACGAGTGTCATTGAGGAAATCGTTATCAATGCACCATTAAAAAATTAACGCCATTAAGACTTTTCTAGTGCCTTTTTCACTAATTCGCGCTAATATTTATTAGAAAAAGCTATGACTTCGAGATATATGTCCTAATCGCCGGCCCATTACCGTTGCGCTCGGTTGGAACATCCTAGAGACGCGACGATTATGTGACTGACCTCGTTTGTTTGTTGAAAGGAACGGCGGTGCTCCAGACACTTAGTTCAAATGAAAGATATCACTCAGGTGAGCCTGACTTTGGCCCGGAGCGCCAGCAAAGCTTAAAGATTAATTATTACTGGGGTATTCTTAAGGAGAGATTTTTTTATTCGCTTGCCGTATTCGGTCTTGTTTCGACACTTGGCCTATACTTGGCAGCAATACAGAAGCCGCTCTATCTTTCTGAGGGAAAGATACTGGTTCAATCTCAGGAAATTCCAACTGATATCGCGACGCCTCCTTTTACGGCGGCCGCTAGCGAGCGAGCTCAGCTCATTCAACAGCGTGTTATGACCCGGGACAACCTGCTGTCGATCGCCAGAAGGTTCGCATTGTTCGTCGATCAGCCAGAAGTTCCCGATTTGATGCGCAAGAGTATCCAGATCAAGCCTATATCAGTGGAGATTGACGGAGCGCTGCGGCCGAACAGTCGTACCGCTGCATTTACAGTGGGCTTTGAATACGAAAATCCCGAAATTGCGATGCGCGTGGCAAATGAAATTATAACGCTGATTGTCAGCAGCGACGAGCGCTCGAGGACGAGCCGGGCGAACGAAATGGTCAAGCTATTGACAGATGAAACCAGGGACATCGAACAAAAGCTGGAGGCCACGCAATTACAGATATTGGAATTTGAACGGCGGCCGGTTGAGTCGCGTCCTGAGACTTCCGACGAGCAAAGATCGCAATTGGCTGCGCTTGGCGCACTGAAGGGCGAACTTATCCAGAAGATGTCGGTTTATTCCGATTCGCATCCTGCAATCGCCGCGCTGAAGAAAAGAATAGCCGCGATGGAAAAAAGCTTGGCACGGCCATCGCAAGCGGCCACACGAGCTCAATCGACGATGGACGACATCGAGGCTCTTAAACGACAGAGGGAAGTCCTTGAAAAGAGGCTTTCCGACGCCAATGGCAAACTTGCCAGCGCGCGTCTCGGCGAGAGACTTGACCGCGAGCAACGAACTGAACATTTGCAGGTAATTGAAGCGCCTTCGCTACCCCAAAAGCCCATGAAGTCAAAGAAACTACTGCTCGTCGGATTGGCTTTCGCTGCAGCCGCAATACTGGGAGTGGGTGTCGCCATTGGACCCGAGCTACTTAACGGGCCGATACGCAGCCGTGACCAACTGACCAGCGCAGTGGCTGGCTCCCTCATCGTTTGCATTCCGTTTATCTCAACAACTACAGACCTTGTTCGAGGAAGACTTAGACTCGTCATTGGTGTCATCAGCGTAATCATGTTATTGGCGGCGTGGGGTGGCTTGGCGACGGCTATCGTACTCCATTTGCCGGTCGATTTTTCTTGGTTTCGCCCCGGCTAACGGGTAGCTGCTCTCAGGTCGCGCAGCAATGTGACCTGAGCGGGAAGATCAAATGGAAAACATTAGACAAGCGATCGAGCGTGTCAAAGCGCGAACGAAACAGCAGAGTCCTCTTAGCCCAGAAATTTCTCGGCAGCAGATGGGGCTCGGCCTTGGCCAGACCTATGGAAGTAACGCTGCCACCAAGGACTTCGAACTCGATCTTGCTTACCTTCAGTCTCAACGAATAGTTTCCTATGATGGGAGGGACCCTCGTTCGCGGCCGTTCGATATTTTGCGGACCGAGGTCCTGCGGGAAATGGACCTGAACGGCTGGAAGATTCTGGCTATCACCTCTCCGACGCCAGGATGCGGGAAAACTCTAACCGCCATTAATTTGGCTGTTAGCATGGGACGGCAACCTGAGCGTCAGGTACTTTTGGTAGACGCGGACCTGCGAAAGCCAAATGTAGCAGCTAGTTTGGGGCTAAAGTGCCGCGAAGGCCTACTCGGTGTCATCGAAGAACGCATCGAGATGGAAACCGCGATTATGCGCGTAAGGGCCGGTAACAGCAAATTGGAAATCCTACCGACTGCACCAACCTTCGATGCATCAGATTTAGTCGACTCCAGCGCGATGACACGGGTGCTGCGGCAAGCCGCCGAATACAGGCAATCAGGGGTTATAGTTGTCGACCTGCCTCCGCTGCTGACGAGCCACGATGTCATTGCAATTTTGCCGCAAGTGGATTGTGTTCTGCTCGTTGGAGCAATAGGCCTATCGAAGGTTGCTGACATCGAAGAATGTGAAAAGCATCTTCAAGCAACCCATTTGGTTCGGTTTGTCCTGAACAAGGTGCCCGTCTCTAAAGACAACTACGCGTATTACTGAAATAACCGTTCTTTCCGGACGCGATTGCAGATAGGGAGCTGGCGGGGCTGGTGAGTATTATTACCGTTGGCTTAGGATGTCGCAACCGAGCGGCGCGCCTACTCTGATCCCGATCAAGGCGAAGCGCCAAAATGTCAGTGCATTCCTCCGAGTTCCCAAACACCTTTCTACCGACCACCCATGGAATCCGAGCGTGGGCCTTTGGAGGTATGGCAGCACTATTGACAGTGTTTGCCTTCCGCGGAGCGCTGGTCAATTTGGCGTGGCACTGGACCACACAAGAAGAGTACAGCCACGGCTATCTGATTCCGCTGGTGACCGCGTGGCTACTTTGGGCACATCGCGACGCCATCACTGCCATCATCCCTCGCCCTGCGTGGGGTGGGCCTGCTCTCGTGGCACTGGCAGCGATTATGCACGTGATTGGCCAGGTAACACCAATCTTCATCTTATCACAGCTGGCCTTCGTGATTGCCCTGCTTGGAATCATCTTGGGGACCGGCGGTTTCGCATTGTTCAGATTGTCCTTCACACCAGTTATTTTTTTGTTTTTCGCAATTCCGCTTCCAACTTTCATCACCGCCAGTCTGTCGCTGGAGTTGCAACTTATTTCATCAAAATTGGGCTTTGGCTTAATCAGGCTCTTTCAAATACCTGTCTACTTAGAAGGAAATCTAATCGATCTTGGCACCTACAAGTTACAGGTTGCCGAAGCCTGCAGCGGCTTGCGATACCTGTTTCCTCTTTTCAGTTTAAGTTTCCTGGTCGCATACCTTTTCAAGGCATCTGCCTGGCAACGCGCTGTGGTGCTGCTTTCGAGTATCCCCATTACGATTTTGATGAACGGAATCAGAATCGGCATTGTTGCTATAACGATAGATCGTTGGGGCCCGCGAATGGCCGATGGCGTGCTCCATTTCTTTGAAGGCTGGGTTATCTTCGCCGCGTCAACGCTTGTTATTTTAGTCGAGGTCTACTTATTGGCGCTACTTTCGCACAGACGCTTTTTTGAAGTCTTTGGTTTTGCCCCAGAACCGGTCCGATCATCTGCTCACTCAAAGCTGGGACCCATCGATCTCAAGCCTACTTACGCTTGTCTGCTATTGATTTGCGCGACTATGATTTCAACGAACTTGTGGATGTCGAACCGCGCCGAAATCATCCCAGAACGCAGTCGCTTTGTGGCATTTCCAGCCAGGCTAGGCGATTGGCAGGGTCATTCATCCTCAATGGAGCCGCAGGTTGAGCGAATGCTCGGTATGGAAGACTACATCCTGTCCGACTACAGCAACCCAAGTGGCAAAGTTGTTAACCTGTACGTCGCGTATTATGACAGCCAGCACGGGGGTAAATACCACTCTCCGCTGGTGTGCATTCCGGGCGACGGATGGTCAATCGTAGCTCTCGAGCGAACGAGCTACAGTGCCGACAGTCCCGCGAACCGGGTGATTATCGAGCGAAACGGATCGCAACAATTAGTATACTATTGGTACGAAGAGCGCGGCAGAAGGATCGCAAGCGAATATTGGTCGAAGTTGTACCTCATTTATGATGCTATCACCATGAGAAGGTCGGATGGAGCCTTGGTTCGCTTGACGACGGCGATTCGACCTGGCGAGCTAACGCACGATGCTGACGCTCGTTTGAGACAGTTCATTGACGATTTACGACCTGCTCTGGACGGATTTCTCCCTTCTGCTAACAGGCGTGTGACTGCAGTTGAGCAAAACCCCGAGACAAAAGAATAGAACCCGTTAGAAACGAAATCGTGTTTCAAAAATTTTCTCAGATCAACTGTCGCTACTTGATTGCGCCTGATTGATAGCCGTTATTTTTGCGCGGCCTGTGGTTCTAACGGTGAAACGACCGTCGCCATCGCGGCAGCAATGAACGGGAGAGGCCGTATCGTCGCGCCGCCGCCGCGACCTGGCGCGGCATCTGTAAGCTCTCCAGGACGATCTTGAGCTTCTCGTCCTCTGAGCGGCCGTGGCCGGCCTGTGTCTACAACTTCGAGCCGTTCGTACTTGAGCACTGCGCCTATCACCGTCCATAGGGGCAGTTCTCAACAACACGCCTCATTCTACAAGGCGGCTTCACCGGACGGATACACTCTAACTCAACTCACCAGCAGAGCGCGCGTAATCATTACTTGGGGGTGCCACAGCGGCATTAATCTGCACTGTTGCAGCGGAGGCCTTCATTCTCTCTGGGTAGCTGTAGCTCAGCTCTCGATCCGAGTGCTGCAGCGGGAGTACATTTGGTCGCTTCGACCAGCTGGGGTTCGGTCAACTCGTCAACTCCAGCGCGCGCATGCCTTCCGCTCAAACCAGCATCTCGGCCTTGTCCGGATGCTTTCTTTGGGGTGAGCGAACTCTGCCTCTTGTTATCGCTGCAGTCGCATCAGGGTTTTCGTTTACGTAGTATGCCTTTTAGCTCATCAATTTTCGTTATCACCCAATTTGGTTTCCGGAGGTGATGAACCATTACAGATTGAGTATAAGTCAAATCGCCCAGCCGGGGCTTCGCACCGCCCTTATAATATCGAGGTTCCATACCGCGAAAATACTTGCCGATAAGGCCGGGAATCGGTCCGTTCGAATCAATGCGTACAACAAATATGCCGCGCGAAGCTAACGCTAGTGCTAATGGCCGGACGAAACGAACAAAATCGGCAACATCGCGGCTATAGATGAGTTGTGCGCCCGGTAACATACCCTTGAACAGACGCTTCTGAAAGATGAAGGGATATGCGGATCCAGCGCTTGAGCACCAAAAACTAATGTTTCCATATCCTTCATGCGTTAACAGCAAATCCCGTTCGAAGGGATCAAATTGGCCATTTGGTATTTTCGCCGCCGTGGCCACCTCCACTTCTTCCTTGTCGGCCGAGGGTGACGGCAGATGCAGTAAGGGCATCGTGACAAATTGGCCGTTGCTATAAACTGAGAATCCTTGCAGCCCTATGATGGGCAATGTGCCTGGTCTTGCCGATACATTTAGGTAAGTCACCCCTTCGTGTTTCAGGGCACGTGAGAAAAACACTGTTGCGTAGGCTCGGTAGTCTGGTTTCACATACCAGCTGGTAACATGGCAGCGGACGTCCGACGTGCCGCCTCCCTGGATTTTCGAAAAGATTAAAAGGATGGCGCCGACGATCGATCCGTCGCTAACCAATACGTATCCGTATTTTGGAAAGCCAACTGGAGTTGGATGTGATTTAAGACGTTCAAAAAGTTTCAGAAAGTAGCTCTTCGGATAACCAAGGCCCTTGCTGAGCAGCGCGGCAAGCTCATCATGATCGGCATCCGCAATTCTGCGAGATCGGATATCGGAGGGCCGCTCACTGATAATCATCTGCGGATTAGCGAACTCGTCGATTTGCCTGATGCTCATTATACCATACCGTCTTGTTTGGTCATATTTAAGCGCGGCGTTAGCTATCGTTTTGGCTTTAAGTATTAATCATCTCTTCCAGCCAGTTGCTCGTCGCTCCGGCTGCTCGTGCGGCAACGCCCTGTCACCACACCTACCGCCCCGTTAGCTCCGTTAGACGATATTCTCGTTGGGACTAATGCCATCTGCAAGCCAGGACTAGAAAAACCGAAAACTTAGGTTTATTAGTTTCCGAATTCGTCCTCCCCGCGGCCACGATCAGTATAGGTGATTGTGAATCGCGCTCGAAAGCAACTTAAGCATAGGATTGAAAGTGTGAGGGAATTAATCCTAAATTTTCACGGCTTGGGAGAACCGCACGCTTCGGTCAATGAACAAGAGAAGTTATATTGGTGGAGCGCGTCTTCGTTTGCCCGCTTCCTGGAACTTGTGTCCGATCGTTCCGCCGCCGCCAGTCCGCGAATATCCATTACGTTTGATGACGGTAATGAGAGTGACGCCCTCTTGGCTCTACCACAACTCACAAAACATCAGCTTCGGGCCACCTTTTTTGTGTGCGCCGGCCGGCTCGGTAAGGCGCACTATCTAGACAAAACAATGATTAAGGATTTGGTTGATTCCGGTATGTGTATCGGAAGCCACGGAATGCATCATCGCGATTGGTGTGCTCTGGACCCAAAGGCACTGGACGAAGAGATTGTCGACGCGCGCAAAAGGATAGAAGATGTCAGCCAAGCGGCAGTAACGATGGTGGCCATCCCATTCGGCTCCTACAATCGTCGGGTATTAACGCGGTTGCAGCAAGAGCAGTGGAATTGCATTTATACGAGCGATCGTGGGACGTCTCGGCCGAGGGCTAAGATCAAGTCGCGCGAAACGGTTTACGCCAGCATGCAAACCCATGACTCATTAGCTGACTTCATTCGACAGCCGTCATTGAAGGGGAGAGTTGCCCGAGGTTTAGCAAAACTCTACAAGAGGATTTTCTAAAGGTTCTGTTTTAGCAAAGAGCCTCTTTGCGATCCAACGTGCTTGTTGATTGTGAGGTAGATCCTCGCCAGGGAACCCAATCAAGATTGCATTTGCAGATTGGGTCCGCCCTAAGAGCTCGGCACAATCATCCAA